>Ga0180007_10004354_pt1 | contig 15022 bp, 10 predicted proteins | sample MM_PC_MetaG_FD_121122 | JGI IMG/M metagenome (GOLD analysis project Ga0180007, IMG submission 121122) | Groundwater microbial communities from the Aspo Hard Rock Laboratory (HRL) deep subsurface site, Sweden - MM_PC_MetaG | ecosystem: Environmental > Aquatic > Deep subsurface > Groundwater... | reverse complement strand
TATTCAAATGGTTAAACCAGATTGATAACTTCGACTGGATCCCGCCAGCTATTCTTTTCCTTTCGCAAAACCAACACTCCCCTGACAAATTAAAGGAATTTTTTTCGAGCTTAGAACGACTAGCGGCAGGAATGATGATTATAAGGACTGATATCAATTATCGCATTGACCGTTATGGCCGGATTCTGACGGCAATTGAGAATGGCGACGACTTTTATGCTGATGACTCCCCGCTGCAGTTAACCAAAGAAGAACAGGTATCTATTGTGAGGACTCTTCATGGCGAATTGTATGAAATGAAAAGAATTCGCAAATTCGTACTTCTCCGGCTCGACTCAGCCCTCTCGCAGGGGGAGGCCACTTATGACTATCCGGTAATCTCTGTAGAGCATGTATTACCCCAGAATCCTCCGGCGGGCAGTAAATGGCTTGAATGGTTCCCGGATGAGGATAAACGTAGGCAATATGTGCACCGGATCGGAAACATGGCCCTATTGTCAAGAAGGAAGAATTCTGAAGCACAGAATTTTGAGTTTGAAAAAAAGAAGCAAAAGTATTTCGCGATGGACAAGGGCGTATCTCCCTTTGCACTAACGACTCAGGTTTTGCAAAAAACGGAATGGACTCCTGAAATTGTTGAAGAACGTGAAACAGAGTTGGTGAAATGTCTAAGAAAGCTTTGGCGTCTGGGCGTAGTTGATGGCCAATTAATCAGGATGAGGTCAAAATTTCCGAAAGAAATTTCCTAATCTATTTTAGAGACAATAGCAGGTTGCCAAATAAGCACCTCATGAATTAAAGAGGATATCGATCCAACCAGACGTTCCAGCGGGTAACCCGCTGAACTCATTGTGAGTGATGATGGACAAGAGTACAGTTAATAAATTGCTCGGATACCGCATGTCTGCTCTTGCCTTAAAACAAGCCATGGATGTGTCTCTTTCTTCTAATGCCGAGAACATGTTTCGTTACGTTGGATTTCGCAACTTCATGACCAAATATCAACAGATTGCCGAATCTGTTTCTGAGTTGGTCGAGATTACTGCCCCACTCGGATATTGGGACATAAGCAAAATCAAAAGCTCCTTTGAACTCACTTGGCCCAGGCAAAAGGAGTATTTTGAGGCGGTATATACTAATAATCTACTATTGGTTGCATTCCTGGAGCATAGTGTCGATCTGAGGGCGGACGAAACCAGGGGCCTTGCCGATTTCTTTCAGGCCTGTTTGCGCAAAGCTGTCTTCGACGTTCCACAGAAGGAAAAAGACATCCAGGATGTTGTCGAACAGCTACTTATTGGCCGCGGAATGAGCCGAGGTATTGACTATGAGAGGGAGAAAGGACGCGTGAAAGTCTCAATCAAAGAGGTGATACCTGATTTCATCATAATTCGCCTTTCTCTCGCGATTGAAATTAAACTGTGTCGAGACAGTTCCCATGCAAGAGTAATCGTTGACCAAATTAATGCTGATATTCAGTCATACCAAAAAGCATATGCCAGAATCCTGTTTATTGTCTACGACACCGGTGGAATTCGGAACGAGGCTGAGTTTAGGAACGGCCTTGAGACCGAGGATGGAAACATCTTGTTGGTCGTCGTGAAGCATTGAAATTCGAACCTGTCATTTAAACGGAGCGTAAAAAACTGCGCCCGCTTAATTGTGCGTTTTAATTCCACATGAATAATATATCAAATAATTTAGAAAAATTTGGCTTCGACAAGTGGTTACTGGAAAAAGTTACTCCTGAGAGTCTGGAGCAATTTGACATAGCACGAGTGGTGGCTGTTCACAAAGATAGCTATACCATAAGTAATGGAGAAGTTGATGTTCTAGCTGAGTTGGTAGGGAAATTAATATTTAGTGCGGCATCTCCAGTTGATTATCCCGCTGTAGGTGACTGGGTTCTCGCCAATTATTATGATGGAAATACATTTGCGATAATTCACGAGGTCTTATCTCGCAAGTCTTTGTTAAAAAGAAAAACACCAGGCAAAAAAGTTGATTTCCAGCTGATAGCAGCCAATATCGATGTCGCATTCATCGTTCAATCGCTGAATGAAAATTTTAACCTCCGCCGTCTTGAGCGTTACCTGGTAATGGTGAACGAGGGTAAAATCCAACCCATTGTCCTTCTGAGCAAGAGTGATCTGCTTGATCACGAAGATATAACGAGGATAATGGATGATATCCAAAAAATTATGCCGGATTTACAAGTTGTACCCTTCAGTAATGAAAATGAATCCGGTTTGGATAGCTTAAAAATGATTATGCAGTCAGGTCTGACCTATTGCTTGCTGGGCTCATCAGGAGTCGGCAAAACAACGTTAATTAATAATCTCCTTGGTGAGTCAGTATATAAAACCAAAACAACCAGCAGGAAAGAGAGCAAAGGGAGACATGCTACAACCCACAGGCAACTGATTAGACTGGATTCCGGAGCAATGATAGTCGACACGCCGGGCATGCGGGAGCTTGGGAATTTTTCGGTAGGAACAGGTCTTGATGAAACATTTTCTGAAATAATCACCCTGGCGGAAAAATGCCATTTCAGCGATTGTACCCATGTAGGAGAAAAAGGATGTGCAGTTTTGGGTGCTGTTGAAAAAGGTCAACTATCTGCTGAGAGATATCAAAATTATTTAAAAATGACCAAAGAGTCCAGTTACAATGAAATGTCATATCTGGAGAAAAGGAAAAAAGACAAGCAGTTCGGGAAGCTCATCAAGACCGTAATGAAACACAAAAACAGTCAAAAAGGCACCTGACCAGGCGCACCTTCAGGCAGAGAACGTCTCTGGCCTTGTGGTCAAATTTTCAGGCGGCGCAAGTGAGCTTGATTGTTACAATGAAGATAAACAAAACGAAAACGCACCACGCGACGGCGCCATCCCGGCGGGAAAAGACTGACAAAACAAAAGGAGCGAGCAATGGGCGACAAGGGCGGCAAGAAAGATAAGGACAAGAGCAAGAAACAGAATACGAAGAAACATGACCAAAAGGACAAAGAAGCAAAGGATAAGCAACCGAAAAGACCCTCGTAGCAGTGTGCATGGCAACTTTGGGACGAAAAAATGGTTTAGAGGATTTCCTCTAAACCCTTTTTTTATCTGGCGCGCCCGGAGGGATTCGAACCCCCGACCCACGGATTCGAAGTCCGGTACTCTATCCAGCTGAGCTACGGGCGCATTTGGGTCAAAACGGGAGAATGTTCCTGTCTTTCTGTCAGGTTTTGCCGGTGGGTAGTTTCCCTCGGACAGGAAAGACGGAATTTCCGATAAATAGCCAAATCAGCGGGTTTTGGCAAGGTAAATTTGGTTTAAACCGGACACCGCTCTTTTCCCGCCAGTCCAAGGCGACCAACTCGGGCTACCTGCATCGCACCGGATGCAGGGTTGTCATGAATGCTTCCCCCGGCTTGTCAGGGTTCAAAAAAAGACATGGCAATGCGAGGTCGCGCGAGGCGTGAAAAGCTGTTGGGATTTTTTCTTCCGTGGCCGTCTTTTTTGTGTTATGACTGAGGTTTGAAGAGAGGACAGGCCACGGGCCATGCTCTGTTTTTTTGGTTTGCCGCACCCCGGCCTGACGGACGCTGGCTGCCGGCAGATTGCAGAGCAAAATCCGGCTTTCCTGGCCAATATTCATCCCAATTCTGAAATGACTTTTCCCTGACGCTAGAGTGGATACCTTCCGTTACCCTTGATGATTGTGATGCTTCGAGAAAACAGGTTGGCGCGGGACTGTTACCGGTGGCCGGCAGCCGGACCGCAACCACCGGTCCGGACATGTTTCCCGCCTTGCCAGCTCCTGCCGTTTGATACCAAAACCTGCCGTGAGGATCAGCCATGAGTCCTTTGTGGCGGCGCAGAGGTATTGTCAGGCGACGGACGCCTGCGGACGCCTTTGGCGCCCTGTTCAATCATTTCCGCCGGGTGGTGACCATCAACAACCAGATCCTGGAAAAGATCGCTGATCTGGAACGGGTCCTGGGCGGCGAATACATCTACGACATCATCTTCCTGCAGAATGCGGTGACCGATATTGTGGAAAAGGGCCGGCATGTCATTTACCACCTCAATGCCATGTCCGATGACCGCTACCATCTGCTTTACGAACGCTATACCACCACCGGCGATCAGCTGGCCGACATCCTGGCCGGCGGGCCCGGCCCTTATGGCCCCATGCTGGTCCTGGACTGGGAAGTCCTCCATCGCGACCTGCGGCATCTGGCCGGCGGCAAGGGCGCCAGTCTGGGCGAGGTGGTGAACAGCCTGGAACTGCCCTGCCCGGTGGGCTTTGTGGTGAGCACCACCGGCTACCGGCGCTTTATGGAGGCCAATGGCCTCTTTAGCCGCATCAATGAAGTTCTCCGGCAATCCGCCGATCCCTCGGTGCAGGCCGGCCGCATCAGTGAACTCTTCGCCAGGGCCAGGATGCCCAATGATCTTACCTCGGCCATCAACCATGCCTTGAAAAAACTGCGTTCCGGGGCGCAGCATCCGGAACGGTTTGCCGTGCGCAGCAGCGGGGTGGATGAGGACGGGGAGCGCAGTTTTGCCGGCCAGTTTCAATCCTTTCTCGATGTGCAGGCCGGTGAGGTGGCGACAGCCTGCATGCGGGTCATGGCCTCCCGGTTTTCCCAGCGGGTCTGCCGCTATCTGGAGCATGGCACCCCGGCCGAGGCAGCGCCCATGGCTGTTCTGGTGCAGCCCATGGTTAAGGCCCGTGCCAGCGGCGTCCTCTATACCCGTGATCCGAATAATCCGGCGGCTGAGACCCTGGTGCTCTCGGCGGTGACGGGGGGCGGCGAAAATCTGGTGGCCGGGCGGGACAGCGGCGACCGTTTTGTCATGGATCGCAGCCACCCCTTTAGTCTGCTGGCCAGCAATATCGGCATCCCCAGGACGGACAGTACACAGGCTCCCCCGGACCCCATGGTCAGGATGGCCAGCGGCATGCGCCGGGGCTCGGGGGTGGTGGAGGTGGCCCACCTCCGGCAGCTCGCCGAATACGGGATTCTGCTGGAAAAACGTCTCGAGTCCCCCCAGGATATTGAATGGTGCCTGGATGAGGAAAACAATATCTGGATTCTGCAGTCCCGGCCTCTCCGGCTGCCGGCGAGCAAGGAGGCCCGCACCCCGGACCAGCTGGCGGCGGAACTGGCCAAGCTGCCCGTGCTCATGGCCGATCGGGGGCATATCTGCCAGCTGGGTCTGGCAGGCGGCAAGGTGGTGCTGGTCAACGAGGACACCCCGGTGGAGAGTTTTCCGGTGGGCGGGGTGGCGGTCAGCCATTATGCCAGCCCCCGGCTGGCCGAGATTGTCCGGCGGGCCTCGGCGATCATCACCGATATCGGCAGTCCGACCAGCCATCTGGCAACCATTGCCAGGGAATATCGCACCCCGGCCCTGTTCGGCGTGGAAAAGGCTACCACGCTCCTGCCGGATGGTGTGTACGTCATGGTGGATGTGGAGGCGCAGACCGTGTATGAAGGCAAGATGGAGCTGCCCATTGATCTGCCCCGTGCCGCCGGCCTCCTCCCCCTGATCAGCAACCGCGAGGAATCAATGCTGCGCCGCCTGCTGCGCCTTATTTCTCCGCTCAACCTGACCAATCCCGCCTCTTCCGCCTTTCGCATGGAGAACTGCCGGACCGTCCATGATTTTCTCCGTTTCTGCCATGAACGGGCAGTGGCGGAACTGATAAGTTTCCACACCTCCGGCAAACTGGTGTCCGGCGGCGGGGCGCCCCTGCTGCAGACCGATCTGCCCGTCAAGCTGCGCATCATCGATATCGGCCGCGGCCTGGATAATCCGGCCAATGATAAACGGGTGACCGTGGAGCAGGTGACCAGCATGCCCTTTCGTTTTCTGCTGCAGGGGCTGATGGATGCCAGTTTCTGGGATCTGGAGCCGGCTCACTTCGGTATCAGGGATTTCCTTTCCGGCATTACCCGACCTTTGTCCATGCTGACCAATGCCCCGTACAGCGGCGAAAATCTGGCGATCATTGCCGACAATTACTGTAACCTGAGCCTGCGCCTCGGCTACCATTTCAACATCATTGACTGCTATCTCTCCGATGAATCGGACGATAACCATGTCTACTTCCGTTTTGTCGGGGGCTTTGCCGAGACCGGCAAGCGGGAGAGGCGGGCGGTGATGATCTCCCAGGTGCTGGCCGGCCTGCATTTCAAGGTGGAGGTCAAGGGCGATCTGGTGCTGGGCAAGGTGAAGATGCTGGAACGCGCCCATCTGGAGAGTATTCTGGTCCATCTGGGCGAGTTGGTGGCCTTTACCCGGCAGCTGGATGTGAAAATGGTGGATGACGCGGCGGTTGAACATTTTTTCAGCGAGTTCATCAATCGCGTCGGCAAGATCCCCGAGCCGGGAGGGGTGTAATATGCTGCGGGAGTGGTTCTTTCATCCCCTGGCTACCCTGCGGGAGCTGCAGCAGCAGAAGCGCAACGAGCAGCTGGCTCGGCTGCGGGCCCGTTATCAGGTATTCCGTATCTTGCTTGATGACAACCACCGGGCGGTGGAGCTCATCACCGAACTGGGCGCCTCCCTGAGGTCCCCGGTTTTCTGGCCCGGGGTGCTGACCGGAGCCATCCATGAACTGCTGGGGGTCACGGCCGACCTGGTGGAGAAGCTGGATCACCTGGCCGAGGGCGAGTATGCCGGGCTGATCCGCAGGCAGGCCCAGCTGGGAGAAATGATCCGCCAGGATCTTGCCCGGCTGCCCCGGGAGGAGCGGTTTCCCTTCTGCCTGTCCCTTGACGAGGTGGAAGCGACCATGAGCCGCACCGTGGGAGGCAAGGCCGCCAATCTCGCCAGACTGCGGCGGGTCGGCCTGTTTGCCGTGCCGGCCGGTTTTGTCATCCCGGTGTCTGTCTGCCGTCTCTTTCTGGACCAGGAGAATCTCTACCTGCGCATTGTCGCCCGCCTGCGGGCCGGGGAACAGAGCGGAGACGGCTTGCCTGACCAGGGAAGTGTCGATGCCGTGCAGCAGATGATCATGACAACCCCGCTGCCGGCCGAACTCATCAGCGCCATGGAGGCGGCGGCCGCCCCCATCTTTGCCCAAGGGCAGGGGCTGGCGGTGCGCAGCAGCGCGGTGAGCGAGGACAGCAAGGCCCATTCCTTTGCCGGCCAGTATGTCTCCATTCTCAATGTGAAAACAGCGGAGCAGCTGGAGGATGCCGTGAAAAAGGTGGTGCTCAGCGCCTTTAATGTCCGCAACCTCGCTTACCGGCGTCATGCCGGGCTGCCCCCCTACGAGTTTGATCTGGCCATTCTCTGCCTGGAGATGGTGGATGTGCGCTCGGCCGGAATCCTGTTTACCAGGGACCCGAATTTCGGGGCCAGCAACAGGATGCTGATCACGGCGGTTTACGGGCTTGGTGAACTGGCGGTGGGCGGCAGTGAAGCGGCGGATGTCTATCATCCCTTCCGGGACGGTTCCGGTCCGGGGGAAAGTCAGGTGGTGCGGAAAACCAGGCGACTGGTCAGCGCCGCCCAGGGCGGGGTGGTGGAGGAGCAGCTTTCGGCTGAGGCCGGCGATGTCCCGGTGCTGGATGAGAGGGAAATCATGACCATGGTGCGACTCGGTACGGCTGCAGAGGAGCAGTTGGGCGGGCCCCAGGATATTGAGTGGGCGGTGGACCGTCAGGGCCAGGTCATTTTCCTCCAGTCGCGGCCGCTCAAGGTGAACCTGGGCAGCCCGGCGGAGATCGAGGCCCGGGACAGCAGGCAACCCCTGATGGCCGCCGGCCAGGTCGCCTCACCCGGGCGGGTGGCGGGCCAGGTGCGCATCATCGGCAGCCGCCAGGATCTGGAAGGGCTGACCAGTCCACCCTATGTGCTGGTCATGCATCAGAGCATGGTGGAGGCGGTGAGCGCCCTGCCCCAGACCGCGGCCATTCTGGTTGAACTGGGGAATCCTGCCGACCATCTCTCCTGCGTGGCCCGTGAATACGGGGTGCCCATGCTCACCGGCCTGGAGCAGGTCACCCGGAAACTGCAAGCGGGGGATGCGCTGCTGGTTGATGGAGAGCGCGGGCTGATTTACGCGGCCACTGAACAGGAAATCGCCCGCCACCGGGAGCGCCATCTGCGTAAAATCGCCACCTGGAAAGATCGGGTGCCCCGTCCCGAAGATCCGGTGGCAGCCGCACTCTATGACCGGATTGTTCCTCTCAACCTGACCGACGCCTATGGGCCCACCTTTTCCATTGCCGAATGCAAGACCATGCATGATCTGGTGCGCTATGCCCATGAAAAGGCGGTTCTGGCCATGTTCGAGGCTGGTGATGAGGCGGTGGAACAGGCCTCCGGGGTGATTTTCCATCTGGACAGCGAGGTGCCTTTCCTGGTTTCCCTCATTGATCTGGGCGGTGGCCTGCTGCCCGGCACTGCCCGCCGGGTGCCGGCAAAACAGGTGCTGTCCCGACCGTTTACCGCCCTCTGGCAGGGGGTCACCACCCCAGGGCTAAACTGGGGACCGGCCGGGGGGGTGGCAGTGGGTTCGGTTGTTTCCCGCTTTCTCACCGACCACCGCTCCGCCCGACCCATCGGCCTGCCCAACTACGCCCTGGTAACCCGTGATTTTTTAAATCTCAATGCCCGCATGGATTTCCATTTCACCATGGTGGATGCCATCTGTGGGGTCGACTCCCGGCTCAATTACATCAAATTTCGTTTCAAGGGCGGCGGTACCGGGCCGGAACAGCGCAATCGCCGGGTCCGCTGTCTGGCGGAGATTCTCACTGCCAGTGGTTTCTTCTGCGACCTGCGGGATGATCTGCTGACCGCAGCCATCCAGGGCGGGGCCGCCGAGGTGATTGAGGAGAAGCTGAAGGTGATCGGCCGGATCCTTGGGTTTTCCAGACTGCTGGATGCGGTCATGCGCCGGGACGAATTGGTGCCCCGGGTGGCCCAGGCCTTTCTCGACGAGGATTATGAGTTGGCGGGGCTTAAGGAGGAGATTGATTAGGCGTGAAAAAAGATCTCATCCGGCAATTGGAGGGCGGTGAGGAGATTGTCGTACATGGCGCCGGTATCAATGCCAATCTTGGTGGCAGTGACAAACGGGAGTTCGAAAGGGGTGTGGCCGAAGATAACCTTTTTGCCGAAATCATGGTCAAGTCTGATAAAGGTATCACGCACCTCGCAGAGGGTGGTCAGGTCATTGGCGGCCAGCGGGATATTCGGATCAAGGCCGGCGTGGACAAAGATGTAATGCGGGCTTTCCCAATATGGCACCAGGGCCAGGAGAAAGTCCAGGTGTTCCTTGGGCAGAAAATTTAAGCTCTGCAGATTGACGTTACGGTCCGTTCCATAGCTGTCCAGGGTTGCATCGAGTCCCATGCCGCGCAAGTAGGGCAGCAGCAGCGGGTCGCCGCTGCGATAATACTCGAGGAGCAGGTACTCGTGATTGCCGAGCAGGGTGACGATACTGTCGTCGCGTTCTTTCATCTCGCAGAGAAGGTCAAGGACCTTGGCAGAATCCGGTCCCCGGTCAAGATAATCGCCGAGGAAGACCAGGCGGTCACGGCCCTTGGTGTAGGGCAGGCGGTCCAGAAGATTGTGCAGCTTGTTGTAGGAGCCGTGGATATCACCGATCGCAAATATCTTGCCGCTTTCTGAGGCCATTGTTTCCTCTCAATGATTTTCGACCTGCCCGGGAATCCGGGAAATGGTCTGTTTTTTCAACTGTGTTTTGTTCATTTTACTGTTTAAAAACCTTTGCCGGCAGATCCATCTGCCGGCAAAGGGTATCAGAGCAACGCTGCGCCTCTCTTGGCGTGTATGGGTTATGCCCGGTCTGCTTCGGCTATGATGCCCGTCTTGGACTCAAGCCTGGCGGAAAGCATGCCTTTGATCATGGCAACCGTGATGATTCCACCTGCGGTGGCAAGGGCTGCGATCAGGGCCCAGAAGCTCACCGACTCAAGAACGGCCGCGGTGGTCGGGTTGAGCGGGGAAAGCAGGTTCAATGCCTCAAGATAACCGGGGATTTTAGCGCCACGGCTGACCGCTACGATGAGCATGGTTGCTGCCATAACGATCTTGATCATGTAGTCTTTTACATAGGTGGTGCCGAGTGCGCCCAGCTGGACACCGATCAGAGAGGTGGCGAGGATGAGCAGGGTGAGACGGATATCGATCAGACCGCTCAGACCCCACTGGATGGAACCCCACATGCCCATGACAAAGGCGATGCCCAGCTCGGTGGCGCTGGCCACTACGGCGGAGGCGCCAATCACATAGATCATGCCGGGCACGCCGATAAAGCCGCCCACGGCGATGGTGGCGGCCAGCATACCGGTGGCCAGACCTACCGGGATGGTTACCCAGGCGGAGATCCTTACCTTGGCCACTTTGAAGTTCATCATCGGCGGAAGGTTGATTTTCTGCATCATCAGGGCGAGTTTCGGTGTTTCGTTGCCGGATTCACTGTTGCCCTTGGAAAGCTTATAGGCATCCATTGACACATAACCACCGACCAGAACCAGGATGATAACAAAGACCACGCTCACGTAAAGGTTGGAGCCGGCATTACCCCAGTGGTTAAGGATGTACTTCTGGATCATAACACCGATCTGCACGCCGATGATAGCGGTGGCTGCCATGGTGGCGGCAAGCTTCAGGTCAACCTGGCCATACTTCCAGCGTTTGTAGGTGCCGATCATGGCCTTGGGGAATTTGTGGCACATGTTGCTGGCTACGGCCACGGCGCCGGGGGCGCCCAGGGTCATCATGGCCGGGGTAAGAACAAAGGCGCCGCCTGAACCGATAAAGCCGCTCAGCAGACCGCCCACCAGGCCGACGACCAGCAGGGCAAGCAGCCTCTGCATGGTCAGATCCATAAACATGATGGATACACTTTTGATAACGTTTTCGCCGGCATCATGGTCCATGCTGACCAGAACCTTTTTGCCCAGGCGCATGTTTTCCGGTTTGACTTGATCGCCGATGATCAGATCCTTTAATTCTCCTGTGCCATCTTTTTTCAGAACAGCAGTATGGGCGGCCTCGTTGATCTCGGTGAACACGCCCTTCAGCATACTCTTATCAGGACCGGCGCCGCCACCGGCAAATGCAATGCTTGCCAGCGGCAATAAAAGTAGTGAAAACAGTACGGCTATAACAAACCTCTTCATTGAATTGACTCCTCGTAATAGATAATAATTGCTTGCAGGTAACGGATTATTTCTTTTTGGCCTCAAGGCCGAGTACGCTCAGCAGGTTGCTGGCAAAGGCCCCATGGATAAAGGAAAAGAGGAAGGCGGCTCCTACCGGTAGCAGAGTGTAGATTCCCCCCCTGGTAAAGGTTTCGGTTACCAACTTCTCATTGCCGAACAGCAGTACATAGCATGAGATGGAAATCGCCCCAAAGATAACAGTGCCCAGATACGGTTTTGGTTTGTTGTGTTGTGTTGCCATCGGTTACTAATACCCCACTTCTTAATTTTGAATAACTTACCGTCAACCATGAACGGTCTATTTCCATACAAGACCAACTGGCCGTGCGGGCTTGTGAAGTCGTCCCTGAGCCGCGGCGGTACGACTACGATGAGTCAAAGCCGAACGTACAGTTGAATCTTCACGCCCAATTTCCCTGTGCCCACTCCATATTCATGGGCCATTGACCTGTTTGTGAGAAGTCTCGTTGCAGTGCAAACCCGTCAGTTTCTTCAGTAGATACGGTGACTGTGAACTTCTCTGAGGTACGGGGAAGGTGCCAATTTGGAGGCATACTTGTGCATCTAGCGTGCCATTTTGATGAGATTTTTTTTGCGGGCTGCCAAGGCAATGATGGCCGCCCACGTATTTCGGCTGAACAGGTGGTTGGGTTTTTGTGTTTTTATGCGTAATATCAGCATGTTGATTGCTTGTTCACGTGGCTGGAATTATGCAGCCCTGAACATGCAACCAGAATAAAACAGTTTTTTTGGTATTGTCTTACTTTGATAACAAGAAGGCACAGCAAAACGATAGTGTTGTAATGTGCAATGCAGCTTCGTTGCTTTATGCAACAATAGTATTTTGGTGGGCAGTCATTCGTGTTGCGAGGTGCATCGCTTGTTCCTTTGCGTAATAAATATAACGCAAAAGCAAGGAATTAAGAGCATATGCCAGTGTGAAGAAAAATGTTTCGTTTTGCAACAATAAAGGAGAACGCAGGGGGAAAAGTGAGGCGTTTCGTTTGATTTGTTTGTCAATCGGCCCCTTGGTTCACTGTTTCTTGCAGCTTGAGGGGCGGATTTTTTTCAGTTTACATCTCTTTGCAGCCTGTCCCATAAAAGAAGCCAAGGCAGGCCTGGCGAGGGTTGCGGGATGCCGGGACGAAAGGACATGGGAAAAAATATCCATTAACGTTGCGGTCGGTCTGTTTCCCGGATTTTTAAAGGATGTCCGTTTGCCGGCCGCCGTTCTATTCAGATGCCATAAAAGAGGGAGATGGTTCCCAGCATGACCAGCAGGAAAAGGATGGTCATGCCGCTTCCCGCTTTGAAATAATCCATGGTTTGGTAGCCGCCGGGCTGCAAAACCATGGAATTCACCTGATGCGTGGGCAGGATAAAGTTATTTGAGCAGGAGATGGCCACAACCAGGGCCGCCATGCGCGGATCAGCGCCGCAGTAGAGCGCCATGTTCATGGCCAGCGGTATCATCAGGACGGCGGTGACGATATTGGAAACAACCAGGGTTAAAAACGAGGTAAGGATGGCCAGCGCAGCCAGCAGCAGGAGAGGGGAGACAGGTCCCGAGAAGCTGAAGAGCGTTTCGACGATGAATCTGGCCGCGCCGGTCTTTTCAAAGGCTATGCCCAGGGGAATGATACCGCCCAGAAGAAAGACAGTCATCCAGTCCACGGATTCGTATGCTTCATCGATGGTGAGCACATCGGTCAGGATCATGCAGAGAGCGCCGGTAAGCAGGGCAATGGAGAGATTGATATGAAAGGCGAGGATCAGGGTAAGGGAGAGAAGCATGGAGCCGATGGCATATTTGAGCTTGTCGGTCTTGAGAATGGCACCGTGTATCTCCTCGGTGAAGACCAGGTCGAGCTGTTCCTTGAGGAAATGAAATTTATCCCAGCGGCCCTGCAGCAGAAGCGTATCTCCGGTCTGCAGGATAATATCGGAGATGCCGCCGACAAAGGTCTTGTTGCCCCGGCGGACAGCCAGCGGGTTGACGCCGTATTTTTTACGAAAGGAAAAGGAGTGCAGGGTGTTGCGCGCCATTTCCGAGCGGGGAGAAATGACCGCCTCCACGATGCCGGCATTGGCGGGGGAGAGATCTTCGGCAAACACCGACAGACGGTCTTTGATCTCCCATTTGTAGGCGGCAGCCAGTTTTTTTACCAGCCCGGGGGGGCCTTCCACGGCAATGATGTCTCCGCCGCGCAGCTCGGTATCGATGTCCGGGGCAAAATTCTTGGTTCCTCCCTTGTGGGCAACACCAATGACAGTGGTAAAATAATAGGCCCTGATTTCCAGATCCATCAACGTCTTCGGGACAAAAGACGGGGGAATGGAGAGTTCAAACAGATTACCGATATCATGGTAGGTCCGCTGCAGGGTCTTTGACATGGGGCCGTTGGACCCATTGGCTTTGTGGCCGGCGGGCAGGATAAACCGGCCGAACAGTACCAGGTAGAGAAGAAAGGAAGCGATCAGGGCAAGACCAATGGGAGTCACGTCAAACAAACCGAAGGGTTTGGCGTCCGGGCTGGTGATTTTCATGACATCGTTAAGCAGAATCAGGGGGCTTGAACCGATAAGCGTGATGCAGCCGCCGATAATGGCGCTGAATCCCATGGGCATCAGTATCCTGGAGGCAGGAACATTGGCCTGCCGGCAAATTCGTTTCGCCGCGGGCATGAACAGCGCTGCCGCGCCGATATTCTGCATGAAACTGGAGATAAAGGCCACCGTGGCCGAGATGAGCAGCATGATCCTGGTCTCGCTGCGACCGACAAATTTCAGCAGAATCCCGGCCAGGGAATTCATGGCGCCGGTCTTTTCAAGCCCGGCACCGAAGATGATAATCGCGACAATGATCACCACCGCATTGCTGGACAGACCGCTGATCGCCTCTTGGGGCGTAATCAGGCCAAGCAGCGGCAGCAGGACCATCATGAGGATACCCACCACGTCAATCCGCACGAATTCAAAGACAAAAAGCAGGATGGCAAGTACAATTACGGCAAGTACTAAGATTATTGGCAGAGTCATTTCATTCCCCACTTGCAATGCCCTGAAGCATCAAGCAATTCCCCACTGATCCTCGGTGTAACTGTCAGCCGGGGGCATAAAAAAAATAGCATGGTCTGATGGCAGGGCCACATCATCATTTTGTAATCTTTTGCTTGTCTAAAAGGCAACATCACACATCAAAAAAAACGGGTGCTGCGCATAAAAACGTCACATTTTTCTTAGCAACCCCTATGCCATGACGTTTTTTTTGTCTCGTGCTCCGCTGATATTGTCAGCATCGGCCAGGACTTGCCAGGTTCGTTCCGTGATTTCGTCAATCTCGGCCATGGTGGTTGAGATGGGCAGCCACAGGTAAACAATATTACTTAAGGGCCGTAGGATCAGACCCTGCTCCAGCCCTTTCAGATAGATTTTCCATCCCACCCGTTCGGCAAAAGTGAACTCTTCCTTTGTCTGTTTATTTTTGACCAGTTCAATGGCGGCTATCATGCCCAGGCAACGCACGTCCCCCACCCAGGGCAGATCAAGAAAGCGCGCCATTTTCCGGTGCAGATGGCTAACGGTTCCCCCCAGCCGCTCAAAAGGCTTTTCTTCGGCAAAAACCTGCAGGGAGCCAAGCGCCGCGGCCGCGGCCAGCGGACTGCCGGTAAAGGTATGGCCGTGGTAAAAGGTTCTGTTTTCGACATATTTTCCATAAAAGGCCTGGTAAATCTCATCCGTGGTTATGGTGGCGGCCATGGGCAGCATGCCTGCGGTCAGGGACTTGGACAGGCAGAGAAAATCCGGCGTCACCCC
>Ga0180007_10004353_pt1 | contig 15024 bp, 22 predicted proteins | sample MM_PC_MetaG_FD_121122 | JGI IMG/M metagenome (GOLD analysis project Ga0180007, IMG submission 121122) | Groundwater microbial communities from the Aspo Hard Rock Laboratory (HRL) deep subsurface site, Sweden - MM_PC_MetaG | ecosystem: Environmental > Aquatic > Deep subsurface > Groundwater... | reverse complement strand
GTAAATAAAAGAAAGGAGTACTCTAAAATTGAATAATTCGGCAGAGTGTGAATATTGCGGAGTAGAATTAACTTTGTGCTCATGGGAACAGAAGTTAGCAGGTGGGACATGTCCCAAGGGAACTTATGAATACTATAGTTGCCCTGAATGTGGAATGAGATATTCGTTACAGGAGGTGAAGGAATGAAAAGACTGACTGACTTAGAAATGGCTGAGGTTCAAGGTGACAAGGATGTATGCCTTGATATTATAAACGGATTTGGCGACTGTGAAGGGTGTTCGGTTAAGTGTGGTGTGATTGCCCAAGCCCAACTGGATGAGGATAATCGTGATTTAGAATCGCTCCTGTACAGGATAATGAACATGTGTGAGGAGTTGGGCGGTAAAACCAAGTTATCCCAAGAACTTAAAAAGCTAATTTATGACAACCTACCAGATTAGTATGTGAAGGAATGAAGATACAGGCAATAGGTGTTACATACAAGAAAGAAGGTGGAGTCGATATGATGCTGGAGACTCCTGCCATGCCAGCAGATTGTGTAGTGCTATTCCTTCTAAATGAAGACTACGAGGAACTCAAAGTAATATTAAAGCAGGTAGAGGTGAAGGAATGAAAGAAAAACCAAAATCATTTAGCACACCAATGATTCGAGCAATACTCAACGGCTCGAAAACACAGTTCAGATTGGTTGGGAAGCTTTGCCCCTATCGGGTAGGTGACAGGCTGTGGTGCAAAGAGACTTGCTGGTATCCCGCCGAGTTTGACCATTCGGTAGTCTATTATAAAGCTGATTGGGATAACGATAAACCAGCCGAAATGTTTAATCACAATGGTATATGGCAACCATCAACCAACATGCCCCGGTGGGCTTCACGTCTAACCCTTGAGGTTACTGAGGTTAGAGCCCAGAGAGTGCAGGCGACAAGCCATGAAGATGCTATTGCTGAAGGTGCAGAATATATGCCACCTGCTACACTTAGAGAGCAAAGGTTATCAGTGCCTCAGATAGTATTCGCTGGTTATTGGGACTCCACGTATGCCAAGCGTGGCTATCCCTGGGAATCTAACCCGTGGACTTTTCCTATTACTTTTAAGGTGGTGAAGGAGGCAGTGCTGTGATAAGAGGTTGGGTATTTAATCACTTAGGTAACTTATGTTACCGCTTGAACGGCGGGTTGGAGTCATTAAATAACAATAGCTTGTTAGACAAACTCGCATTGTGGGCATGGTCTTTAGCCTACGGGTATTACGACAAACAGACCGAGAAAAGGAGGCAGTGCTGTGAAGAAGGATAAGCCGAGACAGTTAACTATAAATATCGACCACTTGCCATATAAGGAGTTAAGTCCTAATAGCCGATGCCATTACATGGTTAAAGCCAGGTCTACCAAGATAGCAAGAGAGGAGATAGGCTGGCTGGTTAAGGCTCAATGGCATGATGATAAACCAATGATAAAGGCAAAGATAAGTTACGAGTTCCACATCAGGAATAAACGAAGGCGTGACATGGATAACCTGTTTGCCATGACAAAACCCTGGCAAGATGGGCTGATTGATGTTGGTGTTATTTTCTTCGATGATGCTAACCACCTGGAGATAGGTAGTATGGAACTGGTAGAAGATACCGAAGATAAAACCATAGTCACTATTGAGGAATTAAAGAATGAGTAAGGGGGTGAGTGATGAAATGGCTTTGCAGATTTGGATTTCATGACTGGAGCAAGTGGGGGTTGCATCCATTCTACGGTAACAGGATGACTAGGCAATGCTTGAAGTGCCCTAAGCAACAAGACGTGAGGTTTTAATGAAGACACAACAACAAGATGAGTTGAGGTGGTATGGCAGAATACTATCTAAGAAATTGGCTGAGGTACAGAAATGGAAGTAATAATTAAACGGATTGAATACAATAGACCTGACGTATTTTATTTGTACCCTTTCTTTGATGCCCACTTAGGAGCTATTGAATCATCAGAGGCACAGCTTATTAGAAAGGTTAAAGAATGTGCTAACTTGGGGAATTATGGGCTGGCTCTCGGTGGTGGTGACTGGCTTGACTGTATCACTTCTAAGGATTGGAGATGGAGGACTAATGGGCTTGCCCCTTGGGTTGAAAAGAGGAATATAATAGACTCTCAAAGGAGAAGAGCAAATGAAATCTTCCAGCCAGTAATAGACCAAAGACAATTTATAGGAATAGGTACAGGCAACCACGAGGAAGAGATACACAAACGCCATGATGATGATGTGATTAGGAATATTTGCAGGGATGTAGCTGTTCCGTATGCAGGGTACACTTGTTTCTATGTACTGCAATTTGTGAGGGCTGGTAAGACTACCCATAGTTTAACTATCCACGCTTGGCACGGTGCTGGTAGCGCACAAAGTGAAGGTGCTAGATTGATGCGATTAACTAGGTTAGTTAATGATATACAGGCTAATATTTACCTCATGGGGCATCTTCATGCTATGACTTCGCATACACCAGACAGACTTATTCAGTGTAATGGCAGGGTTAAGAGTGTGAAACTAGCGGCTACTATTTGCGGTTCATGGCTAAAGACATATGCTCAACCGCACAAGGGAGAAATCCTTGACCCTAGTTATGGTGAAGAGAAAGGGTATAAGCCTTCTAGAATAGGTATGCCCGTTATTAGGATTACACCTGACAACTACAATAACTCTTATGAGAATGAAGTTGAGATAATTAGTTGACGGGGTGGCTATGTCCGTGGTACAATGGGTTAATAGGAGGTGAGATATGCCACAGATTGGAGATATACAATTACGAGAGTGTAACGAGGTTAATAGGAAGGGTGGTTTTAAAAGGAATAGGTTTATATACCATGCTTGTGAGGATTGTGGTAAAGAGCGGTGGGTATTCTTATGGGCTTGGAAGAAGGGGTTATTCCGTTTTTGCCAACCTTGTGCCGTGCAGAGGTCTGATTTTAATGTTAAGAGTATCCATTGGGGGGCTGATAATTGGAAGTGGCAAGGTGGTATAAAAAAGGATAAAGGCGGTTATATATCTATAAGGGTTTATCCTGACAATCCTTATTTTTCTATGGCGAATAGAAGATACATCCCTGAGCATCGTTTGGTTATGGCTCAGGCACTTGGGAGAGTGTTAAGTTCTAAGGAGTTTGTGCATCATAAGGATGGAGACCCTAGCAATAATGTGCTGTCAAATTTAGAAATATGTGCAGCAGAAAACCACAAGTTAAGTTATAGGTTAGGGTACAACCAAGGTTTTCAAGATGGCTTAGCATATTCTACGCATTCTAAGCAGTGGGAGTTGTATCCTGAGAAAGCACACCAGGCTGTGAAGGTAGTTGTATGAAAGTATACATAGCGCATCCATACGGTAAACGAAGAGGACTATCTGATATAGAGATTCAAGCCAATGTTCACCAGTCTGTTAAACTTGGTGTCGAGGTATTCCGTAAAGGGCATGACCCATTTGTCCCTAACCTAGCACACTACATGTCTATTGAAGCCCCTGAGATAACCGAGGAGCAATGGCTGGATTGGTCTATAGGCTGGTTAAGTCGATGCGATGCTATCCTTGTTGGCGGTATATCAGATGGTGTTGAGAAGGAGCTTGCCGTGGCATTGAAGTTAGGGATAAAAATTTACTGGTCTCTGAAAGGATTGGAATGTAAGGAGAATCAAGGAAGGGATTAAGGAGAAGTAAGTGCACATATTTACAATACTGCTATGGCTACTGGTCTATGGTGTCGCTTTGGTATTCCTTGTGGCTTTTATCGCAATCGGTATCTGCTACATCGTGGAAGTTATTAAAAGATTGGTCAACCACTACATGAGGCGCAAATCTTGACTAATCTTATGCTACTCCCCATCGTCTCCTGCAACCACACGTACTTGTGGCCAGGCGGTATTACCTTTCCACACTTAGGGCAAACAAACTTACACTGTGTTACTCTTTCTTTTGCACTCCATAATTCACCTTATCGGCTGAGACGTGAAGAATCTTAGGATGATATTAGCTAAGGCCAGCACCGATGTCACAAGTACCGCCTGTGTCTCAGCATCCAAGCCAATACCGTACAGACCATTCAAGATAATTCCCAGTATCGCAATCACATTAACCCATAGTGTTTTTGATTTCAGTATCGGTTTCATTATTCACCTACCCTACGTATAGTTTGACTATCACGCTGATGATAATTACGAAAGCTGCGGTAGCGATGATACGGAATATAGTATTTTTGTAGATTCTACCTGACATACTATCCAAACGGCTATCTATCCCAGTTTGCCATTCCTTCCTTTCTCCTTCAGCCTTTATAAGCCACTTAATGTCGTTGGCAACCTCAACTAACTTCTCGGTTTCATCCTTTGTCATAATCTACCTTCCTAAAAAGAATCTAACCGCATTACCTTGCCATGCTTCTATCTCTCTAGATATTTTCTTTGTCTGAGGCTCAATGAACCATAGTATCTCATTCTCATCAATAAACCAGTTCAAGGCATGAATATTAGTCCAGACCAATCCTGCGAACCTACCGAACAACTTGGCAGCGAAGTCATCACAATCATGTGTCTCAGCTACGAATGTTAGTGAGCTTACTTCTTGGAGCGCATAGCACTTGGCTACTTTATCCTTGTTGTAAACCTTCATATCAACATCAGGCAGGTAAATCCCTGCATCTTCGCAACCCATCTCTTCCAGCTTGTCCAGCAAGATAGACGAGGCCAGGTCAATAGGAATCGTACCAGCAGGCTTAATCGGTGGTGGCTCTTTAAGTATAAATCTAGCTATGATTTTCAGTAGCTCCACATTACACCTCCCTAAATTATCTTCATCCTTGAATTCTTCCAGCAACTATACCAAGAAGACGGAAAGTGATAAATCCTACCATACCAAGAGAAACTGCTTACCGATACCATCGCCCAACTAATCGACCAACTAAACCTTACCCAGTACAACCTCATTTAAACATCCTCTGCCTTCCTTATATAATCTGTGCTATCCCTGTTGTGGCTACAAGTTGAGTCTCTAAACCTGTGCCATATAGACTAACAAGGTCATTTGCACCAAGAGTATAGACTGCTTGAGTGGTTGGAGTAGCATAGTCTCCTCCCCCACTTACGAACATCTGACCAGCACCACCGTTATTATTTATATAAACTCCATTGTTGCCTGTTGCAAAATAGAATCCTATGAAGTCTCCTGTTACAACGGCTATGGATAATCCGCTGAACGTCTGCTTTGAACCACCTGTTACATTACCAATCGAAGCTATAGCACGACACTCATAGGTTGTTCCACTAACTAGGAAAAATGTAGCAGCTTTGAAGCCAGTTAAGTTACTGCTGCAATATACTTCAACACTGTTAATAATCCCACTGGCATTAGCAGGGTTGGTCAGGCTTATAATTGTATAATTCGGATTGGAAACAGAAGGTTGTACTATTGCCGCACTACCAACATCAATCGCCATTATGCTGCCACCGTACAACGGACTTCAACTACTAAGTCCGCGCCTGCTATCGTTGAACCAATCTGGTCTATGTCAATACTTAACAAATCACCCTTGGCTAGCGCTGTTACATCAGGAGTATCCGACTCGTCTTCTGTATCGCCAGCAGCTATTATTGGTCTTTTAGCTTGTGAAGTAAAGATAGTTGTACCGTTCTTATTTACATCTATTTCAAGGTTGGCTCCTGTTGGAGCAGTCTTGACATTGGCATATACTTTACCAATCGTCATGGCTACTGGAACTGGTATCTCAAAACTGGCATTAACTCCAGCTACAAGCGTGCCTGCTACTGATAACACTATGGTCTTAGGTAATCCAGTTATTTTGTTAGCCCCCATGGCAATATTACCAGCCATTGTACCACCCGCTAGTAATAAATAGGTGCCAATTAACTGCTCATATCTCAGTGCATCGCCATTCTCTGTCCCTGCTGCTAATCCTGTAACCTTGCTGTTACCCATTGCGATAGCACCTGTCATTGTACCCCCAGCTAGTAGTAGATAAGCAGCCAGTTTCGCGTCTATTGCAGTCTTAGTATAGCCGTCAAACGGAACAGGTGGTACTATATCCCTGTCTAACTTCGATACGTCTGCACCTATGTCTGCCAAAAATTGTTCTATATTAGTCTGGTCATCGTCAAGGGCTACCAGCGCCTTTGTTATTTCATCAAATATCCCCTTCAGCATACCCCATCTAAGCACTGTTTCATCTGGTAATTCTTCATCAGGCCACCAACCTTCCTTTTTTGGCTGAGTACCTGCAACCCCTTTTGTTGTTTGCCTACCAAAGGAGAAGAAGATGCGGAATATCCCACCAGCTACTTGTCTATTAAGATAGGAGACATTCCCTGCATCGGTATCACCACGCCACACATGATTGACGTAGGTATAATCCCATATCTGTGTAAATAATTCCATCGGCACATTTGCCGAACCCTTCTGAGCATTTACCTCTAATCGGGTTATCATAGCCGCAGCTAAACTTGCTGCCTGTGTATTGCCGCTAACGGTAGCTCGAATAGGCTGGCTTGAAACAGGTAGCAGGGCATAACTGGCTGCACTTGTGGCTGAACCAGTATACCCATCATCATCGTCATAGGACTTCACGACAATCTTATTAGGTATGACTAATGCTTTCCTCTTGGTACTAGAGTACATGTTGTGCCCTACAGCAGTAGTATATGAAGCATCGTAGCTAGTACCTGAGACAATCGGTACGAAGATATGTACTTTACCATCATCTTCAACCCGTTTAACTTCTCCCGTGTAAGATAGTAGACGATTAACCACTGATAATCTTGACTCACCTTCGGCGATCTTGAAGGCTGCCTTCGGGGTGTATACATCCATGAGTGCATCAAGAATAATATAAGCATCACTGGCTTCCCACTGGTTATCTGAACCACCCGCCAGAGCCACTACGGTTACTGTAGTGGCGTTATTATCCGTGATAGTACCTGAGCTACCATCAGTCGTATTGTAAATTACTTGTCCGATTAAGGCATCAACCTTGAAGGCAGCCGCCGAGTCAGTCATTATAGTGGCATGAGTCCCACCAGTGTGAGTACCGTGTGGGTCAAAGGTAGCAACTAGAGCAGTACAATGAGCGAAACAACCTACACCAGCAGACTGGTACTCATACTTGTAGGCACAATCCAAGTCGGCATAATCAATCCAGCCAGCAGTGCTAGATAACTTGGCAAGGTATTCGTCATCAACTACACTGGCACTATTGTATTCTACGGCAACATAGTTACTAGCATCACCATCTGTAAACGTACAGTAGAGTCTAACTTCCTCATTAACATAAATCGGAGTAGTCCATGTAACCTTTATCCAAGCATAACTTGTAGTTAAAGTGTTGGCATCAGCCCAGACTTTATAGACAAGGAGTGTTTCACTAGGACCCGTTGACCGGATGAAGAAGGTAATATCACCATTCGGGTCTCCAAACTTCTTGAGACGGAATGATAGTGATTTTACTGTCCTCTCCTGAATGTATATGACTTGACCACCACCAACAATATCACCATCGAGATTCAAATCAGTATCAGATGTTGTCTGTGTTACCTCTGCATCTCCAACTACCGCAGTACCATCCAGCACCTCAGTTAGCATATCCTTAACTGTCTTGGTATCAGCAGCATCGGTGAGAACATCTTTACTTGCCTTGTCCTCAGCCAATAAGTCTGGGATACCTAAAAGATGCAGTGTAGTTAGTAACCTGCCATTGATGTATGTATCGTCTTGAGTGATAACAGTAAGTGGAGCAGTAGCCACGTAGCCAGAACCGTAGTCATAAGAGATTACCGCAGCTAATCCTCTGAGATTCAGTGCGGTAAATACCTTATCGGAATTGTTTAGTAGTAGGTCAGCAGTCTGTGAGTCCTCGGTCTCAGAATGGTTGGTGATGGCAATAAGCGTATCGCTATTAGTGTAGGTGACGGAGTTGATAACAACCTTTGTATCTCCAGCAGCCATTTCCTATAACCTCTGTAGTGTCTTGTACGGTTTCGCAATGACGTTGCGTTCTAAATCCATCTGTGTTTTCTCTAAGATACCATTAGCTTTTCTCTCTAACTTTGCCCAAACATCTGTGCCACCCTTATTGATACCATCTAGTTTGAGGATATTATCATTCAATATTCCCTGTGCAGCAGCCCGCTGGTACAGTATTCGTTCCAGCCGTGGAGTTAGTGTGGACTTCTTGAATGTGATAACAGCATCAGCACTGGTCGCCGATTCCAACCCTGGGTAGAAACTAAGCGCAACCCCGGTTGAAGCCTGAGTAGCTAAGGTTACTCCAGTGGTGACAATATATGTAGTCCTATGGTCTGCTATGTTAAATTGGTCTCCTGCCTCTATTATCTCATCATCGGTGAAACTCTTAATCTGCATCGTAGTAGCGGCAGCAGCCGCCGTAGTATGTACTGCACCTGGCAGGTCAGTCAACTGGCATAGGAGCGGTGGTACATAAAATCGTACTAGCACATTAACCTTGCTGAGATTGGTTAAGGTTGAGTCACTATCTTGGATTGCAGTGTCCTCAACATCAAGCTCCAGTACATCACCATAAAGAGTCCAGTGTCTTCCCGTACCAAGTGGATACTCAACTGAGTCTATGCCCACATAAGGGGCCATATCGCCAAGGTATATCTGCTTCTTATTCCAGCACCGCTTATTGTAAATCTCATAAAATTCATCGGCATCCATAATGTCATTACTAATAGAAAGGATAGAGCTACTATCCCGTGCTGTTATTACCGCCCATGTATCATCGGTTATATTATGAACAACCTTTTCGTTTGTACCATCAGCCGTAAGGAATTGGCTTTTTACCGAATCAGTTAGTTTACTTGCCGTTCCAGTGACATCTTTACCATCCCTCGATTCAACCAGAAACATTGCTTCGGTGATAAGTGGTTCATAATCAGCAAGGTATTTTAGTTCGGATTCAATCCAGTATCCCATCTCAGTTGCATCGTAGGTAGCTGCACTTGTATCCTGCAACATCTGAAGGGCACGTGCCATAATATTCGCATAACTTAAACTCATATTGTGCTCCTTATTGGTTAGGTAACTTCATATCGTTCCACCAATTCGCACTTACTCCCTAAACAATATTTACGGTTTAAACGATTGCCTTATCCTCCGGCTGAATACCCAGTTGGTATTACCTGTCCCATCTGTTGAATTATCTCCTGCGTAATAGAGATTTGGTTCTGTTGCTACAACATTAGTTAAGTCCATGAAGTCGCCCTCAAAGTACCCTGAATGCCCTGCGATTGTCCAGGCAGCACCAGTACTATTCATGGTTAATACGTTGGGATTATCTGTCTTATGTAATCTTCTGATAGTTTGGGTAGTTCCCGCAGTTCCCGTGATAGTTTTAGCTTCTTCCGTTGTATCTACCAAAATCAATGCAAAGGTATTGCTTCCAGTAATGGTCAGAGCATGGGCTCCAGCACCTTGTATTGTTAAGCTGGTAAAAGTCCCACCACCACCTGCGAAAGTACCACCACCAGCACCATCGCAATCAGAGACTATCACACCGTTATAGTTCCTCAGTATATCCGTGTAGGTAACATAATCATCCGTATGATTAGTTGCCCATATCTGGGCTAGTGTTCCAGCAGTACCAGACACAATCGTATGAGCATGGGTAGCATCACCACTCAATGTTACCGTAGTACATGTTATTACCTGCCCCGCCGTCATTGTGATAGCCTGAGTAGTGCCTGATGATAAGGCTAGTGTAGCACAGGTGAAGTCACCACTTAGAGTATGGGCAGTACCGTTCAAATTGAAGTCTGCTCCATTGTAGTCTACATCACCACCAGCTAGTGCACCTGTACCACTGATGTTGATTGTTGCAGTGTTGGCGGTTATAGTTAAGTTAGTTGCATCGGTAATTGACCAGGCTCCACAAGTAAAAATAGATGCCCCGGAAGTAAGAGTCCTGACACTAACATTTGAGGAATTAAAACTAGAACAAGTTACGGTTTTACCATTAGTGTCTAATGTACCTGCATCTAAGTTTACTTGTACTGATGTGGTAAGGTTTTGAAGTAATGTAAAAGACCCAACGCCGCCAAAAAATACTCTGTTTGGTAAACTAGGTAATATAGATATATTAGCTGCGCCCACACTTTTTAATTGTAAATAGCCAGTACCACTCGTTGACATACCAGCTATCATTGTAACATTACTAAAACAGGATAAACTATCGCCAAACGCCAGAGTTGGGGTATTTGTAGCCCCTGTCCATATCATATCCAGACAGGACATAGCAGCATCTACAGTTGCCGTTTGACTAGCAGCGGTATATGAGTTGGCATCAAAGTAGGCATTATCAGCACTGGTAGGAATGGAAGCTCCAACTGCACCACCAGAAGCATCCGACCATGAATTGATGGAATTGGTATTAGCACCTGAACCTAATGTAAGATTCAGAGTTGCTGTACCTGAGCCAGCTATGGTTATGACATTATCTCCAGCAGATAGAGTTACTGGGCTATCTGTTACAGTGCTAGTTCCAGAGGTAAGAGTACCAGAAGTGCCATTAGCCATTGTGATGGTAAACTGCCCGCCACCACCAGGGTCAGTAATATTCAGAGTAGTATTACCAGCAGCAGCTATTCGCCCAGCCTCGACAACGGTAGCCGTACCGTTGGTTATAAAGACTTGTCCTGTACAGAAGTATCTATCCGCCATCTAGCACCACCTCCTCATTGTGAGGGAATACGTCTTTGTAAACTAACCGTTTATTTACTGATTCTCTGAATGTTCTATTTTGTGGGATACTAATCTCAAAAGTATCACCTATACCACCACAATCTTGTTCGTAGTAACGGATAGAAACTTCCGATGCTGTTGGGTCTATCTCAAAGATAGCTTTTTTGAGCAAATTAAATACCTTTTTCTCATCCATCTAGCACCACCTTTTCGGGAAGGTATCTGTCTTCTAGCTTCTGCCCGAAGTAGACTCCATCCTCATCTCTGACACTAGCCAATATATTGTTGGCTTCATCCTTAGTAAGCACAACTACTTCTGTTGGAATAAAGATGTCCCCAGTCCGTGCTATTCCATAGCCTTCCTTATCATTGTAGAGAAGGACTACCACATCTTTCGGGCACTTAGGCATAGTGCCATGCCAGCCAGGAGAGTAAGTTACTCTCGTTCCGTCTGCATTGGTTGGTATTTCAAACTTAAAGTAATTCATATTCTCCCTCCATAGGGTTTAGGCTCATTCCAAAGATTAACAGGGTGATTATAGGAACGAGGCTTCCAATCAGATTTCTTTAGTTCCTCAACAAACCAACTAGCTCTGTCTCTGTAATTCGGTGAATGTTCAATCTTGCAGATAATTATCCTAAGTGCAGCCTTGATTGCTGCTCTAATACGCCCATTACCTTCATATTCAAAGTACTTCTCCATTAAGCCAACTAGTATTTTGGAGTTCGGATGGAGCACATTGTCCATTGTTGGTTCTGGGTATCTATTGCCCAGAGTAATAATGGCCTTCAGCAATCCCGCATTTACCTTGTCGATATAGTATTGCCTATTCCAAGCATTTACCTCATGTTTCAATATTGTTGGTGTCTGTATAGGAACATCCATCAATACCACTCCTAATACTGGTCTATTTCAAGCGTAATCTCAATGTCATCAGTTGCTGTCTGTGTATAGGCGGTATTAGTCACAAGTACGGTATATATCTTGGTGTCTTCTGCTGCACACTTAAATGCTAGGGGAAGGTTGCCTACTGTACTCGGTGTTGCCTGAGTGTATGTTGCCACCGTTGCGCCCTTGGCGACAGAATAAGGGAAGGATATTGTACCAAGATACTTTGACCTGTCTGCCTTTACCGGATTAGTGTTGGCTGCATTATCCCTCAACTCCCCGGTTGGCGTGGCATTAAATACGAGCATGTCATACTGCACAGCCTGGTTCTCTGTCTCATTGACCAGCGTAGCCCCTACTATATACCCATACCCACCAGCCACTCTCGCTACATCAAACTCCCACGCTACCGCTAACGTTGTGCAACAATCATCCGCCCCCACTACATCACCAGCAGCATAAGCCCCAAGTGAGCCGTCAATGACCTGCGCTACCCTTACTTCCTTTAGTGTCCCCGACACCTGCCCTATGCGATTAGTACCAGCCCCTAGCACTACTAATGTGAGCAGTGTAGTCTCTAAAGCCTTCAGCCGTTCCAGCAACGTGTTTTCTGTAGGACTGTCTGTAACTGCCCCAATAAGTGTATTGATAGCGGTCAAGGCAGTCTCAATAGCTTTCTGTCTTTCTAGTAAAGAGTTCTCAGTAGGACTAGCCTGAACTTCTCCTATTAGAACATTTATCTCATCTATAGCTGCCTCAATCTCATCAAGCCTGCCTAGCACTGTGTTAGCAGTGGGTGATGCTTGAACCTCACCCATTCTTGTCACTAGGTTGGCTAGGAAGCCCTTGATTGAGGATAGCCATCCTATTGCCCCAACTGCTCCTGTTTCTTGGCTAATAGCAGTTTCTTTTGTCCCGTCTACCGCTATTTTATTAGTTGTCCCTGGCGTGGTCTGGTCTATGCCAACCTTGCCGATAAGATTAGTCCCGGCAGCTATGGAGAGAATATCAACATCACCTATGTCTACACCAGTATTAGCAAGTAGTGTTACCTTAGCCAGAGCAGTATCCGCAGCAAATATCTCCGCTAAAGAAGGTAAGAAGGGAATAACCTGACCATTTAACTTTGCCTCCACTACCCACACATAGTCCAAAGTACCAGATGCCTCCCACCCATACTCAAGCGATATTCTGTATATTGTCCAGTTCTTAAATAGGGCATCAGCTTGAAAGTCATCCCATCCGTATTGAGTCCCAGAAGTTAAACCTGACCCTGTGAGTGCTGCTGCTGAACCACCCGACCAATCCTCTCCATACCATGCGAACTGGTCTGTAGTTTTTAGCAATGTGTGGCTGTTCCAGCCAAGAGTCTTTCCTAATAGTGCTGTGTTCCCGAGTTGAGTTATCTCAGCACGCTGATTAAAATTGTTTGGATTATGAACCCAGATGACTAGGTTTACACCCATAGTCTGAGTCGCAGTCATATAGTATGACCACTGAGCAGAATTGAAGTCCGTAACTTTTTGTTCTAGTGTGGGGATAAATATTGCTCCCCAGTCATCACCAGTCTGAACACCTCCATAAAGGCTGGCTTGCCAGCCAGTTCCCTTTTGCCACTGACTTGAGGTATTTACCTTAGCCCAAGTAGCTGACCCATTATTGGCTGCCCTTAGAATAGGGGAGCCGTATATCGGGTCTAGTATTCGTCTAGTTGGAACTGTCATTACTATTTCTCCTTCTGTGAAAGATTATTATTCGATTGTAATTTCTACCTTGTCGTTATCCCATTCCACCGTATTATTACCAGATTTTCCCTCACCATGAGCTACACCGATGCTTTTTGCCTCTACAACAATTCGGACAAGTTTCTTTAACATCTCAAACTCTGTCAAAGTCACATCTATATTTGGCATCTTTTATCACTCCTTAATATTATTCCGTTCGGGTATGAACTCGTTGGTGCGCCTTCAATCCAAATGAGGACTTACACTCTTTCCCACACACAGGACAAACTATATTCACTACCTCCTCAATAGGGCTTGCCATTGATTCTACGGCTTCTGGGGTGGGTTCTTGCCCTTCCATCAACATGAAGTTCTTCTCTGACTTTTCCATATCGTCAGGAAGCTCATAGACCTCACCCCCATAGCGGTAAAGTTCACCTACGTAGCAGTCACGAAGTGCTACATATAAACTCATGGCACTAATCTCCTTTGTAGATGGGGGAAGGGCTAAATACCCTTCCCCCAAAAACTCTTAGGCTTTAAGTCTGCTTCGGTAAATCAACAGCATTAGATGTGTAGTTCATGCCCCAATGGTTTTTATTAGTCGCAGCAACATCACGATAAGGTTCTTTTGTCATAGCAGCATCCCCACCGTTCATCGCCCGATTATCATCAACCATACAACCTAGACAGGAAGCTAACAAACTGACCGCTTCACCATCAACAGCATCGGCACAGACAAACTTGTTTCCGTAAATCATTCCATTAGTAACCTTTGTCAGGTTTGCACCAATATATACGCCCATAAACCTGTTATTGCGGATTATCAAGTCAGAAGACACAACAGCACCAAGCATATCAATTCCATTGCCGGTTATAGCTCCGTTACAGTTCGCCAAATCTCCAAGGAACTGATTGTCTTCAATGATATTACCAAAGCCACCACGACTAGCAGTAGCTACTTGGTGAATACCACTTAGCGGGGTCCCGAACCACTGATGTCCAAAGACATTGTTGTGGATTCGGAAACCATCGACCTGTCCTTCATTCAACCAGTCAATGCCACCGTGAGAAGCACCTCCACCTATGGTTAGAAAACCTATTGAGCCATACTGCCCCGATGAAGTAAGCTGAAATGCAGCGACATCCGTAGCTGGATGAATAGCTGGGTAGGGCAACCCCTGTAGTGCGACACCGAGTATATGGACAGCCCTCTTTTCAATCGAGATTGGCCAAGTTTCACCATCTGGCCTCCAGTAGTCAATGATATAAATGACATCGTTCCGTCCATCAACACACTTAGCCAGTGCTGCCGTAATAGTTAGAAGGGGTGTTTTGTAGGATAAGCCATCATTATTGTCATTGCCAGGATAAGTGGCGCTGGCTGTGTTTACGTAAAATTTCTGATTACCTACGTATCCTTCACCAAAACCTATAGCAGCCCCCCCGGGCAGTATCTCTGCCCTAGCAAACTTTTGTGTCCCCCTCCATACAATTCCACTCATAATAGTAACCTCCTTTAGTTACTAGGGGAGGAGTCTACCCCCTCCCCTATTATGTTTATTTTGTCCTTAACCCCAGTTCGAGCTTGGGAACGGCGTGATGAATGAAGTTAGTTTACCTGCCGAGAAAGTCCCTACTGATAAGTAAACTAATCCAAGATACCTTTCCC
>Ga0180007_10004352_pt1 | contig 15024 bp, 14 predicted proteins | sample MM_PC_MetaG_FD_121122 | JGI IMG/M metagenome (GOLD analysis project Ga0180007, IMG submission 121122) | Groundwater microbial communities from the Aspo Hard Rock Laboratory (HRL) deep subsurface site, Sweden - MM_PC_MetaG | ecosystem: Environmental > Aquatic > Deep subsurface > Groundwater... | reverse complement strand
GGTGTTCTTTTCTGTTGGTGGTGTTTCTACATTTAGCTTATCTTCTATTTTTAATTTTCCTACAGAACAACTTGGCAATAGTGATATTAAAAGAAACCTAAGAATGGATTGGAAGAGTGTATTTGGACACGATAATTTAATATCTAGCGATTGGACCCAGTTCATAACACAAAACGGTGGATTTGGTGTATCATTTAGTAGGGATACTGTTGGAGAATTGATTAATAATGTTGGGTGGTTGGGCAATTTATATATAGATAAGAATATTGAGACTGAGTGGACATCAGAAGGTGTCCAATATGATACTTCAACTTTTAGAAACTTATTTGTTGAATGGGTTTCTGAACAAAGTAAAGAGAATCATATAAATACAGAGTGGTTAGCACAATCTTTTCCTATTATTGAGATTAATGCTGAATATATAAGAGAGATTGCTACTAATAAGACAAATGCTATTGAATGGTTGAAACAGCATATTTATGATAAAACAATACCGGTTGAATGGTTACTTGATATACCACAATTTGCAACCGCAACCCAAAGAAATATTTTTGTTGATTGGACACAATTTGTTGAGACAAGTAAAAGCCTTGAACACGAGTGGTTTTTTGATGTTCTTGGAACCATTCAGAGACAGTTTCCATTAGAGTGGATTCAGTCATCAAGTCAAGAGAGTGAAATTGGTAGTGATTGGTTATATAATCAAATTAAAGATAATGACATTAAGATAGGATGGACTTTATCACAACAAAACAAACAAGATATACCGGTTGAATGGACTTCTCCAACCAGTACATTTAGTACAGATCGTGCTATACCTATTGGATTTGGATTTACATTAAATAGTCCGCTTGTAATACCAATTGAGTTTGACGGTATTACGACCGTACAATTACCGATATCCGGTATATGGATATTAAATACAAGACCTACTACTTGGACATTAAGTACAAGACCTACTACTTGGACATTAAGTACAAGATAGGTTTTTAAATGATAGATAATAAAATAAAAAATTATTAGGGAGTATGTAAATGAGTGTACAACAAGGCAAAATACGAATATATGGTAGTACCCAGATGCCTTTGAATGATACGGATATAACAGGTAGTGGTATTTCAACTTCTGTTAAAATTTCTTTTATAGACTTAACTGCGAGTCAAGATAATGCTTTAAGTATAGTATCTTCTTCTGGTACTGATATAACACAAGCTATCTTTGCTACTGGGCGTGCTGCTGACGGTGTTATTACTGCAAGTACCGGTACTTTAAATGGTCAAACCCCCGTTAGTTTAAGTGCTAGTTTGGAAAGATTGTTGATTGCTAATAAAGGATTAACTACAGAAGGTGTAATAGCTTTATATGAAACTGCTGCTACTGCTACTGGAACTGCTGTGGATGGTGGTATGGCTTCTGGAATTTATGATGCTTATATTCAATTAGCTGTAGCGTCTTCTGGTAGTGATGATGACTATAATAGTTATGTATTAAGAACTACTGCTGGAACCGCTGCCAATCAAATTGCTCAAGTAACAGATTATGTCAGTGTAGGTAATCGTGTATATGTAAATACAGATTGGGAAATAGCAACGCCGCCAGACGCTACTACTACATACAGTATTCATAAAGGTATGGTTTTTGATAGACAACCTAACGAAATTATGACAGTTAGAAGACCTTTCTATAATGTGTCGGCATCAGCCGCCGAAAAGAATTATTATGAAAAGATATTTGTAAGAAATAATGCTAATACTGCTTTATTGAATGCTGTTATTATTGAATCTAGTGAAGGTGCTAGTGATGCTGATATTAAGTTTGATTTATCAGTAAGTACAACAGAAAGTGGTGGAACTACCAATAGGATAACGGAACCCGATGGTGCGATTATGCTTGGAGCACCAACTTTTGATAGTGCCAATAAAAATGTTCCCGGAACTAATTTGGGAACCGGTTTGGCTAATAGAGAAATTGGTGTATGGTTGAATTTGAATTTACCTGCTGGTGCTAGTCCTGCTAATATTAATTATGTTTTACAAGCATCAGGTAGTACCACATAATGAGTATTAGTGTAACCGCTCCCACTTCTATTACGAAGCAACCCTCAGAAACCCGTAGATATTCTATGAGTTTTACCAATTTAATGGCTACATCGGAAACAATTTCTAATTTACGTTCTGTAACATCAGAATTGCGTGGTGGTGGAACATCTGATTTAGGTATTGCTGGTACTGGTATTTCCGGACAAACAATTTATATGAATGTTTCTAGTGGGACACACGCTCAGGTGTATGCTATAGAGGTTCAAATCACAACTAGTAGCGGACAATTATTAGAGGGCGATGGTATCTTAAAAGTAGAAGACAGGTGATATATGGCGTGGCAAGACACAATGATAAAGATGTTGCGTATTCTAGTTAATGATATAGAGGATACTCCAACCTATTCTGATGGACGACTTGAGCAAGTATTGGCCGTTGGAGCACATTATGTGGTGCAGGAAATAGACGGTTTTGATTATACTTACACCGTAGATATTTCCACGCCTGCTATAAGTCCAGACCCAACCTCAACAGGCGAAGTTGAGTTTACTAATTTTGTAGTATTGAAGGCGGCATGTATTACAGATTTTAGTACTTTTAGAACGAAAGCATTATCTTCCGGAATTAAAGTAAGATGTGGTCCTGCTGTGTTAGAAACAGTTAAACATTTAGATGGGTTTAAGCAATTATTAGATATGGGACCATGTGCGGCTTATGAAGAATTGAAAAAACAATGGATGTTTGGTCAAAAAAGCATGGTGAAAGCTATACTTTCTCCGTTTGTGTCCAATGCCTTCGACCCTTCCACTTTAATAACCGGATCTAATTACTACCCTAATCATTTGAGATATTATAGATAAGGTAAATAATCAATGTCTGTTACAGTAACTAATTACAGAGATGGATTTATGCAGATTGTGACACCAGAACCATTAGCTGGTGATGGTGGTAATGCTCTTAATCACAACTTTAAACTAATTGATGACCAGATGATGGTTAATCCTTTAGACTTTGCTGGCTATGGAGATGGAACTGGTGATAATACGGCGGCAATTAATACTGCAAATAATTATGCGGTTTCTGGTCATAAGTTTTTATTGTTTCCTAGTGGTGTCTTCAAGGTAAATTCTAATCTCACAATTAATGCGACTACTGTATTTCAAGGCGGTATTCTTAAACCCGCCAGTGGAGTCTCTATAACTTTTGGTAGTGGAGACTTAATCGCCCCCATCGCTCAAATTTTTGATGGCTCGCTCAATTCCTCTTTAACCAGAACGGGCATTCTATTTGCTGCAACATCTCCTGTAGATACTGTTTATCCCCAATGGTGGGGTGCTATTGCTGACGGGGTAAGCGATGCTACAACCGCTATCCAACTTGCTATTGATTCCGTTACTTACAACACAACAACTCAAAAGGTTGGTACTGTTAAGTTTAAATCCGGCTTATATGATATTGCCAGTCCACTATATGTAGGTTACGATTTTGTAAATTATAGCAATGTTAAGGCTGGACAGGCTGGAAATTTAGTGACACATAACGGGTCGGCATCGTCTGCTACAAGACCAGGGAGTAGAAAACAGAGGGTACAGTTACACGGAGAAGGTAGTGTTAAAATTAATTATACGGGTTCGGCTACTACCGCGTATCTTTTATACTATACCGGAGAAGGTGGATTTGTTAGCGAAGGATTTTATCCTATAAGAAACTTACACTTTGATGCTAACTATAAATCTCGTGGTATTTATATTACTAGTTGTGCTTATACATCTACTGTAGAAAATATAATTATTAATTCGACATCTGGCATTGGTATAGATTCTATAGATAATTGGGGAACTCGAATGAACTGTTTAGAGTTCTACACTTGTTATGGAATGTGTGTGAGAATGAACAATTTTAATAGTTGTAGTGCCAGCACATGGAAAACTCTTAGTTATGGTATGAGAGATGAACTTTGGCCTGATCCTGATGAAACTGGTATTGTAGATGCTCAAGATGTAACTATTCAAACTCCAGTTTCTAGTAGAGCAACTATATACATAGAAGGTAGTAATTCTTTCTATGATACTATGGTACTTGAGTCTATTCATAATAGTATCCCTTATACTACAACGCTAACGAGAATTTTAGATGGTACATATAAATCTTCATTTAGTCGTACTGGTCATGGTTTAGCTTCCGGAGATCCTGTTTGGTTTGATAGCACGGCATTGACGGTAGAGAGCGTAAATGGATCAACTTTTATAATTAATCATGATCCTAGCGGAACTTTTGGTACGTCTGCATCTCGTGTTCCTGTATATAGGCGGGCAACTAGTATTACGCAAGATGGAAGTGGTGTAGTTTCTTGTACTAACCACGGAATGGCAACAGATCAAAGAGTAAAAATAATTTCTCCCTCTGGAATGGTTGAAGTTAGTGGAGTATGGACTCAAATAACAAAAATTGATAGTGATTCGTTTGCCCTTAATATTGATACAACTGCTTATTCTGCTTCTAATGGAAGTGAAAGAATTGTATCATCATATCCGGCCGTTGTTATAGCAGAATTACAGGCTGGTTCGATGAACGCAACAAGATTTGAGGGTACATATGCTGTTGATAGTAAGATTCAACTTAATGATAATGCATCTAATGTAAAAATAGATGGTTTATTAAGTTCTGAAAAAACAGATCCGGAAGGATTAAATGCATTTTTTGGTGATTATGTTATTAGATGTGTAGATAGAGTAAACAATTGTGAATTTAAAAATATTGATGGTAATGGGATTATATCTCCTGTTGTTTTTGATATTAGCGATGGTGATTATGCACATGGTAATAGAATAGAAAATGTTGCGTTAAGAAGTCCTTATCCATTATCTGGTCCTGTTGTGTTTAATGTAGTAGATGAAGTAGATCAACAAGCAAACTATATAGAAGGTACATGGACGCCAGTTTTTGCTGTTACTGGAGATACAACACCATCAGTATGGGGTGATTATGCTGGTATAAATTGTTTAGGTTATTGGGGTGTTAGAAGAAACGGACCGCCCTTATATTTTCCAGTTGCATACAATGGTGTAGTAACAGATTTTGATGATGGTATCAACGGGCAAATTTTATCAGTATTAGCTAGGGGTAGTAATGTTACAATTGCTGATAATGGTAATATAGCAACAGAAAGTAGTGCCAATGTTACTTTAACGGCAAATCATCCAACTCAATTTATTTTAGATAGTGGTGTTTGGTGTCAAATTGGTTCTACAAAAATGATTAGTAGATATGAAACTTGGACAATGCAAGCGAATGGTTGGACGATTCCAACAGATTCGTATAGTGGTTGTATTATTGGAGATGTGATTACGAGTTCTTTAACTTATCCTTATTCTAAATCTTATGCTGCTAGTGGTGCTGGAAAATGGATAACTACTGCCTCAACTTCTACTACAGGTATCCCACCCTATCCTGGTCCAAGTTACTTTTTTCCAAGTAATCCATCTGGTGGTGATGCAGTAGCGTTTGGTTATAGCGTGCCCTTTTGCGAGAAATATTATACTGATACAGTATTTAGTCCTGGTATTTATAATGATACCGGTATACTTGAATGGAGTTATTCTACGGTAGGAGATACTTGGAGTTCTCTTAGTATTATATATGACGGCTCAAGTACCGGTACTTCTAAAGCGGGTGATATGGCATTTACTCAACCTGGTGCTATTTCTTTTATTCCTCCGTCTGATTGGACTAGTAACACCGTTGATAGTCAAGATGCTTATTGGATTAAAGCAACCGTTGCTTCTGGTAAAGGTGGAAATATTACAACTGTACCAGTACAATGGTCAGCAAATCCACGAATTGTATTTCCAAGTGGAGGTTTTGTATGTCCAAGAAACGGAACTGTTGAAGATATATGGATATATGATAGAGCAACAACAACACATTCTGGAACTGCTGTAAAGTTTATTTTAATGAATTTTGATACCGGACAATATACCGGCGAACATACATGGGATGTCAATCAAAAACAGGATATGTATACTGATTTATCTTTAGCCGTTAGTTCGGGAGATAGATTAGCAATATTAATTACACAAGAAGATAGCGGAAATAATGATCCAGCTAATGTCGTATTAAAATTAGGTACATTAGCTAACGCTTATATATAAAAGGATAGAAAATGGCGACCGATATATTAAATACAAGCAATACAACTACTGGTTCCCAACGATTGGGTATTCGTGTATTTACCGTCAATCCGGGGGCAAGCGGCGTTGTAATAGAAAATACTGATTTACATACTATTGCCATATCTACTTTAGCAACTAAATATGATACTAAATTTGATGATTATGCATATATATCTGAATCTTGGATGATATCAACTTTTGATCCTTGGAAAATTCCTGCTAATTCATTTAGTGGATGTATTTTAGACGATGTGGTTAAATATCGTATAAATGATTATACATATTCTAAATCTTATTTAGCAACCGGTGATATTTGGACGACTACTGCTCTAACAACAAATCCTCCATATCTTGGGCCTAGTAGATTTTTCCCAACAGTTCCTTCTGGTGGAGATGCGGTAGCGTTTGGTTATAGTGTTCCGTTTTGTGAAAAGCATTATAGCGAGTCAGTATTAAGTCCTGCTATTTATACCGATACTGGTGTACTTGAATGGAGTTATTCTATAGGAGAAAATAATTGGAACCCACTAACAATAGTATATGATGGTACTAATAGTGGAGTTTCTAAAATCGGAGACAATGCATTTAGTCGAGATGGTGCTATTTCTTTTATTCCTCCTACTGGTTGGGTAAGTTCCACTATTGATGGTCGAGACGCATATTGGATTAAAGCAACTATTGTTTCGGGTAAACAGGATGATATTATTCAAAGTCCTGGACAGTGGGATGGTACTGCATATCCATCATTAATATTTCCAACTGGGGGTTTTATATGTCCAAGAAACAGAACTATTGAAGATATGTGGGTGTATGATAGAGCAACAACAGTTCATGCTGGAACTGCTGTTAAATTCATTCTTATGAACTTTACTACAGGACAATATAGCGGTGAACATACATGGGCAATAGGTCAAGGGCAAGATGCGTATACTGGTTTGGCATTAACTGTAAGTTCTGGAGATAGATTAGGAATAATGGTGACACAAGAAGATAGTGGAAACAATGATCCTACAAATGTTATGTTAGAATTAGGGGTTAGAAGTTAGCAACTCTTTATAATACAAAGGTAGAAAAATGGCGAATGATATATTAAATACAAGTAATACGGCTACCGGCAATCAACGATTGGGTACTCGTGTTGTTATTGTTAATCCAGGAGCAAGTGGTATTATAGTAGATACTACAGACTTACATACTATTGCCATATCAACTCTTGCTACTAAATACGATACTAAATTTGATGATTATTCATAGGCTGGTGTTGGAAATGGAGATTATCCTGTCTGATGGGTGCGTTTGATAATATCATAACTTCAGCAATGAAGACAATATTTACTGATGCTATTGATGCGTTATTAGAAAGTGACGCATTGACAGTTCCTTGTACTGTTGTGTATGGTGAGACGAAATGGACGGAATGTTCAAATTGTTTAATAGATATTATGGGGCAAAAATCTTCCAACAAATATAAGGCTGGTGGTCCTAGACCATTTACAAGTGGAATTTGTCCATATTGTCATGGCAGAGGTAGAATTCCATCTAATGATACAGAAACTATATACTTAATACCATTGTGGGATTATAAAGATTGGGTTCAATGGAAGGGTTCTGCTGAACTAAGTAGATATCCAGAAGGTTACGTTCAAACAATGAGTGCTATGAGTACAATTACGAAAATAAAGAAAGCGAAAGAACTTTTAATTAATACAGATTTAGAATCATATTTACATAATAGATTTAGTAGGAGTGGCGAACCAACACCTTGTGGTTTTGGAAGTAGTGCTTACATTTTTACAATGTGGAAGTTATTATCGTGAAAGCTATTCTTATATTAGATACAAAAGGTTTTGACCAGAAAGTTGCTAAAGCAGTAGCACAACATTTAGCAAAAAAACTTCCTCAAGTTGAAATATGGGTTACGGCAAAAATTAGGGAACGATTTAAAGCATTAATTATGGCAAACGAAACAATACAGTCTCTTATAAATGGTAAACTTAAAGGAGAATTTGGTTTAACCAATGCAGAAAATAGAGTATTAGAAATAATTGACGCTTGGATTAGTAGTATTTTTGTTTCCCGTAAGCAAGTTAGAGCTACGGCCCAAGGTCGTATTAGTGGTGGTTTTAGATTACAAATGGTTAAATCTGACTGGTCGGATGTAGTTAAAAAAGATGCGGCAATATTTATAACACCGGTGAGCGAACGTCGTGGTGGTGCTAAGTTAGAGTGGTTAAGATGGTTATTAATAGAGGGTTCTAAAGTTATAATAACAGATTTTCATTTTATAGCAAAAAATGCAGGTAGAACCGGACGGGGTATTATGGGTTTTAAGGGGAGATGGCACGTTCCATATGAATATGCCGGTAACCCTACGCGAAATTTTGCGACGGAAACAATAGATAAACTTTATGGTGAGTTAGAAACAATATTTATGGAAGCTATTGAAAGAGTATTTTAATGGTAACGACACCAACCTACGCACAATTTAAAGGTATTACTAATTACGGCGAGACGCAAATTCTCACCGAGTTAGAAAATAATATGAAGCAATTTTTAGATTGGGCATTATTAAGGGTTGGTGCATGGACTGACGTAACAATTGGAATTGCTACACCAGATGGATATGGTGGAGCACCTGAAACATTACGATATGTTGAGGATTCTAATTATACTGATGGCCAAGTATGGCAAGGATATCGTAAGGACTTTATATATGAATCTGGTGTAGATTTTAATGATGGTACTGCTACTAGAAATCCAATTAATATTCAAACATCTGGGGTTAGTGTAGCTGGCACTTATCAAACAACCGGATATCATATAAATTATCCATATGGTAGAGTAATATTTGATACGGCAATTAGTACGGCGAGCACTGTTAAACTAAATTATAGTTATAGGAGTGTACAAGTTGTTGTGGCAGATAATGCTCCCTGGTGGAGAGAATTACAATTGCGGTCGTTTCGTGTAGATGATTTGCATTTTACACAAGATGATCGTACTGGTGATTGGTCTATAGGTGGAAATCATAGGATTCAATTGCCGGCGGTGGTAATAGAAGCAGTACCCCGTGGTAGGTCTTTTCCTTATGAAATGGGTAATGGATCGTTGTGGATAGAACAGGACATTATATTCCACGTTTTAGCAGATGATAGAACGACAAGAAATAAAATAGTTAGTATGTTGCAGGTGCAAAATGATAAATCTATTTGGTTATTAGATAGTGACGTTGTTGCTGCATCAGGTGCTTTTCCGTTAGACTACCGTGGCGAGAGGGTTAACGGTAATTTATATCCTGATTTAGTTGGTAGTGCTACTTATCGTTGGAAAAAGTGTCGTTTGAAAGAGTCTGAGGTAGCTGAAGTAGACGCATGGAACGAAGCCTTATATGAGGGAACTGTGCGAACTACTTGTGAGTTCGTTTTTGGAACTAGTTAAGCGTTTTGGTGTATAATTAGATGGTATGTTGTGTAACGATGTGTTGATAGGAGAAATTAAAAAATGGCTAATAATAGAATTTACTATGCCATTCAACAAGTAGGTTTTAAGTCTAGTCCTAGTGATACTTATGTAGCCGCTCACGGTATACAATCATTGGGTATGACAACTAATTTCAATTTGGTGCAAGTCTTTGAATTAGGACAATTGGCATTATATGAAAATATTGAAGAGATTCCAGATGTGCAGGTTACTACTAGTAAGGTATTAGATGGTTATCCGTTATTATACCATTTAGCTACTAGTGGTTCTGCTACTACTTCGCCTACATTAAGTGGTCGTCAAAATACTAGATCACTTGTAGCATTGTCTATCTTTGCAGATACAAATGATTCCGCCAGCGGAACGGCTGGTTCACTTATGGAATGTTCCGGTATGTATACATCTTCCATTGGTTATAACTTTCCAGTAGATAGTAACTTTACAGAAGATATTACATTGGTTGGAAATGATATTATTTGGAGAGGTGATGCTAATATTGTTCATACGGGTAGTGCTGCACGTAGGGATGCTCTTAGTTTTAATGGTGATGCTGGTTTTGCAACTAATGACGATGCACCTTTAGCAACTGTTGGTGTTAATAGGCGGCAAGACTTGATTTTTGGCACCGCTTCTACTAATCAAGGTACTGGTCTTGGTTCAACTGGAGATGATAATGGTGCGTTGGATAATGCTAATGTTACAGTATTGCCGAGAGATGTGTATGGTGTAACTAGTAGTGGTACTAATGAAATCGGTGCGGGTGGTAATTATGGTGCTCATATATCTAGTATTAGTGTATCAACTGATTTAGGTCGTGAAGCAATTAATGAATTAGGTCGTAGGGCTCCATATCATAGATTTGCATCGTTTCCGGTGGAAGTAACTTGCGAAATTGCTGTTACATCTTCAAGTGGAAGTATGGTATCGGCTACTGAAGCTGGTATTTTAACTGCTTCTGCTGGTTCTTGTGTAGACGCTGGTAATCTTGGCCACAGAACTATTCGTTTGGCTACTTGTGAAGGTACTCGTATTTATTTAGGTCGTAAAAATAAGTTAGCTTCTGTTAATTATGGTGGAGGTGACGCTGGAGGAGGTAATGTTACGGTATCGTATACATACTCTAACTTCAACGACTTTACTGTAATACATAGTGGAGACCCACATACTAGTGGTCCTTCATGGTGGGCAAACAGAAATATTGATACTTATTTAACACAACGATCTGGTTAAAACAAGGTCAATGTGGAGCGATAGCTACTACATTAAATATACCTTTTTGGGAATTTAGCGAGTGAAGCATTTGACCTTTATTTATATAGGATTATATAGGAGTAATAATGGAACCTCAAAATCAACAAGAAATGATGTCGATAGTTGGAGAATTGTATATAAGTTTGTATCGTAATCAACGTGTTATACGAAATCTACAACTACAATTGGGTGATAAAGACCAAATTATTGCAGATTGTAATACTCAAATTCAAGCGTTAGAACAAGAGTTGAGTAAACATAAAACCACTATATTTTTAGAACAAAATTCCAAGGTAGTGGAAGATGAACAGCAATCTGGATAATTTGTTATATAGAGTAATTAGTGGCGAATGTATTGTTACATTTAATAAGAAGGATTATGTTTTAAAACAACCTTCTTTTAAATTAAAATATGAAGCACTGTTATTTTATAATAAAGCAATATATCAAAATAGATTTAAGCCATGGTTAAATATTAATCAATGTTATACTAAATTAATAACATCTGGATTATTAAGTTTTAATTTTATTGACGATATAAAGAAATTAGAACAACAATTAGACAATACTAAAGTTGAGTTATATAAAAGTTATTTAGACACTAAAAGACAAAAACAATTACGAAACATTATAAGAAGCTTACGCATTCAGATTGCTAAATTGGAAGATACCAAAAACTCTTTAAGACCATTTACGGTTGTGGGTTTTGCTTCCATTTTAAAGTATGAGTATATTTTACGACGTACTTTATATAATAGCGAGAATGAGTTGGCTTTTTTTCATGATAATATTAATTACGATTTATTGACTAAGGCACTTTCAAGTAATATTACCCATCAGGAGTATAGAGCATTAGCTAGAAGTAATGTTTGGAGAACATATTATAAAACTATGTTAAATCCATTTCCTGATTTTCAATATTTTACCGACGAACAACAAGAACTTTTATCTTATAGTCAAATGTATGATTCAATTTATAAAAGCACGGAATGTCCTGCTGATCATATTATAGAGGATGATGATATGTTAGACGGATGGATGATATTACAAAGACGAGAAGCAGACCAACAAAAGAAAGAGTCTCTTGGAGATAAAATAGCTCAAAAACACAGTAATGCACAAAATGTATTTGTTGTGGCGAAATCTGACGAAGAACGTAAACTTATCGACGATTTAAATAGCCCGCGTTCTAGAATGGTTAGGCAACAAAGAGAGTTACAGGTTAAGCAGCAAAAAGAAGTTAAAGGCGGGGAACTAATAGATGAGAAAATAGAAAAGTTTAATCAATCTCGTAAGACTTTTCTGGATTCTGTAAAAAGAAAGTAGGATTTTATGGATTATAGTAAAGATAGGAATAGTAAGGAAAGATATGCTCTTAATTCTAAAAAAAGACTTATTAAGAACATAGAAAAAAAATTTAAAACTACTATGATAGGAGCCTTATATTGTATTGAACAAGAGTTCGGGGATTTATGGGATATAACAAATTCAAACCCCTCTTCTACTGCATTACAATATCGGGAAAAATGGCAAAAGGTTAGGACTGATATTTTGAATAATGGTAATAATCAATTAAGGGCATGTTTAGATGAAATTGCTCAATATACTATGACATGGGACAGATATCAGACAGAGTTTATTATTAAGAAAGTACAAGAAGGAAATTAAAGGAGAGTTTTATGGATCGTAAATTTAGTACATTTAAGGCAGATGTAGAAGGAAAAGAAGTTGAGTTCAAGGTGTATGTGCCAACTTATAAAGATCATAAAGAAGCTAATAAAGTTCGTAATGATACTTTTCATGATGCTATTGAATCAAATGCACCACTGCAAGCCGAATTAGCGTTAAAGTTAGAGTCTAAACAAGCATGGAGTAAAGAAAATCAACAGAAATTGGAAGATTTGTCTGAAAAATTAGATGATGCGGAGCGAAGATTAGCTGAAGGTGGTTTTAATTTAGATGAGGCAAAGAAGTTGGCGTTAGATATGTCTGGTTGGAGGGCTCAACGTAGAGAATTATATGCTAATTTAAGCATATTAAATAATAATACTGCCGAAGGTCAAGCTGACAATATGGCATTTAATTATTTAGTATCCGCGTGTTTAGTATATAATAAAGGTGATGATGAAGAAGTAAAATATTTCGATGGATTGGAAGACTTTTTATCAAGACAAAGTAGTGTTGTTGCTTATATGGCCGCCTCTAAGTTGGCATCGTTGATTCATGGTATTGGTGATGATGTAGATAAGAAATTGCCAGAGAATCAATTTTTGTTAGATTTCAATTTTGTTAATGATGACTTAAAACTAATTAATGAAGATGGGCACTTGGTAGACGTGGATGGTCGTTTAGTTAACGAAGATGGAAGATATATAGATAAAGATGGCAATTTAATTGATAGAAGCGGTAGACCTGTTACAGATGATGGATCTTTTAAGGTAGAGTTTAAAGGGTTTGTAGATAAAGATGGTAATACTGTAATGGGCAAAAGTAGAGAAGAGAAGACTGTTGAATCTACAGTAGAAGATTCTGACGTGGGTGAAAGTGCTCAATAGCGGATAGTGTGATTATACGGATAGGGCTAATACGGTGTGGTGTTTGTCTATCTGTATAATCATTTTTTTATAAGAAGATATAATAATGGCAAAAACATTTCAATTAACAGCACAATTAGTTTTACAAGGTGTAGATGCTGGTCCGGCTAAAGCTAAACTACAACGTGTTTTTGATAGTGTAAAACTTCCTCCTGGCATAACTAAACAATTAACTACTGTTGCGGCAAAATTAAAAGCTATAGAGTTAAATGCTAGTAAGGCTACGGCAAGTGTATCTTCTCTTGCTGCCGCGTTTACACAAATTAATTCTACTGGTATGGTAGCATCTGCTCGGTCTATAAATAGTGTTAGTAAGGGTGTAGCTCAAGTTAGTGCTAAAGCCAAAGATGTTAAAACTAGTATGAAGCAAGCCAAAGACGAAGTTGCAGAATTTGGTAGAGTTAGTGGATTGGCTGTGCGTAGATTTGCTGGGTTTACAATAGGCACCTTTATTGTTTTTGGGTTGGTGCGTGCTATTGGTGCTGCTTTCAGTGAAGCTGTTAAGTTTGATAGAGAGTTGGTAAAAATTTCTCAAGTTACCGGTCGTTCTCTTGGTGGATTAAAAGGTTTGTCTAATGAGATTTCTCGTTTAAGTACAACATTAGGAGTTGCTTCTGGAGATTTGATTGGTGTATCTCGTATTTTAGCACAAACTGGTTTATCTGCTAGTGAAACCAAAGTAGCATTAGATGCCTTGGCTAAATCTACATTAGCACCTACATTTGGAGATATCAATAAGACGGCAGAAGGTTCTATTGCTATTATGAGGCAATTTCATATTTCTGTTTATGATTTGGGTAAAGCGTTGGGTTCTGTTAATGCTGTTGCTGGTCAGTTTGCTGTTGAGTCTGAAGATATTTTATCTGCCGTAAGAAGAACAGGTGGCGTGTTCTTTGCTGCTAGCGATGGTATCCGTAAGTTTAATGGAGAAGCTGTTAGCGGATTAGAAAAATTTCAACAATTTATTGCGTTGTTTACATCTGTTCGTGCTACTACTCGTGAAACAGCAGAAACTATTGCAACAGGTATGCGGACAATTTTTACTCGTATTCAACGTCCAGAAAATGTTAAAAAGTTAAGAGATGTGTTTGGTATTGAGTTAGAAGATTCTACTGGTAATTTTGTTGGTGCTTTTGAAGCTATTAAGAGATTAAATGCTGGATTAGGAGGATTAAATAATACTTTACTAGCAACCTCTGAAAAATTTCGTATTATTTCCGAAATGGTTGGTGGTTTTAGACAAATGGGTAAGACCATTCCGTTGATTCGTGGTATGGCTTTGGCTATGGAGGCGTATGAAGTAGCCCAAAGGGGTGAAATGTCATTGGAAGAAGATGCTGTTAAGGCACAACAAGCTTTAGCGGTTCAATTGTCTAAAGTCAGAGAAGAGTTTGTGAAGTTTGTTCGTGACATTTCCGATTCTGGCACTCTACGTAGTCTTATTGGATTAGTTTTAGATTTGACCAGGGGTTTGATACAACTTGCTTC
>Ga0180007_10004350_pt1 | contig 15037 bp, 18 predicted proteins | sample MM_PC_MetaG_FD_121122 | JGI IMG/M metagenome (GOLD analysis project Ga0180007, IMG submission 121122) | Groundwater microbial communities from the Aspo Hard Rock Laboratory (HRL) deep subsurface site, Sweden - MM_PC_MetaG | ecosystem: Environmental > Aquatic > Deep subsurface > Groundwater... | reverse complement strand
GACCTCGATCTCAACGAGATCCTCGTTGGGGTCTTCGTTTTCCATCTGCTCAATCCTTTCAGCACATCGCGCGTTGGCCTTTCGGGGGCCGGCCGGCCCCCTACCTCAGCACACGCGAAGTTGGCCTGGTTGGGCCATGGGTGAGCCCGTCCCTGGCTGGCGCTGCCGGTGGGACGGGGTAAGAGTGTTCACTTTCGCACTGCCTCAAGCGTCGCCGAGCCCGTAGTCTTGGGCTGGGCTACACTGGCTGAATGCCCTCTGGCGAATACGGTGATGAAGGAGCCGGGCGGCAGCAGCAGCCCGTCTACTCCGAACGTTTGCGCAAACTGCGGGTATCCCTGGTTGAGCCGGGCGGTCGCCAACAGATCGAACCCGTCGGTCAGATCGCGACTGTCCTCGATGGAGGGATAGAGCCGCAACTGCCAAGTTGTCGTATCCCGATTCGACTCATGCTGAAACCGCGCCGATCGCAGCAGCAGCCCACGACGCCCGGTGAACAGCTGGGCCACCCCGTTGCGCAGCTGGCCGGCCGGAATGGAGTCCAGCAAGGCCTTGCGGGGGGACGTGGCGTCGGTGAAGACGAGGATGGACTCGGCGTACTCTTTGTCCAGGTGAGCCGACTCGAAGGCGTGCAGCCGGGTCAGCAAGGAATCTGCCGTAGTGCGGAGGGAGTCGCTGATCTTGGAATGAGGTGCCGTCAGCGCCAGAGGCTCCCAGGTAGAGTCCGACATGACCGCCGTGATGTACACCGTCACGGTGTCTTCAGTGGCGGTGGGGGCCATGGCCACAATACCGCGCACTCGCTCGTACTTCTGATACTCCGGCCCGGTGAGAGTCGAGTCCTCGACGATCTTGAGGTGATCGACCATGCCCCGGAAGGGGCTGCCGGCAGCGCGCTCGGCGAACACTATGAGGGTGTCCGGATCCAGAGCGCCGGCGGCCTTGTCTACCGCTGTGGTGCCAGTGTAGGCCCCCGTGCCATCGTCGGCCCGCAGCTTGAAGTTGCTCCCGCGCCGCTCGGCCACCAGGTAATGCCAGGTGGAATCGTACAGATCCATGGCCAGGACCACCGAGTCCGCCGTGGTGCCGTAGTCGTCCGTCACCATCAGAACCGGATACCCGCCCTCCTTGAAGTGCAGGCTGATCTGGTCCGGCGTCTGGAACAACGACCACACCGTCTGTACCGTACCGATGGCCGGGTTGCCCGGAGACAGCCCCTTGGCGAAGCAGGAGATCACCCAGGAGTTGGTGCCCAGGTTGAAGTCCGAATCCTCGTACCGAGTGAGGTAGCCGCCCCACTCGGGCGAAGCTCCGTCGCCAAATACGGCCGTGGCGAAGTTCACATCCGCCTGGCCTTTGTCCTGAAAGAAGTTGAGCGAGCGACTGGAGTCTGCGGTGGAGGCCATGCTGTAGACCGCCCGCACAGACCCGGCCCCCGGGTTGCCCACGTTGAGCGAGTCGAAGTGAGACTTCATGGCCCACTCGACCCAGATCACCGTGTCGGCCTGGATCTGCGTGAACCCCGTATCGGCGTCCACGATCTCGAGGGTGGTACCCAGGTCCACGTCCCGAACGTGCAGATAAGGCGTGGTGTTGAGCGGTTCGCCATCAGCGAAGGCGCCGACAGCGGCCAGCAGGCTCAGAGCAATGAGGGCGCGCTTCATGGTTGCATCTCCTGTCAGACAGTCGTCTGGGCAAAGCGAGTCGGCCGTTGCCCGGTGGGATCGTGAATCTTGCGCATCTCTACGGCCAGCTCGTCCTGCCCGGTAACCAAGGCCAGGGTCTCCGCGCACTCGCGCTGGAAGTCGTCGGGCCGGGCGATCACCCCGCCCGTGTCCCCGAACCAATCGTACTCCCCGCAAGCCGGGCACGGATGATGCGGTAGCACAGCCGGAATGCGAGTGGGGATCCTGTCCGCGCCGAACGTCACATCAGCGAACTCCTCCTCCGTGACGGTGGGGTCGGTCAGCCGCATCTCAGCCAAAGCCGCGTCCACTCGCTCCCGGTTGATCTCCTTGTAGTAGCCGTTGTCGTCGTACTGGCCATTGACGATGGGGTTGCCCCGAGCGCAGTTCCAGCAGGCGCGCATGGTGAGGTAGGGCGAGATGATGCCCACCAGGCTCCATACCGTACTGGAGCGACGCTCGCCCCCGAGCCCCCTGGAGCCGAACTCTACAGCCATGTGGTGCGGCGGGATCTTCTGCGCCCACACAGTCTGCCAGTTCACGTAGATCCGCCAGTTGCCGAAGGTGTGCTGCAGCACACCCAAGTTGGCCGAATCCATGCGCTCCCCCACCGTCTTCTTGTAGTCCACGGTCGGATCGAGCCGGATGTCGTACTGCTCGTGCACCAGCCACAGGGCCGGCTCGAACAGATCAGAGAACTCCGGATCCTCGTCGTAGTCGTCCTCGAGGGCGGGATCGAAGAGGCGGAGGGTATCAGGCATATGTCAAACTCCTGCCGTCATGGGTTGAGGTTGTCCGTTCCCTCCAGGGGGGCCCGCAGGGCCTGGCCCTGGCGGCGGCTGAGGGGCCGCCTGCATCTGCTGGGCTGCCGCTACGCCCATCTGGAGCAGCGTCTGGATGTCCACACCCGCCTCCTTCGCTGCCTGCTGGAGCGCGTTGAACATCTGCGTCTTGCCGTCCTCGGTGCGCAGGGCCTCGGCCAGCTGCTCGGGATTGGGCACCTCCATGAGATCGGCGGCCCACAGCAGCACCTCGATGCCGGCGGCGTTGCCCGCATAGCTGAGGAACGCCTGCACCAACTGCATGCGCTCGTCTTTGCGCTGCTCGCGGCCCGTGTCGAGTTGGTAGCGGAGATCGAACTTGCGGATGCTCTTGTCGTTGATCTCCAGCACCTGGCCCGTGTCTCCGCTGGACGCGGAAGTGAAGTTCCCGGTAGGCACGTTCTGCATCTGGCCACCGCTCTCCTTGCGGGCCATCTCGGGCTCCAAGTTGAACGTGGCCTCAGCCCGCTGCTTGGACTCGGCGATGAAGAGGCTGTAGGCCTTCTTGCCGGCGGCCTTGGGAGTGATCCGGATGAGCCGTGCGCCGCGCATGTACTTCTGCATGCAGGAGATGGACAGCATGGTGGCCTGGCGCAGCCCGGACTCGATGCAATGGCGGGGCAGCACGCCGAACAGATCGGCCTCCGACTGCAGGGCCTGCACCGCCTTGCCGCTCAAGTCATACTTCGGCGCGGCCCGGTTGACGCCCTGCACCGTGCTCTTGTCGTCAAACTCCTGCTTGAAGTACTCCAGCACGCCCTGATACAACTGGGCGCTTCCGGGGTTGGTATTGATGAACTGCGGGATGGGCTGGCCGGCGTGGTAGTTGAACTGGGTGATGGGGTTCTCGCCCAGATCGCCGAGTTTGGCCAGCTCCTGCCGGGGCGCGGAGCCCTTCTGCACAGCCAGGATCACCGCGTTGGCCACGAAGGCGGCCTGCACCAGCCGGGAGGTCATGCGGTTGATGTAGTCCTGCCAGCCCACCAGGTACTCGATCTCGCCGTGCCCGTGCGACTGCGCCGGGTCCCAGTTGAGCGAGTAGCGAGCGAACGGGAACTCCCCGTGCCCGCCCTTGGACTCGTCGTACTCGTGCACCACGTTCCGCTCTGCCCAGAACTTGTTGACCATCACGCCCTTGGAAAGCTCGAAACGCGGCACCCGGTGCACCTGGTACGCGTCCTGCTGCTCGTCCTTCAAACCGGCGTAGACTTCCTCCGTCATGGGCACGGTACTGCGCTCTTGCGTCTCCTCGTTGATGTACGGCTGCACACCGAGACGGCCCGTGTCCTTGCGGTAGTAGCGGGAGGTCCATATCTGCCGCTTCTCCCACACCTCGATGCGATAGGCTTTCTGCAATCGCCCGGTGATGGGAGAGGCTGTGTCCTCATCGTCCATGTAGCTCTGGTATTGATCGAACGCGGCCGGCTCAAGGGCGGAAATGAACCGCCCGGGGTAGTCAGCGCTGATCTGCCCCTTGAGCTTGGGGAACTCCTTCTCGAGCGTCTCGATCTCAACAGGCTTGGGGGTGAGGATGTATTCGGCGTCCCGGAGCTGCTGGCTCTTGGCCTCTCGGGGCCACAGCACCTCCAGGCCCTCCAGGTGCTCGTGGACGACCATGCCCAAGCCGCCCTCTTCCCACGGACACCACCAGACCTTCTCGAAACTCTCCCCGGTCTGGTAGGTGTCGAGAAAGACTTTCCTCCTCACGTCAGCCACCGAGTCGAACAGGTACCCCGTCCACTCGTCCGCCCAGCGGAGCAGATCCTTCCAGGTGTCCCCAAAGAAAAAGTCCTCGGAACCGCGCCCGTGCGTTTCAATCACGGGATCAGCTTCGAGGACGCGGCCGACCATCTGCTCGATGGCGCGACGGATGACATTGTTGGTGATGTGGAACTCGTCTAACTCAAAGTCCTGAGCGTCGTCCCACTGGCGGTTGTGCATGTATCGCCGCGCCTGCAGGGCCTTGGCTGACCAGGGGGCGGCCTCGTGCACACAGTCGAGGACTCTTCGGTCCCATACATCGACATCGGTTTCCGGCAACGCCCTGCTCCCGGCAGCAAAATGGGGCAGCCACCGCCAGGGGCGGGTCGAGAGCGGAGCGGCGCGCTCTGCCGCTCCCGGCGGGGCCGCCACATACAAAAAAGGCGACGCGCGGAATCGTAGCCGACCCGCTCGTCGCCCTTAGGAAAACCAGCCACCCAGCCGGGCGGCCTATCTCTAACTCCCTACGTAACAACAACGTAAGGGTTCTGTCAAGTCATACGTGCACTGCCAGGCCAACCAGCAGCCCGCCCAGCGCAATGGCCACCATGCCCAGAATGCACACCAGGACCACGCCGGCCCAGAAGGCAGTGCGACGCAAGGTGTTGTTTTCACTCATGATGCGGCCCCTGTCGGGGTGAAGTCCATCACCTCCTGCGCCAGCCGCTTGACAGCGATCTCGCAGTGGGCCTCGTCAACGTCCATGCCGACCACCTTGCGGTTCATGGCCTTGGCCGCCCCCAGGGTTGGGCCTTGCCCCATGGGGGTCATCTCACTTGGCATCCCAGCCCAGCGCTCGTCAGTCTTCCGACACGCCCATAGCGGCCAGGTCCTCGATGCCCGCCGCCTTCAGGTAGGCCTCGCGCCCCGATCGCGCCAGGAGAGCCCGGTCTCGCAGATCGGACGCCATGTACAGGATGCCTTCCAGCATCATGTTGCGCTTCGCCTCCGCTCGCCGCTCGCGCCCCGATCGCCGCTTGGCCTTCTCCTCGTCCTCCCGCTCATACCCGTCGTAGTCGAACCGTCCCTCCAGGGCCTCCGTCCACTGGTAAGTCTGCAGAGACAGCACGCACAGGGCCACGGCCCGCAGGGGAGTACGATACTGCCCGCCGGCAAAGATCGAGCAGCATCGGTGATGCCGCAGCATGGGCCGCCCCTCGTGATCCTCGCGGTTGGCCATGGCCTCCACCGCCTTGATGCCGTAGTCCTCGTCCTCCTTGTAGGGGGGCTCATACAGCGGTGCGATCCGGTCCCTGCTGGCGAAGAAGGGGAACCGCTTCTTGATCTCGCCGTCCGGCATATCCTCCTCGTCCACGTACCCGCACAACCCGTGCTGCACCTTGCGCAGCTCCTCCAGGAACTGCTTGTGGCCGGGATTGACGATCATGCGACGATCGCCCCCCAGGCCGTCCGAGCCCTCCCGCTCGTGCGCCGGCAAGTAGAGGTCCTTCAGGGCGCACGCCGCCTCCATCAGATCGGGGATCAGGGCCATGGAAGGATCCACATCGGGGAAGCAACTCCCCTCGTCCAGCACAAGCAGAGGCCGGGCCCGGGGCTCGAAAGTCTGGTCGAACAGCTCGCCCACCACGGCGCAATAGCCCGGTTCATGACCCACCGGGGGCGTGAGGCCGAGGTAGATGCGGGTGTAGAGGGTGTAGGAGCCGCCGAGGATGACGGCCCCGCGCGGCGGGGGCTGCCCGTCCTCAAGGAGACGCAGGCGCCCGGATCCGTCCTTCCAGAAGCGGGTATCCGGATATTCCTGCACCGCGCCGGGAGATCGGTCGATGATCTGCACCAGCTCGGGGTTGGTCTCGCGGCGCGCCTGAACGTAGGAGCGCCAGACGCCCTTGTCATTGCGGTAGATGTTCACCAGACGGTCCTCCAGTAAGCCAGGTCAGCCAGGTCAGCCAGGAAGGCAGGGTTCTGACACAGGCGCAGCAGCCGCTCGTCTTTCTCCGCCTGCGACATCATCGCCTCCTCCACCATCCAGCACAGCGCCCCCTCGGCGAAGGGCGACTCCAGCGGCAGGGTCCGCGCCCACTCGATCACGCGAGGATCGGTGGCCACATCCGCCTTGCCCTTGCCCTCGCGCAGCAGGCGACGGGCGAGGCCCTGGGCCAGGCCGCGCATCTCGTCTTCGTAGTCGCCCAGCTCCTCGCGGACAACGTCGTGGATGTCCTGCAGGATCTGAGCCTTGAGATCGCTCATCATGTCCCCAGTGCATCGTCAGGGTCCTCGTCTCCCTTGCCCCGAAAATGCACACCCGGCGCGAGCAGGACAAGCAAAAGGAGAACTGGTGCGATCCATTTCATGGCAGCGGCTCCCCGGTCTCCGGAGACAGCTGCTCGAGCACGGCGGCGCAGACCCCGGCCACGACGCACGCGAAGTACTGCGGCTCCGCCGGCAACTCCCCGGCGTTGACCATGACGCGGTCCACGTTCACCACAAAGCCCTCCGGCGTCTGACGCGCCTCCACCACCGGGAACAGCATAATGTAGGGCTGCCTGGACTTGAGACGGGCGCTGATAACGGCCAGCGTGGCCTCGGGGGAGGTCTCGTTGATCACGGGGCCCGCCGATCTCCCCCGAGAATGCTGCGTGGGGAAGTCGAATTGCCGCTCAGGAAGTCCAACACGCCCTTCTCCTCCGTCTCGCCGGGCCGCAGCAGGATAATCACCGGCTGACCCTGCACGGAGCGCAGGACGATGCAGGGCTCTCCCGTCACGGGGCTAACGATGACGAGGCGCTCCGTGCGGATCTCCTTGGTGGGCCCAGAGGCCCAACCCTCCAAAGGCAGCTCCTGCGCCTCCACGGTGGCCATGGCCAGGAGCCAGCCAATCAACAGGCCCACGACGATGGCGGCGATCCACCCCAGTGTGCGTTTCATCGAAACCTCCCCATATTGTCGCCACTCACCACCTCGTGGCGCTTCTGACTGTAGCCGCGCACCTCGCCCAGGGTCGTATACCCGCTGGTGGCCAGGAAGATCCCCAGAGCGAACACGAAGTCATCGTGCGCCCCGCGCTTGGCGTCTGCCAGGCGCGGGCCGGGCACGGCGTGAAAGGACAGTAGTTCCGACACCACCCGCTCGTCATGGATCTCCACGGCCTGCTCGCGGATGTGCCCGCCCACAATCTCGACAATCTCAGGCCGCGTACTGTACGCGCTCGTCGTCCAACCGATCTTGCCTCCGGGGAATTGCTTCTCCTGCCCCGGGGGGAGCGAGTGGTAGAAGTGGTGATACAGTCGCCGGGCCCGATTCTGGACGGCCGAGCCCACCCCGTTGGTTTCAATCGCCAGCAGGGCATCGTTGTAGAGCCTAGCCGTCTGCGCCAGCAGAGAGGCGTAGGTATCGGCGTCCCACATACCGTGCAGGGTGGCCACCACCTCCCTACTCTGCACATCGCCCACCACCGCAGCATGAGCATCGCCGAAGGGGCTTTCGCCCTTGCAGTCCGCGCCAATGCCGTAGCGGCGCCCCGGCTCGGGCCACTTCCAAATGCAGACATCAGCCGCCTCGCCCTCGATCAACGCGGGCTTGGCAGGACTCGGACCTTCCAGCGTCTCGAACGTGCCCTCGGCGATCGGCGGGGTGCATGCCCTCTTCATCGTAGACAGAATACCAACATTGTACTTCGGCGTGCCGCTGGAAATGAAAGACTCCGCTGGCGATGCGGGATATTCCTGGTGGCACAGTAGCACGTCGCCGCCGCACTTGTTGTCGATGCACCACCGTCGCCACGCCAACTGCTCCATCGTGATCTTCACCGGCCGGCGGTGGTCGATGCCGATGTGGGCTTCGGTAAGATCGAGAAGCTCCTGCTCCTCGCCGGGCGTCAGGTTGAACCGATCGTGCGTGCCTATCCCGTCCATGTTCACCCGGCCAGGATCCATGGCGTACCCGGGATCAGCGAACCACGGGAAGAACACGGCCAGGGACTCGGTGTCCCCCTTCATGGCGAGGTCCCACTTGGCGTTCCACCAGTCTCCACTGCCGGCCGCCGTGGACTCCATGACCACTATCGTCTCTGCAAGATCAGGCACGGCCTGCATGATGGACAGATGGGTGGTCTCCGGATCGGGCCACTTGGCGCACTCGGAAAGGTGTGCGGCTTGGACAGTCAGCGTAGTGCCGGCGAACCTTTTGCCGGCCGTCTGCACATGCACCTGGGAAGAATGGGGCGAGGAGAACGTCAGCCCCTTCTGCTGGTCGTTGTAGCGGATCTCCGGGGCGCCCTCGTCGAACTCGTGATACGTTTTGAACATCTCGTAGAGGTGCTTGCTGCCCTCGCTGTCGTTGGCCACAATCAGGGCGTTCTGGTAGGCCCGACGCCGGATCCGGTCATAGATGACGGACTCGGTCCAAGTCGAAACGCCCATCTGCCTGGCTTTGAGGATCAGTAGGCGAATGGGCCGTCCGGCCTTGACGAGGCGCTCAAGGATCTTCTCCAGCTCCCGCTGCACGAAGTTGTAGCGCAGGCGTTGCGGGGGGCCGCCCTCCTTGACGCGGATGCGCAGATGGGCCTGGCACCAATCCGGATCATGGACACGATCGGACAGGCCGGGAATGGCCGCGTCGTAGAGCGCGTCCGACTTGGCGGATGCGAAGAGGGCGGTCAGTTCTTGCTCTCCTCTCCCGGTGAGGGCACTGCGCCTGCCGCATTGGCTGCCGCGTCCTGGCGGAAGGCCCGCGCCCGCTCCTTGAGCCGCACCACCTTGCGGCGGGACGCCTTGATGGCCTTCTTGCAGATGTCCATGCCGATGCCGTAGTGCCCCATGATGTTGGCCGTGGCAATCACCGTACCGCTCCCGCACATCGGATCCAGTACCGTGCCGCCCGAGGGGCAGGACCACTCCAGCAGATCGCCCACCACATTCGACGGCAGCGCCTGAAACGGCAAGCCCCGCTCGGGCTCGGGCGTCGGGTAGACCAGATAGTCGGGCACTGTGCATCCTTCCGCCCAATAGTGCGCCCTCGGCTCATGGCACAGCCCCAAGATAGGCACCACGGCCGGCATGGGCCCATAGGCCGTGTAGCCCTTGGGCATCCACAAAGCGTCCGGCACCCAGTAGACGGTGTAGACCCAACTGAGTCGATGCGCCTCCGCAGCCGTGCCGATCCGCGCCGGGAGGCCCTGCAGCCGGCCGAGATCGTCCAGGCTGTCCCGCAGGACCAGCCACACCATACCGTCCCGACGCAGCTTGCTCCCCACGGCGGCCAAGATCTGGGCCACGTGGGCAACGTAGTTGTCGGCCTGATCCTCGCACCCCAGGCGGCCCCAGCCGTCAACGAGGGGCACGTCGTAGTCGCTGTTCCAGAAGGGTGGCGAGGTGACGCAAACGTTGACGCTGTCGCCCTGCAGTTCGGCGATGAGATCGAGGCAGTGGCCTTCTCTCAAGTCGTAGGACATCACTTCGCTCCCTTCAGCAGCTCCAAGTTTGCCCGCACTTTCATATTGTGCGGATCGAGTTGCAGCGATTGCTCGTACGCGGCAATGGCCTCGGGGACGTGCCCGCTCTCCAGCAGGGCCACGCCCAGATTGCCCCAGGCGGGGGCGAAGTTTGGATAGCGCTCCAGCACCCAGCGGTACAGAATCACGGCACGAGCGCGGGCCTCATCCCGAGTCAGGGCCACGGTGTCCGCACGAGCCGACAGCAGCAGCGCGGTGGCCAAGTTGGTGATCGCCTCTCGGTTGTTGGGATCGGCCTCGATGGCCCGCTCCAGCCACAGGGCGGCCCCCGCGAGCCTGCGATGCTCCAGGTAGATGCCCCCGATATTGCCGGCCGCCTTGGAGATCATGGCCCGATCCCCGCGCTCCTCCGCCAAGCGGTGGGCCTCCAGGTAATTCAACTCGGCCAACTGCCAGTGCGTCTCTACCGCCCCGTCGTAGCCAGCGAGTTGGATAGTGCCGCTAGAGAGCCGCGGAGGCGGCGGGGCTGACTCGCAACTGAAGAAGATCGCTCCCGTCACAACCCAGAACCCGATGCAGAATACCATCATCGTCAGCCAGACGACAAGGCGAAGCCAGTCGATGTGGCGTCTCATCGCTGCAACCTCCACGAAAGCCACGCATTGAGCGGCGCGAACACCAGCGTCAGGACAGCCCCAAGGGCAAAGACCGCGCACCGCGTAGTCCACGGGTCCTCGATCCACCAGGACAGCCGCAAGGCGCCCTCGAGCTTCGCCACGCCCACCGCCTGGGCGACGAGCTGAGTCCACAGGACAGCTCGGGTGAGGCCGCGCCAGTTCATATCGCCTCCGAGATCCCGTAGAGGTTCTCCCGCCGGATAGTATTGAACGCCCGGCACCCCTCGCACAAGATGGGCACCTGCTCTCCCTTGCCCACCATCCGCCGGAAGGCCCGGTACCGCTCCGAGTCCCAGATGTCGCGGAAGTCCTGCTCGAAGACGTTCCCGAAGCAGTTCTCAATCAAGAACTCGCGGCGGTTGCTCATCACCACCGAGCAGCACGGCAGCACGTAGCCGCCCATCATCACGTAGGGCTCGGCCCAGGCGCAACACTCCCGCATGGGGCGCTTCTTGGCCGCGTCGTGGCTCGGGTGGCTCCAGACGATGGGCAGGCCCCGCTTCTTGGCCTCGGCTTCCGTCTCCTCCACGATCTCCTGCGACAGCTCCACCTCCCAGCCGCGCGTCTGCTCGAACTCCAGCAGGGCGGCGAACTCCATGAGCCCGTCGTCGCCGTCCCGGTTGGCCGGCAGCAGGGTCTCGACGAGGGCCGGATACTCGGGGATGTCACGCCAGTTGTCGCGGTAGAAGATGAACCGAAAGATCACCTCCGGGAGAGGGCTCTCCACGCTCTCGCGGACCCTGGCCAACGCGTGGATGTTCGCCAGGGTCCGCTCCCACTTCGCCCCAACGCGGACCGACTCGTAGACCTCCTTGGTGGAGGCGTCGCAGGAGATGGGCACCTTGGCCACACCGTGCGCCACGAGCGCTGCGATCTGCCACGGGCGGAGGGCCGAGAACGAGTCGATGGCAGTGACGTAGATGCCCCGCCGCTGACACTCCGAGAGCATCTTCGGGAAGGCGCGGTTGAGGAAGCTGGAGCCCTCGCCGGTCAAGTTGATGTAGCGCAGCTCGGGAAACTGATCGAGCAGCCGGGTGAAGCGATCGTAGGGCAGATCCTGGTGAGCATACTCCCCGGGGAAGTGCGTGCGCTCGCAGATGCCACACCTCAGGTGACACCGCGTCGTGTGCTCCAGCTCGATCATGCGCGGGAAGGGCGTCAGGCCAGGCGTCACAAGGGACAGCGGATCGAGCAGCTGCAGGCCTACCCGCTCCCCCCGTGCGAAGAGCTTGACGCCCACGAAGCGACAGACGGGCCCCAGGCCCTCGCGCCGCAGCTTGTGCCACAGGGTGCGGCGGTAGCGCCAGGGCAGTAGGAAGATGCCCCAGATGGCGCGGCGGATGAAGCGGATCGCCTGCCTTGCCATCAGCCTGGCCATGGCTTCTGAAGATCCTCGGGATAGGTAAGATTTCTGTAAAATCCTGTGAACTCGATCCGATGCACCGCCGTCCGCGCCTCCAGCGCCCCCATGGCCGCTGTGATCCCCTGATACTGCTCCAGCGCCCACAGGTGCGACCAGGTGAAGAAGTAGGCCCCCAGGCCCAAGCTGGGCTTCTCGATGAGGTTCTGGTGCTCCCCCACGGCGTACGACCGTCCCCACTCACTCTCCGGCTGGTGCTGCACAGCCACGCCCGTGAACGGCCCCTCCGGCATGGGGCCGAACTCCCCGTCGAAGAGGCAGTCCCCGAGAGCGACGATGAACTGCGGTGGGGCGGAGCGCAGGCCAGTCAGCACAGCCTGACAGATGCCCCGGCCCTCGTCGGCTCTCACTATGGCCGAGGGCATGGCCATGCTCATCTCTCGAGCCATCTCCCTGGGGGCAACCACTACCTGACTATCGCTATGCCCCATCCAGAACCGCACCACATGCCGAATAATCGGCTCCCCGTTGACGAGGCGCAGGCACTTGTGCGGGCCCGGGCCCATGCGGGTGCCCTTGCCGCCGGCGGGGATAATGGCTAGCGGAAAGCGATGCACTGGTACACCTCCTCCAGTTGAGCCTTCGTACACTGCGGATCAATCCGCTTGGGCTCTGGGGCCACCCGACGAGCCAGGGCGCACCCAATCTTCGCAGCCCAGTCCTCCGGGTCGCCGTGATAGACGTACAACGTATCGGGCCCGCCATGCTGAGAGATGCCCCCTATCGCCGAGGCCGCCACGTGCGTGCCCACGGCCAGCGCCTCGCACATCACGATGGGCTGAGGATTAGGCCAGACTTCAGGCACCACCACCACCTGGGACTCGCACAGCAAGTGCGCGGCCTCTGGGCGGGACACCTCGCCCAAGAAAATCACCCCCGGACTGGCCAGGGCCTTGCACTGCTCCGCATAGGCTACATTGGGCTGGGGGCCGGCCACCATCAGCTTAGCCTTGGGCCACTTCGCCCGCACCCCTGGCCACGCGCGCAACACCACGTCGAGCCCCTTGTTGGGTGCCATCCACCCGAGGTAGAGCACCTGATCGCGATCTCGCGTGATGTCCACGGGCTCGATGGAGACGGGGAGGGGGATGACGCTGGCAGCGGCTGGAGTCAGACCTTCCAGCCGCTGCCGTTGGTCTGCCGACAGCACCACCAAGGCGTCGAGGCGCTTGAAGTGGCGCAGCATCCTCCGGGGCCTGCCGGCCAGCCAGAGCTTGGCCACAGTGGGCCAGGGCCGCCCCTTCGGCTGGTAGCACCGCACGCAATCCATCTCGCACGGGTAGGGGTAGAGATTCTGACACGGGCCCAGGGTCCAGTAGTCGTAGGCCGAATAGACGGTGGGCTTACCCGTGTGCAGGGCGGCCGTGCCCCACTCGCCGAACCGATGGAGATGCACCACGTCGTAGGACGCGGCCAGCCGCCGCAACCAACGAGCCAGGAGGGGATCGTAGTAGCCGCCAATGCAGCGGTAGGCCTCCCTGGCCCTGGAGCGCGCGGCCTTGACGATGTCGCCGCCCACGAGCCCCTGAATAGTGCGGGTGGCCTGGGCGGCACCGCCGTTGTCCTCACTGCCGGCCAGATGAAGTATCCTCATCTCGTCACCCTCCTCCAGAGCTTCCCAGCGTCCATCTTGAGCAACGGCCACGCCCGACGCCCCAGTCGCCACCGGGCCAGAAGCGCGCCCCACGCGCCCGGGGACGATCCCCAGGACAGCCCCCGGGCCGCCTGCATTACCTGCTCCTGCTGCTCTGCCGGGTAGACTGCGCTTGGCTTGGCCCCCGCGCCGTAGAACGCGCCGTCCCCCGTGGTGAAGTAGCTCACCGTGGCGTAGACCCCCTGGCCGATGGCCCAGTCGAGAGACCGCCGATCGCTGTCGTAGCTGGAGCCGGGCAGGCCCACGATCAGGTAGGCGGACACGGAGGGAAAATGCTGCTTGGCGATGGCCACCCCTCGCTCGATCTGCTTGATGGTCTCGCCCTTGCGGATGCGCTCCAACACAGCGGGATCGGTGGACTCCACGCCAAAGCCCACCGTAGTGCAGCCCGCATCAGCCATGGTGCGGGCCTGGAGCTGGGTGAGGCGATCGGCCCGGAGCCCGTTCGTGGCCATCCACTCCCGGCCGTGCGCCTTGAGCGCCTTACACACGCTCAGAACGTGGCCGGTGTAGTGGTTGAAGCAGTCATCTATTACCGACAGCACCTTGGCCGGCGGCATGGTGCGCAACTCCCTGGCCACGTGCCGGATGGATCGGGCCCGCCAGCCAGTGCGGTGCGCGGCGCAGTAGGTGCACGTGTACGGACAGCCCCAGGAGGTGAACAGGGGGTAGGACCAGGAGCCATCGGCCCAGTGCTTGGCGAAGACATCGTAGGTGTCGAAGCGGGTGTAGTCGGGGCCCGGGGCGAGCGCGACATCGAGGGTGTTCCCTGAAAACAGGTACGGGTAGCAGCAAAGAATCCGGATGGGGCACTGTACAGCCGACACCGGGACGCCTCGCGCCTCCCCCAGCACTCGCAGCAGTCTCGCCGCCTCCCGTGCCCGCGACGGCACCGACACCAACGCCTCGTCGGGGACAGGCTCAAACACCATGGCCGGGGGACGCACCCAGGTATTGAGATCCATCACGGGAGCGTCGATGGCTTTGGCGATGTAAGCCAGCGCCACGTTGGGCAGGTTCCGGCTGCCGCCTTGGTTGGGGTTGACGAGGATCATTTCAGCCCCTCCCTCAGCCTCTCGAACTCGCTCTTCGGCGACGGCGCCTCGCTGCGCTGCTGGTACTCGTAGCGTTTGCAGTGGCGGCAAATGCGCTCACGTAGCAGGGGATCACAGGCCCCATTCTTGACTACGCACCAGGGCTCGGAGTAGACCCAGTTGTGATACAAGGGGTAGGAAGTCCCGACGCACATGCTGTCCACCCTGCTCCGCGGATCAATGGGCTTGGGCGGCGGGGGCCAGCGCCCCAAGTTGGCGCTGTCAACCTTCACCGTCTGCCACTCGTAGGCCGGCCCCGCTGCGGTTGTGTCCTGCCCCCAAGCCGCTCTGTGCTCCTGATCGGGGTAGGGCTCCTCGTATCGTAGCCCACGGACCGCAGCCACCAGGGCGCTGTCCGTCGTCACGTAGGCCGGGAGCGTGAGAACCTTTGCGAGCGTGTCTCTCAGCGCACAGTAGTCATCTGTGTGATCATGATCCATGGGGTGCTGGCGTCCCCGGGCCGCCTGGGCCAGCTGGGCCAGCAGCAAGATCGCCACGAGACACGCGCGTCTCAT
>Ga0180007_10004349_pt1 | contig 15041 bp, 12 predicted proteins | sample MM_PC_MetaG_FD_121122 | JGI IMG/M metagenome (GOLD analysis project Ga0180007, IMG submission 121122) | Groundwater microbial communities from the Aspo Hard Rock Laboratory (HRL) deep subsurface site, Sweden - MM_PC_MetaG | ecosystem: Environmental > Aquatic > Deep subsurface > Groundwater... | reverse complement strand
TTGATGGACTCGTAAAAAGTAATATTTTATAACACATTGAATTATTTTATTATTTATTAATATTTCTCTTGACTTTTACTTCTTTGGCTTGTATAAATAGTTAACAGATTCAAAAGGTTAAGAGGTAAATTATGATACATATGCAAAATCCTAAACAGCTTTACATTTTTGATCCATGGGACAGTATTTCTCCAAAAAGACGGCAAATGCTTGATGCCGGATGGCCTGGATTATTCCGTGAGCACATTCTGCCTTCTATTCCTGCCGATAAATTTGCAAAGTTTTTCGACGAATTCATGGGGCGGTCAACAAAAGAGCTTTATTCCATGCTTGGTGCACTTATTCTACAGCAGACTTGTAACCTTACTGATGAAGAAACGGTTCAGCAGTATTGCTTTAATATGCAATGGCATTATGCATTAAATATCACGGAAGAATCGGATAATGCCAAATACGTCAGCACTAAAACATTGTGGAACAACCGAAACATAATTGTACAAAACGGTCTCGAAGACATAATCTTCAACTCCGGCACAGCTAAGCTGGCTGAAGCTTTTAATGTCAATACCGACAAGCAGCGTCTTGACTCAGTGCATATAAAGTCCAATATGCGCAGGCTTGGCAGAATCGGAATTTTTTCAGAAACCATCCACAAATTTCTGGCTAATCTTAAACGGCAGTATCCCGCTTTCTTCGATAAGGTGGATAAGCATATTATTGAAAAGTACTTTACCAAAAACGCTATGAACTGCTTTTCCATGGTAAAGCCATCCGAATCTCATAAAACCTTAAGCGAAGTAAGCAAGGATCTTTTTAACCTGTTTGTACAGTTCCAGCACACAGATGAAGTATCTTCTCTGTACAGTTTTAAACTTCTTGAGCGGGTTTTAAATGAGCAATGCAACTTAACAGATGATACCGATAATCCTGTTTTGATAAAGAAACCCAAAGAGATTGCTTCCGATTCATTGCAGAATCCGTCAGATCCGGATGCAAGTTACAGCGGCCATAAAGGACAAGGCTATCAGGTTCAGATCATGGAGACATACTCACCTTGTGATGATCCTGAAGACAAACAGCTAAGACTGATTACCCATGTCAAAGTAGAAAAGGCGTATCAAAGTGATGCGAACGCTCTTTTACCTGCGATTGAATCTGCCGAAGCAAACGGGTTTGCGCCTAAGGAGGTTCTTGCCGATTCTCTTTATGGCAGCGATAACAACCTCCAAAAAGCAGAAACCCAGGGGGTTGAACTGGTTGCACCGGTTATGGGAGCCCCGAAAGAAGATAAGCTTGGCCTTTGCAACTTTAAGATATCCGATGATGGTTGTATTTTAGCCTGTCCGCAAGGGCATCCGCCTGTTACAGTCAAAAAGAAAAAGCGCAACAGTGTGGGTTTTGATATGGAAGTTTGCAGCAATTGTCCCAAACAATCACAATGTCCGGTTAAAAAAGGCCGCAAGTTTTTTTACCTGCGGTTTACTGAAAAAGATAAACGTGTTGCCATGCGCAGGTTATATGAAAGAACCGATGGATTCAAAGATCGTTACCGCTGGCGCTCCGGAGTCGAAGCCACCATGTCGGAATATGACCGGAGAACCGGGGTCAAGCGACTTCGGGTTCGAGGGCTCAAAGCTGTGAGTTACTGTGCCGTGCTGAAAGCTTTGGGAGTGAACATCTTTAGAGCTGCTGCATTCAGAATGGCACAAATGATGCCAAAGCAGGGTCTATGTGCGGTATAACAGCCGCCCAATTAATATTTTGCATATATCAAAGAACAATTTATACTTTTTTTAACCAAAAATTAACATCAAACACTAATATTTACTACTGAGTCAGTGTTTTTTACAAAAACCGATAACCGACTTTTTACGAAACCATCATAATTTATGTCCAGATTTGTACTCGGGTAATATGTTCTTTATAATAGAATAAAAATTATTAAGGATATTTTTACTTTCAAATTTGTTAATCAGTTCATCACATGGTGAAAGTGTGGATAATTGTTGATTTTTAAATGCTTCAAAATGAAAAGCGATGGCGCGCTCTATACTTTTTTGATCATCAACATTCACTCGTGTTATTCCTTTAAATCGAGACAGATCTGAGATAGTTCCGACAGTGGGACTCAATGCGATTACTGGTTTACGAGATACTATATAATCAGCCAATTTAGATGGTAAATATATCCCTTCCGGCATCATTCCCTCAACAAGGATACATACGGAAGCTTTTGCTATATATTTTATGCTTTCAGAATAGTTTACCCAACCCGTAAAAGATACAACAGTATCCAACTTCATTTCTTTTATAATATGTATTGTTAGAGGGTCACTTTTACCTACTAGTAAAAGTTTGGTAGCGTATGATTCAGATTCAGGATAATGATCCAAGAATCTTTTAAAACCTGCCAGTAATTCGTAAGTTGCTCCATGTCGTGTGCTTTCACCACTACCCAAGCTTCCAGCATGTATTAAATAAAAAGTTTTGGGATCAGACAAATCATTTCCCGAAACACCAATATGGGGGATAATCGAACAATTTACAGGCGAATTAACCATTTGTAGATGATAGTCTCTTAGTCTTTCGCATGGAAATGTAATTAGATCAGCTTTTTTCATAACAATTTGAAACCATCTATCGTAAACAAAAGATGAGATATTTTTTTTTCTCAAATGACGTTGTTGGGGCATTAAGTGAGTTGCCTCTAAGTCCCAAGGGTCATTGAAATTAGCAATCCATTTAATACCTAATTTTCGTGTAACCCAATATCCTGCAATATGTGCAACGTTTGGAAGCCCACGAGAATAAATGATATGAAATTGGTGAATACGATGAAGGTGAGATACTTTTAGAATAACTGCATTAATCCATCTAGCCCAATTAATTGTTTTATAATGGAGTCCTAAAAAAGGAGAAAAATATTTGTTGGTATTTGCATGAGGAGGGATTTTAATAGTAACAGGTTTTAATGGATTCCATATATCAGATTGATCGTATGAAAATTTATTATGGCCACCATAATCTACTGATAAAACTTTTACTTCAAAACCATCCTCTAAAAGTTGATTGACCATCTTGCCGTTACAAAAAGCTTCAGCGTTAGACAAGGGTGCAAAGAATGGACTAATAAACAGTATTTTAATTGGATATTTCATTTTGGTATGGGTAAAATAATAAAGTTCAGTTTAGAGGACCTTCCAATATTTTTTCAAGGGCATTTACAGATTTTGTAGCATCTTTTTTTAAAATTTGAATTTTTTGTAATAGCTGGTTTTGCACTTTTTCTTTTTCATTAATCATCATTTGCACTTTTTGAACTAAGTTGACAGATGTAGTGTCATTTAATGAAACGACCCAAACATTGTGATTATAAATATACTGGGCCATTCCTTCTGATTTTGCACTGTAAGAAACAAAAATCGTAGGTATTCCTAAAGAAATTGCATTTATAGCACAATGCATCCTAGCTGCAATAACTATATCGCACGATTCGAGTACATCTTTTAAGCCAATATAGCCAGGATCGTTATCAATAATATGTATTCTATCTTTAAATTTCTCAGGAATCATTGTTCGAATGGACATCAGGTATGTATAATCGTCATCAGTAGGTTCGAAAGAGCACACTACGTGGGGTATCAAAGTAATTTCGGAATTGTACTTCTCAATTAATTTACAAAGAATAAGGGATTGTTTCTCTGCAAAATTTTTTAAATTTTCATTTTTTGTTGCAAATAATAATGATAAAGGGCTGTAATTAACACCAATGTGGAGTCTTTTATTATTTGGTGGTTTTCTAATCGTTGACCCGCTTACAATAAAAGCTGGATCAGAACATGAAACGGTTTTTTGAGATAGACCAAGTTTATTAAGATAATTAACAGTTATGGGTTCACGAGCTGTTATTAAATCTACATTTTGCAGGTGTTTTACATAAGCTTTTTTAGCATCGGTATTATCTTCAAAAGGACCTATTGAGGCTCCCCATATAACAAGTTTCTTATTTTTATTTATTGCGATGTCACCGAACTGGATCAGTTTCTTGGCATATCCGGCTCCTAATGGTGAAACGGTATACATATCACCTCCGATAGACAGCACAACATCCACTTCATCCATATAGTCGATTTTTTCCACAAAAGGATCCCAATGTATGGATAAAAGCCCAGCTGCTTTTCGTGCAATTCTTTTTGGTGCAAAACGCGGTTCAAACATTTTTCGTATAATATTGATATTTATATCATTAAGACGTTGCATATCATCTTCATACCTTGGAGTGACAAGTGTTATATTGGCTTCTGGCCATCGAGTTCGAAGCAAATTAACTGTACCACGAACGATAGCCTCACAACCGTAATTATAAACACCACCAATTCCATACAATAAGAAACTAGGTGTTTTGTTTATCATTATTATTTATTTCATCCTTATCAACTAATACCAATAAATGTTTTTCTTAATGACTCTTGCTGGAACACCTGCAACCAAACAACTTTCAGGAACATCCTTTGTTACGAGAGCCCCTGCTGCTATAACAGCACCGTTTCCAATATTGACGCCCTTCAATATTGTCGCATTTATTCCAATCCAGACATTGTCTCCGATCTTTATAGGGCTTGCAGATATCCGATCATTAATTATATGAACGTCGTTGTCCCTTATTGTTACGCCTTTTGCGATCATTACATTAGCACCGATTTCAATAGATTTAAAACATTCAATAGATCCTCTATTATTCATATATCCGCTACCAATACTGAGGCTTGCGCCTGTATTAACTGCAATACAACAACCTGTATAAAAAGAGAAAACTCCATTGACAAGCACAGAGCTTCCCGAATAGGCGATGAACTCGGATTGCAAAAATCTCCTCTGCTCCCATGTTTTTCCCAAATAAAGAATTCCATTCCCTTCAAGGGTTGCATTTTTAGCTATATTGCAAAACATTTCTGGATAAATCACTATTTTTAAATTGATTCTTTTTGTTCGCGTATATAGTAATGCCGTTTTAAATGGGCTTGCTTGTAAAACTGCTCTATAATATTTTATATTTTTTTTAAACATGGCATTTATGCATTCTCTACGCTTGCGCTTCAATTAATTTTAATCTTGATTTTGAAAGATAATATAATTTATCTATTAGAATGTTATTAAGATTTACTACTATCATTTTTTATTTTATAATATATTTTATTTTCTCTTTTAAGTTTTTGATACATTGACCAATTACGTTCTTTTATAATTTTTGCTGGATTTCCACCAATTACCACCCCACTTTTTTGGTTTTTAGTTACTACTGATCCTGCTCCTATTACACAGCCTTCGCCTATTGAAACACCAGGTAAGATAATTACATTTCCGCCAATCCATGTGTTTTCACCAATGATTACTGGACTATAAATAATATCCTCGTCATATGGAATTGCTTTATCACTATTATAGTTGTGGTTTGCTGAGTAAATAATAAGTCTTGGGCCTATTATGGTTCCACTTTGAATTGTAATAGACCCTTGTGCATCAATCCATGCATTGTGGCCGATATAAATATTACTACCTAATTCTATTTTTTCTGGGTGAAAAAATCTACATCCTTTCGTTATTCTAACATTGGTGCCACATTTTCGAAAATGACGCTTTTTTGTATTTAAGTGTAGTTCTATAATTTTGTTTAATAATATTTGGGGAGTTTTCAATTGAATCAGCTTCTTTTATATACTATTTGTATATAATTTATTATGGTCATAATAAATTATAATTATTTCACTATAAATTTATTTGGTATCAAAGTGAACATTTTATTTATTAGGTTGATAGCTATTTCCCTCTCATGTTTAATGTTATAAATAAGGAATATACTGACAATGACTCCGACAAAAGTAGAAATAAAGATTTGATGTATTGGTTCATGAGTGGGAATTAGTATGTTTGTTATATAGGTTGATCCAACAACACCAAACCAAAGAGGCAAATGTTTGACAAACTTGACGAATAAATCTGTTGTACTCACAGGTCCTTTTCTACCAGCTAAATAGTAAAGAATTGGCAGGCGAATGAAAATACCAGTCAACGAATAACTGAATGCTACACCTTTAGCCCCAAAAGGTAAGCCAACTATTATTGAGCAAATGCCAAAAAAAGTAATAATAGTAGTAGTCCTTATTAAATCATTCCCTCTCCCTTGACTAGTAAATAACCAAATCGTTGCGCCGGATAAAGGAGCATAAATTGCTAAAATTGTAAATAATGTGAATATAGGTGCAGCTTCATGCCACTTTGGTCCTAAAACAATATTTATAAGGGGGTCAGATATTATCATTAACAATCCTGATGCAGGAAATATAAGTATTGCCATAGTTTCATAAATTTGTAAAAAAATATTTCGATAACGTTTTTCATCAGTTTGTAGCCTGGATAAAACAGGTATGAAAACATTAGATAGAGGGCTTAATAATTGCTGCAGAGGATTCATTAAAAGAGCATTAGCCCTTGAATAGATACCAAGTGCCTGTGCTCCATAAAACCGACCAATTAAAAAATATTCTAGCATACGAGAAATAGCCTGCAATAAGCTTGCGCCTGTTAAATTTATTCCAAAATTAAGCAAAGGTATAGTGCCACAATTACGAGTAAAAAAACTTGGGCGCCAATTAGAGAAGTACCATGTCAATAAACAGGTCATAAGAGCTAATGCAATATTTTGTCCTATAAGCGACCAGTATTTATAGCCATGTAAAGCCATAAATACACCTGTTATAAATCCAGAGGCCATAGATCCTATTTCAATCGCTGCAATTGTTTTGAATTTAAGTTGACGTTTCAAAAGTGCTTGATGTTGAAATGAGGAACCAAATATAAAAAAAATTATGCTAAGTGCTAATGTTATATTAACAAGTCGTGGTTCTTTGTAGAACCACGAAACTGGATAAGCAATAGTAGCCATAGTTAGGCTTAGCCCAGTGGAAAATATAATGTTAAGCCAGAATAAGTTTGATACTTGTTCATGGGTTATTAAGTCTTTTTGGATAACAACCGTTGAAAGGCCAGCATCTTTCAACATCATAAAAAACCCACTTACAGACATTACCATGGCAACTATACCAAAATCTTCAGGCATAAGTAATCTGGCGAGTATTATTGTAGACATTAAGTTCAATAAGAATTTTGCACCCTGTGTTCCCAAAGAGATAAAACTGCTTGATACCGTTTTATGTGTTAAGTTAGAAAGGAGGTGATTAGTACTAAAATCATCTTGATTTGGCTTACTGTTATCTATAGACAGATTTTTCGTTGGTTTCAAATTAGTCCTCTAATTTTCGAATTATTACAACAAGCCAGCTTTTATTAATTTTGGTTTTAAGAGAGACTTTTTTTTTAAATTGCGTTTTAACAGAATATTTTTTTATTTTATTAGATATGATGAAGTCTCCAGTATCATCTGTATCAAAATTAAAATTGTGCATACCTATCCAGTTTTCATGGATAGCTTCATTACGTATCCCTTCGATAACAACATATCCACCTGGTTTAGTCACACTAATCATTTGATCAAGGCCCTTAATGGGATCGTGACAATGATCAAGTGAGTTTCTCGAATAGACAATATCGAAAAAGTCAAAGTAAATATCCTCCGGCAAAGCCGGAGGCTTTACGATTGCTGGCCCCTCAAAGGGGCCTGATCGCAATCGAAATACCAAAAGCATCATCGTCAAGCATCTTCTCCTGCCATTTCCGCAGTGGTTTTGCGGGAATCCGGATTTTGTCCGATTTTTGAAAGCTGGATTCCTGATAAAAGCATTCGGATATGACAAAAGCATCTTGTATGATGAACGCTTGTCAAATTCATACTCCCGGAATTGTCAAACTCTGGGAGTCCCCCGGCAGAGCCGGGGGTTTACCTAATGGCAATTAAACTTATGTGTAAGGTGCTCAGTCTCACATAGTTCAGTTCTTATCTTTGGTTGAATTTTATGAGCTAATAATATTTTGTCATATTGTATGGCTAGCGCGTCACAAGCTCGAATGGTTGGATAGCTATTGAAGCCGCCTGTACTCAGGTATGTAATTGGTCCAGCACCAACATCAAGGATTAAGGGATTAACTATATCGATTTCAGCCAATAGCTCTTTGAGGGCTCCTTCGATTGGCCTGTTTGAATCGAGTCGCTTTTTGAATCCTGGCCAATATTCATTCTCTTGATTGAAAACTTTTTCCCAAAACCTAATTTCGTGCACTACCCCCATTTTCCATTTTATTATATTTGGTACTGGCACTGGAAAATGTTGATGTAATTGAAAGAATATTCCCCAAATTCCTCCAATTCTGTAATGATAGGAAAATTTTTCTCTAATTCTATAAAGTTGATTCATATTATCTCGCTGATGTCCGATTAATAATTTACAAATCTTTACAACAGATATTATCATCATCTGTTGATACACTCAATTATGCGATATCGTGTCGCTCCATAACGGCTTAACTGAGTGTCCAGTTTTTTATAGCAAGATTACTACCAGCTATGCTGAAGTGGTGGTCGGTGAATTAGATAAAAACTCTTGGCATATCTTAACGATTCGTTTTGAAGCCAATCCATCACCGTATGGGTTATGAGCTCTCGACATTACCTTGTAGGCTTCTGGATCAAGAAGTAAACTAGATACTTCCTTGATTATATTGTCAACATTTGTGCCAACCAACCGAACGGTTCCAGCTTCTACCGCTTCAGGTCTTTCAGTTGTATCACGCATTACAAGAACCGGTTTCCCAAGGCTGGGCGCTTCTTCCTGTATGCCTCCTGAGTCAGTCAGTATGAGAGTTGAGTGATCCATCATTGCAACAAATTCCAAATAAGTAAGCGGTTCAATCAAATGAACATTATTTATATATGATTCTTTTTTAACCGTTTGATCCATCCTTATTTTTTTGTTATTTTTTGTTACCTTACCTAGTATACTCATTACAGGTTTGCGAACATTCGGATTTAAATGAACCGGGTATATAAAATGAAAGTCACAAAAACGTTCTGCCAACTCAGCAATGGCATAGCATATATTTTGGAACCCCTGGCCGAAACTTTCACGTCGGTGCCCAGTTATAAGTATAATTTTAGGGGAGTTTGTTTTGCTATCTCCTAAAGGTTGGAGGAATTTAGGCAGTCCTGGTATTACTGTACGATTTTTCCTTACTTTGTCCAAAGTGAAAAACAGTGCATCAATAACGGTATTGCCAGTTACGTTGATAGTTTTGTCGGATATTCCTTCTCGTAATAGGTTTTGCCTTGCTGATGCTGTTGGTGCAAAGTGCAGTTGGGTAATATGTGAGATTAAGACACGATTTGCTTCCTCTGGCCAAGGTGACTTAAGGTTCCATGTCCTCAAGCCAGCCTCCACATGTGCTGTTGGAATACCATTATAGAATGCTGTTAATGTAGCACAAAAGGCTGTTGTTGTGTCTCCCTGCACTAAGACGAGATCTGGCTTTTTATTAAGCAGATAACTATTTATTGATTCAATTGCACTTACAGTAAGAGATGTCAGGGTCTGATTATGCCTCATTAAATTTAAGTCTATGTCTGGAGTTAGACCAAAAGTAGTTAGCACTTGGTCTAACATTTCACGATGTTGGCCTGTAACACAAATTTGGGATTCTAAGCCGGGCTCTTTCATAATTTCAAGAATTACCGGTGCCAACTTTATTGCTTCAGGACGAGTGCCTAAAATAATAGATATTTTCATTTTAGATCCTTAAGATTAATGTGGAGTTTTCTAGCAGTATTTAGAAGTACATAGACGAGTTTTAAGAGATAAACATTAAATATTTATCAATTGATTTAATCAAAATTTTCGGCTTACTTTTGAAATTGCTTTTAAATAAAACTTTTCATGTCTTATAGCTAATGCTTGCAGGCTGAATTGTCTTACAACAAATTCCCGCCCGGCCTCGCCCATGTGCCTGCGCTTATTTGCATCATTAAGCAATTCCTTTAGCCTCGCTGCAAAATCGGAAATATCGCCTTTTTTAACAAGAAAGCCTGTCTTACCGTGTATAATTGCCTCGGGAGTACCTCCTATAATATAGCTGACCGGAGGAACTTTCATTGCTTGTGCTTCAATTAATACTCTGCCAAGTCCTTCGTTATGATAGGTTGGAAATGCCATTATGGATGATTTATCGTACCATTCTCTCAATTGATCGGATGACAACAGGCCAAGAAAAAGAACGTCTTGTCCCACACCTAGTTTATTAGCCATATTTTTGAGTTTTTTGATATAGCTCTCAGAGTCTGCCCGGCCTGCCAATGCGATTTGACATCTTACGCCTTCATTACGAAGATTGGCACATACTCTGATCAAATCGTGTTGCCCTTTTGAAGGGGTAATTCTTGCAGGGAGCAGAATTATGGGGGTATCCTTTTTATCATTATTTGGTTTTGAAGAAGTATTTTTAAAGATATTGATATCTATGCCATCGGAAATATTATAGAAAGTATTACGGAGCCGCTTTGGAACACCTACCTTTGAAACTCCGCCAATTCCGGCAGCCTTTTTTGTTTGTTCCCTGACTGAAACGCTGTTCAGGCAATCATTTGAAAAGTGGTTGATAAAAACATATGGAATGTCTCGTTGAATTGCTGCTTCAATTACAGCAGCACTGTCACTTCCTGATGCATAGTGCATTACAACAAGATCAATCTTGTGTTCGGACATTAATTCGGTTGCTAATTCTTTTGCATTAAGTGCTTCGTTTATCCTTTTAGGTATAGGTCTTTTTTGAATTATACTTTGAAAAAATACAGAATAAAGTAACGGGTTATATATAATTTGGTCACGAAACAGGTTTTTTAGACGGTTTTTTAAAACATCATATTTTGATTCAATATTCATTAATTCTAATTTGTCTGGGTTTTCAGCATAAAGCGGGACTTTAATCAAATTTCCTTTGCCAATAATTTCATGCTGTTGAGATTTTGTATTTTTATCATATGTCAAATACATCCGTATGATAGTCCAAGAATTATTTGCTAATAGCATGCGGTCAAGATCTTCTATATAAGTCTCCGTGCCTCCACCGGAATCGAATGCGTGAGCAAATCTTAATATTGTAATATTTAATGTTGTCATTTCTATAATCAGGATTTTGCCTTTTTTCTTTTATGTAGAATTAATATAATAATAAAAACTACAGTAAATCCTAACAAGACTATTCCAAAACCCTTTACACCGCCTATCCAATAAAATATTATTACCATCTTATCTCCAAAAGGCAGCTTTGGTAAATACAGATCACGGAAGTCCGATAGGTTTCTAACTAAAGTTGCTTGTAAGCTGTCATCAGAATAGGTGAAATCTGCTACTTGATTATCAGAATGATAAATAATCTGGATATTTTTTTCATGACCTGGTTTGATAAAAACTTCGATTTTAATATAGCTGTCATCTCGATGATATTTATGTTTAATTCCATCCACATCAACTGAGCGAATAGGAATTATAAAGTTTTCCTGTTTTTTAATCTTATATTTCATAATATGTGGGTATTTATTTTTTATATAAATATTGCTTGAATAAGTAGAAATTTCTATTTCATGATCATTAATTCTTCTCTGCAAATAAAGATTCTTTGCTATATTCCCCAAGCTAGTCCATACAACTTTATATTGTAATTCATTAATCATATTTGAAATAGAATTGAGCCCATTGGGATTGTTTTTAAAAAAGTCATGATGTGTAAGTAATATTACTGGTAAATCCAAAAATAATCGCATCTGTATCCAATTTTTTATGAGTATCATGGCGCTCTTATTATTTTTCAAATTTGGGACTTCATTTCTCAAAACCAATGGGAAGTTTTCAAATTCGAGTGTAATGCCTCTTGATTTATCAATATTATTAGTGAAATGTCCTATGCCTAAAGGTTTTGTGCTATTTACTGTCATAAGAAAATTATTTTTTTTCAATAGGCTCAAGCTGTTTATGGTGTAAATTCCTCTTGGGAATATCATCACGCGATCAAATGGGATGCCAGTTTTACGACTAAATTTTTCCATTCTGTATAATGCTTGAAGAATATTCTTTTCATCCGGATGAAGAGAACTGATTTTTTTATCAGCTAATCGAGTATTCCCATTATAACGGAATTCTGAAAAATCATGATTATTGCCGTGAACTGCTATCGATAAATTCTGAGGACATTGTCGAAATGTTTCTATAACGTCATTATAGCTTTTTTGATAGTTGTAAGGAATAAATCCGATGGTGGCGTGAAAAGGCGCTCTTTTTGCTTCTTTGCAAAGATCTTTGAAGCTAAGATAACCATATGGTTCTTTCAGCCATGGGTCATCTATAGTAAAGTTCGCATAATCATTAATACCATGCCAAGAGCGGTCTCCAAAGGAGTATTTTAGAAACATCAATAGAGGTATAATTTTTAACAGGCTATGATTTTCACCTGAAATGACTTTTTCCCAGGAAGTTAAATAGAACACACTTTTATTTGCTGAATCTATTTTTAAAAAGATTGGACATATTGGTTTATGGTCTTCATCGACTACATTTATAAGAGTAAATGCTCTAAGAGAGTCCGTTAATTCAAAGCCATTTATTACTCCTGTGCCAGAGCTAATAAAAGGGTATTCCAGCCCACCAAGTTCCTTTGAAATCTGATCATTATTTACCACACTGATTGATGTGGGAAGATGTTTTAATTCAAATTTTCTAAAGTGCTTGATTTTGTTATCAGACCAAATCCTCAAATTTGCGATGTCCGTATCAGAGCATATACCCCAAATAAATATTTTTGATTTACTATCGGGTTGTCCGAACATTGAAACAATATCTTTATTGAAATATTTAAGTACTCTTTGTGATAGTATTAACACCTCTTTGTTATATAATCCTTTTATTGACCTCAACACTTCATTGTTACTTTTTGTTCCAATATAGTTGGTTACGAACCGAAGACCCAACAAATCGCAGGCTAACTTAGCTTCTTTAGCATCCTTTATGTCAGATCCCACAATATCGACAAAATTTACTTCTGGTTCTTCAGATAAAACTATGTTTGCAAAAAAAAGTTGGCAGAGTAAAAAGAAAAGCAATATGATTTTATTATGTTTCATATAAGATTTAAAATTATGATATTATTAAATAAATAATGATAGGTATATAAAAAATCTGTTAACATTTCGTTAATATGCTGAGGCTGAAATGATTCTGTAAAGATCTTGTATACGCTCTTGGAGGAGTGTTGTATCACCTCTGGTTTCTAAATTGAGTCTCAGGAGATGTTCGGTGTTCGATGCGCGCAAATTGAACCGCCATTCTTTGAATTCAACGCTAACACCATCTGTACGATCCACTAATAGGGCATTTGCTTTATAATGTGAAAGAATTTGTTCTATGACTTTTGTATTGTCTTTTACAGTATAGTTGATTTCTCCACTACATGGGTATGCCTTCATTTGTTCATCTACAAAATTTGACAGGGGGATTCCAGTTTTCGAAATTCGTTCGGATACAAGAAGCCATGGAATCATTCCAGAATCACAATAGGCAAAGTCTCGAAAGTAGTGATGAGCGCTCATCTCACCACCGTAAGCTGCGTTTTCTATTCGCATACGCTCCTTAATAAAGGCGTGTCCCGTCTTGCTCTGCACGGGGATGCCGCCAGCCGCCTCGACCATCGATACCGTATTCCACATTAGACGCGGATCATGGATAATACGCGCGCCTGGATGTTTTTCTAAAATTTGAACGGCTAATAAGCCGACCAGATAATACCCTTCAATGAACCGACCATTTTCATCGAAAAAGAAACAGCGATCAAAATCTCCGTCCCAGGCAATCCCGAAATCAGCCCGATGTTTTTTAACGGCATTAGATGTTGCCGCTCGATTTTCAGGAAGCAGCGGGTTTGGAATGCCGTTTGGAAAGTTTCCATCCGGTTCGTGATGGATGCGTATGAACTCAAAAGGCAGGTGATGGGCAAGCTGATCCACGACCAATCCTGCACACCCGTTGCCAGCGTTGACGACTATTTTAAGTGGTTTCAGGGCAGGGCGGTTAACATATCCCAGCAAATGTTGAATATAATTTTCCTTGCTTTTGTCATTTATCAGCGAGCCCCGTGAAGTATTCTTATTAAACACATTTTTTTCGGCCAATTCCTTTATGATATTAAGGCCACTGTCGCCGCTGATCGGACGGCTATCCTCACGTACCATCTTCATGCCATTGTAATCCATGGGGTTATGGCTGGCGGTGACCATGATGCCACCACCCACATGTCGGTCGGCTGTTTGAAAATAAATCTCTTCAGTTCCACAAAGGCCGATATCGATTACATCGACATTGCTGTCCAGAAGGCCTTCAGAAACAGCTTTTGCCAGTGCAAGACTTTGTAGGCGTATATCATAACCAACAACCACTTGCTTTGGGGGGTGTAATTAAAACTGTTGGGAAAATGTTTATGCTGCTTTATTATCTTCCCAGTATTTATCCCACTCGCCATTCTCCCTAATGATTCTTAATGCGAGCATATGGCTGGCATTTATTTCTTTCCACCATGCACCTGGTATTTTTAAACGATCTTGTATGACATAACGATGCGCACTTTCTATTTCACCAGAACCAATTGGTAAATTGCCAGCTAATGTCTCTTTATATTTAAATTGTCCCGGACGGTTGTTGATATAGCGCAAACAGCAACGAACCGGCGCATCTTTATCTTGTTTTGATTTCGGTTCTTCATGTAACGACAAAGACTTCAATACTTTATTGACAGCTCCTTCTTTCATCCTCTTTTTTTGTTGATCCAGCCAAGCATCCGGATTTTCCGGAAAACACTTTTTAGAAGCTGCTGCCATGTAATCACATAAATGATAAAAATCGATTAAATAATTCCCTTGATTGCCGAATACCCTTTCTACCTGTTCTGCAATCCATGGGGCTCCGTCACCAACACAATGTACTTTTGTTTTACCCCCGAATTCAGCTCTAACAGCACAATCAAATAGATGGTCTCCGGCCATATCTGTCAAACCA
>Ga0180007_10004348_pt1 | contig 15045 bp, 10 predicted proteins | sample MM_PC_MetaG_FD_121122 | JGI IMG/M metagenome (GOLD analysis project Ga0180007, IMG submission 121122) | Groundwater microbial communities from the Aspo Hard Rock Laboratory (HRL) deep subsurface site, Sweden - MM_PC_MetaG | ecosystem: Environmental > Aquatic > Deep subsurface > Groundwater... | reverse complement strand
CTGGAACATGACCTTCGCCGATACCGGTCTCTGGATGGGCAAAACCTTTGAACCGGTCAGCAGAGAGGTGGCGGCGGACAAGACGGGCAATGATGCGGGGATACTGGCCCATTATGACCAGAAAACAACCCGCATCGGCCGCAACTACTTCCGTGAACCAGCTCAGCCCGACATCATCCAGGGTCTCGGTCTGCCTGTGCTGACCTCGCTGTGGAACCTGAAACCGCGCCCGAAATCCACGGCGGATAAACTGTTTGACAGCCTGCTGCTTGAGAAAAATCTGGCCAAGGAAATAAACATCCCCTACAGCATGACCGGCGGCATCTTCCTGGCCAGTCCCGGCAAATCCGTTGTGCCGGAAATGAACGGCAAGGAAGTCTATCAGCTTAATTACCGCTGGCCAAGGCTTAACCCCGCCTACCCCATGACCCGGCTCATTGACGAGCTTGTCCAAGTTGCCGACGGCATCTATCTGGGCCAGCTGGTTTTTGCCACCAGGCATTACAGCCTGGGCAGCCTGCGCCTGTTGTCCAGCCCAGATATGCCGGCAATTCCCCTTGGCGAAGCATACGCCAGTCATCACGACAAGCCGTTTGATTTACTCTTCAAACTGTTTTCCGGGGACAAAGGGGTAGATTACGGGTATCAGAACAACGGTTATTTTCTCATGATGGACCCGGCCTATGCCAAAGAGGTCTATGCCGACAGCGCCTTTCCCCAGTTACGCCCCCGGCCTGGGGAAAGCGGTTACATTGAACTGGGTTACGACAAAATAGCGCCTGTCCGGAAAACCGCGCCGCCGCCTGCCGGCGTCCCTGAGCAATGGCCAGACATCAAAGACTGGGTGGATGGCTGGCAGGACAACGAGGCCTTGGGGGGAAAATTCACCACTTTCATCCTGGAAGAGTCTCCCAAAAAATCAGACAGCGGGGATGTGCGGGAGATGCGGCGCGACAATGAATCCATCCTGCAGATGCTGCAGCGCATCAGTCAGGAGATTTCCGCCCAGACCGCCAAGGAGGACCGCCTCAGGTATTTTGACAAACTCCATCGTCTGTTCCGCTGCGGTGTTGCCCCGCGGGTTGAAAACGGCCTTTTCCAGGGACATGGCAAAAAAGGCTGTAACTGCCGCGTTGACGGCACGGAAAAACGTGACTGGTACGGCCGGGCGGATGTGGCGCGCGGTTTTGACTACTATCACGGCGCCACCCTGAACCTGCATCTCGGCTTTGCCGACACCTTCTGCCCGGAAACCGGCAAAAAATTTGGCGACAGCCAATTGTTCCCCAGCGCTCTGGCCAGTCTGCTGGCTGATGACGGCATAAGAGGCCCCAATTTGCTGGATATGGTCTGGCACAGTATCGGCAAATATATTTTCCCCTGGGCCGGCAAATCCTTTGAAAAAATCAGCGGCCGCAAACTGAGCATGTTCCTTGACGAAAGCAGTGATCTCGGCAAACGATACCCGAAGCGGGTCAGGGAGCTGAAAACCCATCTGGCCAGCGCCCCCCACTATGCCCTGGTGAAGAAAGCCAGCCGGCATTACTGGAAGAAACCCGGTGCCTATGCAGAGCATCTGCAGAACGGTCCCTGGGATAAAGGGATGAGCGAGCAGGACAAGGCCTACTGGGAAAAAGAGGCGTCCGAGCATTGGGTTGACGGCAACAACATCCAGGATGAACGTATCGTGGCCGCTGATCCCCTGATGCACGTGATTGACATGAATTACCGGGTGCCGGACCCCTCGCTGCAGGCCGTGTCCGCGGCCGGGCCCTCGCCCTTTGCCCGGCAGGGCTACATCTTTCTCGGTGTTTCCGGCAGGGAATCGATTCTGCCGATGAACAACGAAGGCGAAAAGAAAAAAAAGGTCTTCCAGTTTCACTACCGCTATCCAATGATCGGTGGACCAACGCCCATCGGTTTCTGCCTTGATGAACTGGTGGAGATCGCCGACGGCCTCTTTCTGGGGCAGCTCATCTACTCTACCGCTCTCGATGTGCCGTATCACTCTTCCGTTGATCCGGCAGAGTACAAATACCAGCTCTTCGGCTATTTCCTCCTCCTTGATGATGCCTGGCAGCATCACCGCAAGGCAATTAAACTAGATGTCTGGCAGAAGTAGCGGAGAATGATTATTATTTAACTATCAACAATTGCACAGATCAGTAAATGAATTTTACCGGACGTAGCCTGCACCGGGCGGGAGGTATGCAATGACGAACATAACACTGGATGACATCAGCCTGAAAGACTTCACCCTGGAAAATCTGCCCCGGCTTAAAGAATTGCGCAGCCTTTCTTTTGCCCGGAAACCGGAAATCTGTATTGAGCGGGCCCGATATGTCACCCGCTACCTGCGCGACAAGGACGACCCCACCGACCCTCCGGAGGTGCGGCAGGCCAGGAAAGTCAATTATTTCCTGCAACGCAAGAGACCGGTATTTCATGACAGCAATCTTCTGGCCGGCAGCACCACCAGCAAAGCGCTGGGCGCCCCGCTTTTCCCGGAGTTCTTTGCCCTTACCCTGTGGCCGGAGCTTGATACCGTCAGCACCCGGGCCAAAAATCCGCAAAAGCTGCCCCCGGACGAGGCCAGGGAACTCAACCTGGAAATCTTCCCTTTCTGGATGGATAAAAACGTCCTGGAATTGACCCGCAAACGTATCGGCAATGCGGAGAGCCTGAAACTCTTTGAAAGCCTTGTTTTCTTTATTGCCGCCAAAGCCGGCTGCATTTCCCACGCCGTGCCCACCTATGAACCCATGCTGGAACATGGACTGACCGGCCTGATCGACGAGGCCTCGGAGCGCGAAGCGGCAGCGCTGGCGCACGCCAGCGACGAAGCCAACAGGCAGGCCGATTTTTACCGGGCCGTGCAGATTTCGCTCGAGGGCATCATAGAATACGCCGAGCATCTGGCCGAAGAGGCGGCAATGCTGGCCAGTGTGGCGGATGATCCGGAAGTCAGACAGGAATTTCTTGAGATGGCCAAGGTCTGCCGGCGGGTGCCGGCTGGGCCGGCCACCACCTTCAGGGAGGCGGTCAATGCCATCTGGATCTGCCAGGTGGGAATCCATGCCGAAAATATCAACATGGCCATGAGTCCCGGCAGACTGGATCAGATTCTCTATCCCTATTATAAGCGCGACATGGAGGCGGGACGGCTGGATCTCGACCGCGCCATTGAGCTGATCGGCTGCCTGTGGCTGAAAATCGCCGATAATGTCACCATGGTGCCGGAGGCATCGGAGGAAATGTTCGGCGGAGCGGGCACGGTGCCTGCCATCACCCTGGGCGGCGTGGACGCAGACGGCGAGGATGCGGTCAATGACCTGACCTACATCATGTTGCGGGTCACCGAGCTGCTGCGCATCCGCGACCCCAATGTCAATGCCCGCTATGATTATGAAAAAAACAGCAAGGAATACTGCCGCCGCGTGTCGGAAGTGATCCTCAACACCAAGGCGGTGCCGGCCTTCTTTAACGACCGCGCCAACATCACCGCCTTGACCGGCCAGGGCGAAAGCATCGAACATGCCCGGGATTATGCGGTCATCGGCTGTGTGGAACTGGCCAGCAGCGGCCGTGACTACCCGGCCTCCAGCTCCATCATGCTGAACCTGGCCGCGCCCCTGGAGATGGCGCTTTTCCGCGGCAAAAGGCCGATCACCGGCGAGGAGCAGATCGGGCCGGCCACCCCTGATCCGGCAACGCTGAAAACCTTCGAGGAATTCTGGGAGGTGTTCAAGACCCAGCTCGACTGGCTGATCGAAAAAGCAATCGAGCTCAATGAGCACATGGGCGCCGTGCATCAGGAAATGATGCCGTCGCCGCTTCTGTCCGCCTTCTTTGTGGGACCCATGGATAAGGGCAAAGATCTTATTCAGGGCGGCTCTCTCTACAATTCCTCAGGGGCCACCCACATCGCCTTTGCCGATGTGGTCGATTCCCTGAACGCCATTGAACAGACGGTTTTCATCGATAAAAAATACAGTTTTGCCGAGCTGCTGCAGATGGTGAAAGCCGATTTTGCCGGTGCGGAAGGGGAGAAGATGCGGCTTTATCTGAAAAACAGGACCCCCAAATACGGTACGGAGCACCCCATCGCCCGCAAAAACGCCCGCAATATCGTCGGCCATCTTTTTGAGCTCTATCAATCCCACACCAATTACCGCGGCGGCCCATATCGTCCCGCCTATTGGACCATGACCAACCATGCGGGACTGGGAGGAATCACCGGCGCTCTGCCCCACGGCCGCAAGTCCGGCGAACTCTTTGCCAGCGGCATCACCCCTGTCTCCGGCGCGGCGCCGGAACTAACGGCCTGCCTGAATGCCGTGGCGGAACTTGGCGGAGAATATGTGCCGGGCTGCTGGGCGCTCAACATCAAATACAGTCCTGAAGCTGATGTGGAGAAGATGAGCGAACGTTTCGCCCAGACCATCGAGGCCTATTTCCGGGCCGGTGGCCAGCAGGTGCAGTTCAACATCATGACCTACGAGATGCTGCTCGACGCCAAAAAGCACCCGGAAAAATATCCGGAACTGATGGTGCGGGTATCCGGCTACTCCGCCTATTTCAAGGACCTCAACGAACTGATGAAAGACGAGCTGATCACTCGTACCATGTATGACCTGACAAATGGCCAGGCCGTGCCGTATCCTGCGGAAAAAGGAGGGAAATAACCATGCTGGACCTGATCACTCAGCAAGCCCAGAAAAAACTGTGGGAGAAATTTCAAAACAGTTTCAGTTCCGAGGTGGCGGAAGAATTCCTGCAGACCCTGCTGACCCTGATGCAGATTGTCTTTGTGGTGAACCACGAATACCGCCGCAATATAAAAAATTTCGAGGGACGATACCAGTTCTGCAGCAAGGACGGGGAGGTGATGATTGCCGCTGTTTTTCATAACAACAGGATGGACGTGATGGAAAAAAAGATCGATAGGCCGGATATCACCATCACCTTCCGCGACGGCAAGACACTGCTCAATTTCATCATCTCACCCCGGCAGGATATCCTGGGTTCCATGCTGCGGCATGATGTGGTGACCGAGGGCAATCTCAATTACCTCTATAAATTCGGTTACATGGCGAAACAACTGCAACTGATGATGCCGCAACCGTGAGCAAGGCCCTGATCGGCGATATTAGCCGTTATGCTGTGCATGACGGCCCCGGCATCAGAACCACCGTATTTTTTAAGGGCTGCCCCCTGCGCTGTCCCTGGTGCCATAACCCGGAGTTTATTGCCGGCCATCCCGAGCTTGCCTTTTTCCCGGAGCGCTGCATCGGCTGCGGCGAATGCCGGGACCTCTGCCCTGAGGCGGCGCTGACAGTTGACGACATCGCCCGTATTGACCGCAGCCGCTGCAACGGCCGCGGTCTTTGCGTTGCATGCTGTCCGACAAAGGCCCTTGAGCTGGTGGGCAGAAGATATGATCTTGAAGAGCTCACCAGCATACTCTTGCGAGACAGACTGTTTTATGAAACCTCGGGGGGCGGCGTCACTCTGTCCGGCGGGGAGCCCACCGCCCAGCTTGCCTTCTGTGGCGAGCTGTTGCAGAGATTGCACAGGGAAGGAATCCATACGGCCATTGAAACAAACGGTTTTTTTGCCTGGGATGAGTTTCAGGCTGCCTGTCTGCCTCACCTGGATCTCATCCTCTTTGATGTCAAGATTGCCGATCCTGGCAAGCACCGGGAAATTACCGGTGTTGGGAACGAGGCGATACTGGCCAACCTGACAAAACTGCTTGCCGCAAGACCTGATGACGTTATTGCCCGTATCCCCCTGATCCCCGGTTACACGGCGGACAAAGAAAATATCGTCCGCCTTGCCGCCTTGTTTAAGGAATTAAAGGTGCGCCGCTGCTCGCTGCTTCCCTATCACCCTTACGGGCTGGCCAAGGCGGAAAAGATCGGCGGCACGCAGGACAGCTCGCTGCCGCAAAAACCCATGGATCGTACGACTCTGCATGAATGGCAGCGTTTTTTTACCGGCATCGACATTGTTGAACCATAAGCCGCACCGCCGCCCAGTAATGAAATTTGCTAAACTGATGAGCACAAAAAAAATGAGAAAGGAGAGAAAAGATGCAGACTGATTTCCATCACGCCACCACCTATGTTGCCGCCCGTCTGGCCGGTTTTCCTCAGGACAGGGCAGACATTATCGCCCATGCCGCCCAGTATGTGGACGATGCCACCAGCAGCGGCACGGTCCATTTTGACAATGAGGCCCTCTATTCCCGCATCAGTTCCGCCCATAAGATGCTTGATCCGAGAAATGCCGATGAGCTGGCAAACCATCTTGTCTGGATCCCCTTTCATTTCCTGCCCGGTAACGACGGATTGGGAGAAGGCCAGAATCCCATCGGCAAATTCATCAACAAGCTTGTCTGCACGCCGGACAGCCCCATCGCCCGGCAAATGGTCCGGCAGGCCATTGTCGACCAGGATCGGCCATACGGTCTGCATCGACTGGGGGTCGCCATGCATGTCTATGCCGACACCTGGGCCCATCAGGGCTTTGCCGGCATCCTGCATAAGATCAATGAGGTGGAGAATGTAAAGGAAACAAGTAACTCAGGGGTCTTTTCCTCAGGACTTGCCTCTATCTTGTCCGACATTCTGGATGATGCCGTCCCCCCCCTCGGCCATGGCCGGGCAACGGTCTTCCCTGATATGCCCTTTCTGTCCTGGAAGTACAAGAATGGCCGCAAAGTAACAATAGAACGCAACAATACCGACCAGTTCTGCCAGGCGGCAGATCAGCTGTGCCAGGCCATGAAACGCTATATCGCCAGGGATCCCCATGCCGATGTGAGCGGCATCGAAGAGCAGGATATGAACAAAATCCAGGATCTTTTCACGAGGCTTAAGGAAGAAAACGGGGACAAGCGGCATCAGGCCTGGCTTAAGGCCATCGAGCACGATCCGTTCAGTTTCGGTTCGGAAAAGATCTCCTATTCCGCCAAGGCACCGGGCTCCTGGAAAGAGCAGGCCTTGGGCACCAATGTAGATAAACTGCGATACCCATGGAATCCGGCCTTTCTCAAGAGCAACTGGAAATTTTTCCATGATGCCCTGCAGGCCCATCGTTTTTATGTCATTTATGATCTGCTGCCGAAATTCGGCATCTGCGCAGCTTAAAAGAAATCAAGATTGACCCAAACAAACCGCAAAGCCCCGACAATTGATCAAAGGAGACATGCAATGCCAGAGGAAAGACGAGGATTACGCGCAGCGCTTGAAAGCCTGCGGGAAGCAACCTGTGACCTGACGTCGCTTGAGGTCCAGACCTACATAGGAAATCTCGAGGTGCTCTTCAACAAGGACGAAGATGTCAATCTCGCAAGCTTTGAGACCATACTGACAAAAGTCAAAGTATCCGGCACGCTCAAGCTTGCCGCCATGACAAAAGTAAATTTTGACGGCGACACCTTTCTGCTGACCTCGGAAAACGACCTGCCGCCACATGTGCAGAGGGCGCACGATGCGGCGGTGCAAGCCGGGATGGAGGCCAGGGCGGCCCTGTTGTCGATCTTCGCCAATGTCATCGGCCTCGGTGGACAATGATCAATTTTGACCCAGGCGGCCGCATCACCGGCATGGGCAGACATGCCGTGCAAGGAGAGGCGGCCGCCCCATTTTCCCATAAAAAATGAATGCTAATTTTGCAGAGGGGCTGGACCATTTCCGGCTAATGGTTCTCGCACCGCCGGCAGATCTTCATGCGCCGGACGAGATTATCTTCAACAATTTAAGCGCCCTTCTGCAGGATTTTGATATCGCCAGGTCCAGCGGCATATTCAACCCCCTGCCGGAAGAGGCGCCGCGGGATTCACACGATGCTTCCAGGATCCGCACGATCCGGAGCCGACTGGCCTGCCTTGGCTATTTACGCCATGATTCAGGCCTGCCCATCATTGACCCCCTCCTTATTCATGCCATCAAGAAATTTCAACATGACGCCGGATTAACCGAAGACGGCTGGGTGGGCCGGCAGACTTGGCATGCCCTGCAGGAACTGGTCAGTTTTGAAAGCCCAAGCAATATTGCCCGCTGGTTTGCCGGCGCTTGCGCAAGTCCTGCCCTGGAAAGGGCCATGGCCTTGCGTCTGCATGTCCTGGGATTGACAGATACCCTGACTTTCAACGACCCGGACAAACTGGCCGCAGGTCTGCATCGTTTTCAGACTGTCGCGGCTTTCCTGCATCTGCCTTGGCAGGATATCAGGCCGGAGGTCTGCATTGAAACGATTGCGCTGCTGTTTGACCAGGACCTGCTGGTCGAAAGTCTGGCGGCTGTGCAATCCCCCCTGCCCCAGGAAAACGATCATCCTCTTTTTTCATTTGTTGCCTGCGTTGCCAAGGTGGAATTGTGGCTTGCCGGCTACGATGTTACGCCGGATGGCTACCAGGGAAAAGATTTCTTGCCGCTAGCGGCGGGCAGGAAAAAAAGAGGCCGGCAACTGCTTATGCCGATGGGGCGGCAATCCCTGCTTTTAAGCGATGATTCCAGGCTGTTTACCGCCTTGACCACTTACTGGCAGGACCATGGCAAAGAAAAGGAAGGCCCCTTGCTGGCCCAGCGTTTTACAGGCGAGTTCCCGGCATTTTTCCGCATGATTTCCGCCGCAATCCGGGCCCAGAAAAGCCTGAGTGAATCCGAAAAATCCGCAATGATTTATCATGTGGTGGCAAAACAGCCTGAACAGCTGGAGGCAATATGGCAGACGGCGCAGTCGCTTGGCGGCCAGATGTGGGACGGTATGGGCAGAGTGTCCGGCTGGCTTAATAACCTGTCACGGCAACCCGGGGGCAAAGCGGTGGGGATCGGCAAAAATATCTCAAGACTGGTTTATCATCAGGCCATGACGGCATATGATATTGCCCGCCAGGCCCTGCAGGCCTTTCCTGTCCTGCTTGACAGTATTTTCCAGAGGCAGTGGCAAGGATCAGACTCCCGCCATATCATGATGCGGCACGATATGGATCTTGATTTCAAAGTGTATATCAATACCCGGGGTGACCAGGAAAAGATCACCCAATTCATAGACGAGGTTAAGCGGACATCCGCGTCTTTTGCCGCCACCTGCCGGATTATCGCGGCATATCTTTCAACATTAAGTTCATTTATCAGACAGGGAAGAACAGGCTGGGCAGGACTCATTCTGACCCTGCTGCAGGTCTCCCAAAGCATCAATCTGCTCGGCAGTCAACTGATGGCGGCTCGGACAACTATTGCGGCAGAAAGCGGCGATTGACCTCGGGGCTAATGGTTCCCAGCTTTTCTTAAAATATGCGCTCATTCCCGCATCCGAATCTGATAGCCCATAGCCCGATAACCACGCTGGCGCTTGTCCCACATCCGAGCGAGCTGCGGCTGGTCGTGTTCAACGTAGTCGTAAATGCGCACGTCCTGCTTGTCGGCATGTTCCCGGTGCAGGCGGCCCGCATACTGCTGCAGGGTTCCCTTCCAGGAGATCGGCATGGCCAACACCAAGGTATCCAGGGGCGGGTGGTCGAAGCCTTCACCGATCAGGCGACCTGTGGCCAGAAGAATTCGCGGCGATGAATCGTCCAGTTCGGCAAGTTCGGCAAGTTCGATTGTCCGCTGCTTCTTCGACAGCCTACCATGCAGCACAAAACAGTGCTTGACCTCACCAAGGGCCTCGCGCAACAACTCCAATTGTTCGGTCCTTTCTGTCAGAACCAGAACCTTTCGGCCTTCCTGGTATGCAGCCAGAACATCCTGCGCGATACGCCTGTTGCGGGTGGCGTTGTTGGCAAGGATGCGGAACACATCCTGAATAGCGGATTCGGGAGGAATTTCCGGGGCGGGCAGGCTTTGCGGCCACACCTCCAATTGCGCCGGGGCTGTATCCGGTCTGGCAGCACTGTGGCGTATCGGACCGCATTGCATGAAAATGATGGGATGGTGGCCGTTGCGACGGATCGGGGTGGCGGTCAGTCCGATGACATATCTGGCCTTGGCCTGCTTGAGGATCGCCTCAAAGGAAAAGGCAGAGATGTGGTGACACTCATCGACGATGATCTGGCCATAGCCATCGAGCAATTCAGAAAGATCCTCGCGCCGTGACAGGGATTGCATGACGGCGATGTCGATCTTGCCGGTCGGCTTCTTCTTACCGCCGCCGATCAGCCCCAGCGTGCCTTTGGGCAGTTCCAGAAAAGTGGTTAAGCGCTCCTGCCATTGCCGAAGCAGGTCGGTGCGGTGCACCAGAACCAGCGTGCTTACCTTGCGCCGGGCAATTATTGCAGCGGCAGTGACTGTCTTGCCGAAGGCGGTCGGTGCCCAAAGAACGCCCACCTCCTGCTGTAGCATCGCCCTAACAGCTGACTTTTGATCTTTTCGCAATTCGCCGGCGAACTTGAGCTTCACCTTGCATCCCGCAACACGTTCGTCCTGAATTTTTGCGTGGATGCAGTTCTGTTCCAGCAGTTCCATCACCGCATCCAGGCACCCCCGGGGCAGACCGATATGCTGGGGAAAATTCTCGGCGCAGCAGATAATGCGCGATATTTTCCAGACCGGCAGGCGCATGGCCTGGGCCTTGTAAAATTCGGGGTTCTGGAAAGAGGCCAGCCGGATCAGACGGTTGGCCAGCGGCTGTGGCAGTTCGGCCTTGGCAATGAAGATCTGGTTGGCCAGTACCAGCGATAGCGATTCAGGTAACGGCCCGGATATCCGGCTGGCAACTGGTGCCGGACGTTTCCATGGTTCCCGCTCATCCTCCTCGACGGCAAAGGCCACATCGAGCGGATGTCTGCCGCCGCTCGCCCGCAGGATAGCATTTTCCAGTTCCAATCTGGACATTGGCCGAATCGATGCCAGAAAGGTCCATTGATCCGGATAGGGAGCAAAGTTCTCGTCGACAAACACGCTGCGCCCCTGCTCGCGCGGCTGTTTCTGCAAGGGAAGTGCAATCAGATTGCCGAAACCGCCCTTGGGCTGGGTGTCCTGATTGGGGAAAAAACGGTCGTAACTGGAGAGCGAGAGCTGCCGGGTGCGGTCACAGGTGTGACTGATCAACGCCGCACCGAGTTGCCGTGCCTCGCGGGCCGGGACCGGATCGCCAAAGAAGATCCAGACATGCGCCCCGTTTCCGGAGCGTGAGATCTCCAGCGCGGCGGGAATGTTCAGCTCGTGGCAGGATTGCATGAAGGCACGGACGTCCTCGCGCCAGTCGGCCTCGTCGAAATCGGCGGCCAGGAAATAACAACTGTTATCGTTCAGCAGCGGATAGACGCCGACGGTTCGCTTTCCGGCCAGGTGGTCATAAATCACCTGATCGGTGACCGGCAGCAGCAGGCGTTGATTGCAATTTCCGCATTTAACCTTCGGTTTGTGGCAAACGCCTGCGCGCCATTCGTTATCACAGACGGGAGTATAACCAAATGTGCCCTTGGTCGACTCCCAACGTAGCGCATAAACATCGGTGCGGCCCCGGAACAGACGGCGAAAGAGCGCGACTTTTTCGTTGGTAGAAAGTTGTGCACTGGCAGATTCCGAGGTTCCGGTTTGGGGCTCGTCAGGATTAAAATGCCTTTCTTCCCAGAAAATGCCATGCTGTGCCAGCAGATCCTTGAGACGGGCATTTTCTTCTCTCAGCTGCTGCAATTCGGCGAGTTCGGCTGCTGCGGGTACTGCAGATGGTGACATTTTTCTTTTTCTATACACGGCGTGATCTTTGCGTAAACCATATCGCCTTCGGCAAAGTAAGTATATCCTTTCCTCGCTTTCCCGAGGGGGCTTTCACCTGTGGCGTCCATGATCGCCGATACGTCGTCAACTTGTACCATTGGGCACAAAAGAGACAGTTGTGTCATCGGGGATTTTAGAAATTTCCCGCTTCTTGGGATTCAATATGCAAACTTCAGGATCGCCAAGTTTGCGAAGGGGCCAAACACTCATTCCCCATTCCCTCCAGCCAACATTTCCCGCACAACCTGTTTTCCCTTCGCCGTCAGCCGATATTTCTGCAAACGGCTTTTGGGTTTATCGGGGATGGTCATTTCAAGAACACCCACCTTCAGTGCAGCCTGTTGGTAGGCTTCCCTGAAATGCTTTTCGTCCTTTAGCCCCAGTCTTTCCTGAATTTCCTGGCGTGTCATTTCGCCCTCTATCACCCGCAGAAGCCGCTCGACTTCGGGGGTGACTTCGGGGGTGACTTCGGGGGTGACTCCACCCTTGGTTGCCTGGGTGGCAATCGGTTCAGCAAGCGGTACGATAAACCGCACCCGCATCCCGACCTCGACGATTTCGGGCACGGGCAGTCCCTGTTCCTCGGCTTCCCTGAACATGCGGAGCACCCCGCTGCCCCATTGCTCAATCAGCTTCAACTCCCGGAAAACGCGGGCTATGACATGGTTGCGGATTTTGGAGACGCCCTGCTTCATATCTTCGATGGTCATGCCCGGCAGCAGGATGCCGGGATTTTCAATTTCAATGCGGTCATCGAAAAAGGCGATGCGGATGGGCGCACCCCTCTGGGAGTAGTCAGCGTGAACCAGCGCGTTGATCACCGCTTCGCGCAGAATCCCGAGGGGAATGCTCCAAACATCCTTGCGCCGGATTTCGGAGAAATCGGCGCTGCGCATGGCGTGCTTCTTGAGAAACAGCATGATGTTGTCCACCGCCTGCGGCAGGTGGTCATACAGTTCGATATGATCGAAGATAGCCGCCTTGTCCAGCCCGATGAAGCGTCCGCACTGCACCCAGGCGTCGGGGAAATGCCTTTCCCGCTCTTTGCCAAAGAGCAGAACCGCCCCCTTCGTCGGCACGAGCCGACCCTGTTCATTTGTCAGCAGTCTCAGCGTGAGCAACTCTTTTTCCCCGAGGTCGTGCTGATCGCGGAACAGGGTTTTCAACGCCGCCAGATCCAAATCATCGGCAGACAACCCAGGCATGGACAGTTCATCAAAAGCGACCCCTTCCACGGAACGACGCAACTCGGCGATCAACTCCCGGTCGGCCTGACGGTTGGTGGAGCCCAGCCGCACATAGACACCGTGCTCCGGGCCTTCCGCCTTCAGCCAGTGCGGCCGAGACCCGCTCAGAAAAACTTCGACCATGAGCAGGGTTTTCCCGTAAACAGTGATCATCTCGACATTTGGAACAAGGCGCGGCCTGATCGAGTCGGCAATCAAACTGCAAAGCCGCTCCTCTTCATCCAGAGGATGCTCGACCCCCCCCGGCAAACGGTTTCTATCGTCCACGCCGATGATCACTTGTCCACCAGCGGTGTTTGCGAACGCCACCAAAGTTTTCACTAAATTTTTCGGCGATGACAAGTCCCGCTTGAATTCCAGTGTTTTGCCTTCCCCACGTTTGAGCAATGCATCGAGGTTCATTCCCCATTCCTCCCATAGAAGTGAAAAAAGTGAAAGGTGAAGAGTGAAAAAAATCGGGGGCTCATGGTCGTTTTGCCTTCAGTTTCTGCTGATACTGACGGTTGGTTATAGTGAATCGGGGCTGAAAAACGTTCATTTCAGTAGTTCCTGTAGAACGCCTCAGCGGCAAATTTGACAAACTCTTCCGTTTTTTCGGTACTCCGGCTGATCACCTGCCAGGGTTCGAGTCGAGCAATCTCTGTTTGCAGCTCCTTGGCTGTTTTGCTGCTGCAACCCAGTATCTTCTGCACGGAATTGGCCGTCACTCCCTCGCACTGGAAGAGGTAGGCAAACTCCAGCAACTCCTGGAAGTTAAAGAAATCCTGTTGGTAGTCGTTGGGTGACTGGCTGGCGAAGAACACGACCACGCCTTTGGAGCGGCCTTCGCGGATGATCCGTTGCAGGAAGATATTCTTCTGGCTCAGGTAGTTGTGCGCCTCGTCGATTACCAAAATGGTTCGGATCGCGCGGCGGCCCTCCATTACAGGGCTGTCCGGCATGATCGCCATTTCCTTGTAGAGCCGCTCGATCACCAGATAGGCGACCAGTTCTTTCAAAACCGGCATGACATGGACATCGATGAGGAGCGTCCGGTTGGCGAGCCGGTCAATGGGGGCAACCTCGCTGCCATGCCTCCAGAACAGGTCGAAGTCCGCGAGGTCACGCAGCACCTCAATCAGGCTGTCGTCCTTTTTCCCGTCCTCTTCATAGGCTGCCGCCGCGATTTCGAGGACATCAGGGAAATCCGGATAAGGGGTCGCAGACCCTGCCCGTTTGGCGTATGCCGCCCGGATCGCCTCGGTGAGCGCGCCCTTCTGCACCACGCCGAGCTTGCTATTGATGGAGGCGAAACTCTCCGCCTTTTCCCGTGCCGACAGCAGGATGGTCTGTTCGTCATAGACCGGCAGGATGAAGGGGCTGATGGGCAGGCCCTGGCCGCCCTGCAGCAGCCGGAACGGCTGGACTCTGGCGACCTCCAGGAAACGGGCGTTGTCCACCACGTCGCCCTTGTAGTCGAAGTAGATGAAATTAGTCTGAAAATTCGACTGAGCGCGGATATCGGCCAGGATCTTAAGCAGGAACTGGGTTTTGCCCACGCCCGGCTTACCCATGATGGCGAGATGCGAGTTGGCGTGCCGAGCGGTGTTGTTCAGCTCCATCACGAGATCATGGCGTTGCAGGAGCGTCCGGCCGATGAAGATATCGAGCCCCTGGCCAAGAGACTCCCGCCGGCCGGAAAATTCCACCTCCTGCACCAGACGGGCAAGGAGATTGCCGCCATCGCGCCCGCATTGCTGGAACAGCTCACCAAGGAGCAGCGCGCCATGGTCGATATGGTTCTTGACCAGGGAACGGTTGGAAAACAGCTCCTCCTCGGCGATATCCGGTTTCCGGTAGGTGAAGGCAAGCAGTGTACGCACAAACCCTTCGTCCTCGCCGAAAAAGGTCGGCCGCTTCATCTCCCCGCCGCTGAAACTCGGGCTTACGGCAACCTGCGCCCCTGCCTTGGCCAGGGAAAGCGTGAAGGCGATACGGGCAAGCGTCGCCTTTTCCAGTTTGGTCTCAAAGCGCAGGGCGCTCACGATCTCATCGGCTTCGCTCGATGTCTAGAGTCGGTCGGCCAT
>Ga0180007_10004346_pt1 | contig 15048 bp, 17 predicted proteins | sample MM_PC_MetaG_FD_121122 | JGI IMG/M metagenome (GOLD analysis project Ga0180007, IMG submission 121122) | Groundwater microbial communities from the Aspo Hard Rock Laboratory (HRL) deep subsurface site, Sweden - MM_PC_MetaG | ecosystem: Environmental > Aquatic > Deep subsurface > Groundwater... | reverse complement strand
TGGGGGACAAACCTGGAAAATGGAAATTTACGAAGCTGTTGGAAAAAGCATCTTGGGCAACGTTGTTGGTATGACACTGCTCGGCAGAAAAACATGGGCGCACGGTGGAACATTAGGCGTTAAAGCCTTTGGAACAAGCGTATACGTAGACGTAATAGCAATTGGGCCTCCATAGAACGGCGGTTAAGGAGAGGCCTAAATGACTATCATCGCACTCATAAAAAGTAATGAAGAACAGCGAACCGTAGCGAAAGCTACAGACGTCCGCGTTGTGTGCCAAGGACAACAAGGCCTCTATATTACCTTCACTTTTACGGAACTACGCAAAATAGAACAAGTACTACACGTCGAATTTGACACAAACCCGGAAATGTGGATCCTCAGAAGCGGCTGGATACAAGACAAGAAATATGGTGTCGCAGGCGGCCTTGCAGGAGACAATGTTGTGGGGATGAGCATATACTTGGCGATTGGAACAACTGTGACTGATTGCGTGAACGGAACAACACTTACAAGCCAGTGTGTGGCTATAGGATTTTAGGTGAAAATTATGTCTTTTATGGCTAGAAGAAAGAGACGTGTAAAGCAGCCATCTAGGGATATCAATGTTCTTGTCGGCGGAATTGAACAGTTTGGGGCTCAACGTTACGATCCTGACCTTGCAGCGTTAGATGCGGGTTCTATGATTGTTTCGAAAGGTAGACTTCGGACAGGTGCTGGAGCAGCGCCTGTAGTGGCGTATGGACAGAGACTATTTCCACAGTTGACTACGAGATTTCAAAATTTCCCTAGACTTAGACGGTTACTGAAACGTTAATTCCCCTTTTTTTTAATAATTCAGCAGTTTATGGGCGGATAGCCTCAGCAAATCCTTTGAAGAACTCCATTTCTCCCTCGAGATTTTCGATTAGACTTATCCATTGAGGCATAATTTTGTTCCAGGCATGCGTCTTCACAACATACCTTCTTGCTTTTCGGCTGTATTTCTTCACCAAGTCTGGACTGTTATAAGCTTCTTCTAAGCATGATAGCAGGCTTCTTTGGTCAGGAATCGGATACTCCTGAAGCGTAGGCACATAAACTGGATACTCAAAATATGCGTCACGAGATAAATTTTGAACGAGCCAACCTAACCCCTTCGTTTTTTCTGTTTGCGCAGAATTGTCGGGAGCTATCGGTGGAGCACCACAAGCCATAGCTTCAATCTGCGGTAAACCACAGCCCTCTGCAACTGCATCATGCACGAACACTTGGGCAGCTCCGAAAAGCTTCCGCAGTGTTTCATCTTCTGCCGGGTGAATTATAGGATCTCTTGTAGGAAAGTGAATTCGTTTTTCCATCTTCAAATTTATGCGGTGAGAAATCAAATCATATCCTTGACCTGGAGCATAAGCATTAGTGAAAATGAACAAGTGAGCATCCTCATATGGTAATTTGCTGAAGGTGGTCATAAGTAACGGCAAAAGTTTGCGTGGTCCCACGTTGGCAGCCATGTCAACAGCTAAAAAGGCATCTTTCGGAATATCATATTCTTTTAAGAGCCACTCTCTAGCCTCATCATATTGCTGCTTGTTTAATGGTTTAAAAGTTTCTGTGTCTACTCCATGGTCTATAAAGTCTATTTTGCTTGGTGAATACCATTTCTGAAGTTCACTGTAGCCAAATTTACTATAAGCGACAATTTTGTAGTAATTCCGCAAATAATCGAACATTTTATGTGTGAATGGGCCATCAATTGGAATATACCCTATCACCGGCAAAGGCAGCTCGTTTAAATATTCAAGCCCGAAACAATCCATAAAGCCAATTACAGCCTTGAAACCGTATTCCTGTGCATACTCCATTATTACATCCGGAGCTGACTGTGGACGCGTTAAAGAGAGAATCGTAACTTTTTTTCCTTTAGGCGTGTACTGTTCAGTGACTCCGCCCCAGATCACAACGTCTCCGAAGGAACCGACAAAACTAACGTCAACCCCTAGGTCGACAAGTTTGTAGCCAATTTCCTTCGTCATTCTTCCGTACCCGGTTCTAGCGATTGGGCTCGCCGAAATCCACCCTATCGGCATCATTTCTTTTTCTTCCGTAGCATTTTTTGGCGTATCTGAATCAACTTTTCAATGAACTGTTTTAAATCAGGCTTTTCTGTATAGAACCACCTTACGAATTTAGGATATTCCTCTTCTAGGGCTACTTCCAAAAAGTTTCCGAGATCTAGTTTAGGCTTGATGACTGTCCAGAATGTTTTGCTTTTTGATAATGCTTCAACAATCAATGTTTCATTTAATTTTACTTTGACGTCCACAGGCACCTTAATCTTGACTGCTTCCATTGGCCCTCCAACCTTGCTCAAATATTCTGCGCTTTGCTTCAGCAATTGTGGCAGATCTTCTCTTCTTAAACGTCCTTCGAGAATGGCTTTAGTGTACGCTTCTTTTCCAGGCTGGTCTGCATGCCGTCCTAACAGTTGCATGTAAATGTTTTCTACGTACTGCATTACTTCCTGCGGTGAACCTTCCTTTATTTCTGTTACTGGCTGCCAAACTCGTCCATCCTCAAATTTAGCTTCTTCAGGATGCAAATATTCAAAATACCAACGGCCAAATTCCATTTCTTCATGATCGAAATCCCAGCCTTCAAACCTGTTTTCCCACAGCCATTCGAGTAATCGCTTGTCTATCTTGCCTTTTCTGAAGTATGCTCTTGTTTGAGGCCACGTTTCCAGTTCAAGCTCGCTGCATATTCTTCGTAAGGGCTTCCATGAAGGATTCTGTTCTCCTCTGTTGTTGCCTCCTCCCGCAATAAACGTGTTCCTTGCAGCGCGTTCCCAGACTTCCCACCAATATTTAGTGTGTTCATACCAGTATTTCTTCGGCAGCCTTAATGCTTGTGTTAATCCTGGAATTATCAGCTGTTCATGCACTTCTTTAACTTCGCCAACGCCTTCGTAGTGTGTGCCTTCTGTCTTGTGGAAAACCAGATTTTTGAAATAATCACTAATTGATTCATCTCTGCTGCCATCTTCTTTTATAGTTGCATCATGACTGTTTATGAGCAACAGATGGAAACCATTCGCTTCAGCCTTTTTGCACAGATTTCTAGCGTCTTTGCAGAATGCTTCGTTAAACCATTCATCGGGATCATGCACTATCACCCAATCATTAGTCTGAACCTTTTGCAAATATTGATTACGCATTTTTACCATACTATCGAGCCATGGATGCACATAGACTTCACAGCCAACACTCTTAAGCTCCTTAATTTGTTTTTTTGTCACGGATTCATCCGCGATGACTACATACCGGTCCACGTTTGGTATGAGCCGTTTTATGCCTACTAAGGCTTGTTTTACTCTTTCTCCGTATAGTCCGATAGCTGCAACTAACATTTTCTTAACCTCTTAATATTACCACCATTTTCTCTTTATGTCTTTTCTTCTTGGAAGATGAATTATGGGGTAATTATCTGCGTTCCATATGGGAAGGATTTTCTCTCGACTTTCTTTATCCAAATTGTCAAGGGGTTTATTTTCTGGAATATAATAAGGAGTTTCATGAATTTTGCCTCTCCATTCTATGTCGCGGCTGTTTGGGAAAATTCTTAGTTGATAGTCGGGGTAACTGTCTGTGGGGTCTGGCAGCTCTATACGGGGAAAACGTATGCATCCATATTTTGCGGGTTGAAAATGTTTTATCCACCATTTAATCTTACTTATGAAGCTAGGATCCCATCGTTCATCAGCGTCAGCCCATAGGAGCCAGGTGCAGTCTTTTGGAACTAAAGTTCTTGCGTAGTTTTTTTCCTTGGCGAAACTGCCTGAAAATGGATGTATTACAACTTTATCCGCATATTTCTCAGCTAATTTCACAGTTTTATCTGTGCTTTCCCCATCGACTACTAAGATAAAATCAACATGTTCCCTAAACTGTTTGAGGGCTTCCTCTATTCTAAGCTCTTCATTTAATGTAAGCATGATGACAGCTATCTTACTCATGAATTATTACTCCTAAGCCACATGGGAAACCTGTCATAGGATAAAAGGTTACGCCTGATTTTTCTGCGTATTTTTCACAGGCAAAATAGGGTGCACCCTTATTGTCGTCGGGACCTAAGATATCATGTACAAGTGTGACTTGAGGCTCAAATTTACCCCACTGTGTTAATTCTTCTAGTACATGGTCATAACTGTGGTCACTATCAACATAGAGTATATCAATTTTTTTATTTTTCCAAGCTTTACTCACTTCTACGCTATCGCTGTGAATAAAAATGAAGTGTGTGTTGCTTTTTAATCTTTGAATTGTGCTTTTCACAGGCTCTCTTTCAGGATACAAATCAATACTATAGAGTACTCCGTTGGTGATTCTTAGTCCTGTTAAAAAAGCATCAGCAGATATTCCTGATCCTGTTCCCAATTCCACTATGGTTTTTGCTTTTAAAACTAATGTTAAAGCTAGGAAAATAAGTGTGTTCTGATATGGTCTAGACGATTTTATGCCTCCATTTGGAAGTTTCTGACGGATGGCTTTTACTTCAGTTTGCAGCCTTGTTATTTCGTTTCTTAATGCTTCAAGTTCTGATATTTTTTATCCATCCTTCAAATTGTTTTGGATCCTTCACTAAATGAATGACAAAAACGCCTTCTTCTTTCGAAGGAAATTTGTCGACTGGAATGCCATTAACTAAGCCTCTTTTATCGTTGACGGTTCTGACTTCGCTGTAATATTCTTTAGCTATTTTTATCTGCTCATCAGTATAGTATCCGTGTCCATATGGAAACGCAAAAGCCTTTACATTAAATCCACGGGACTCTAAGAATCTTTTGCTTTCATGTAATTCCCACTCAGCTTTCTCCAACGTGATTGTATGAAAGAAAGGATGTGTAACTGAATGACTGCCAATTTCCCATCCAGCTTTATGTAGCTGTTTAACTTGTTGTAGATTCATATAGGGAGCTTGGTCATGTCTAAAATTTTGTAGCTCACCTTTCAATATTCCTGTAACTACAAAAACTGTTCCTGTCAATTCATATTTTGCCATCAGTGGAAAGGCGATTTCGTAAGTGTTCAGTAAACCATCATCAAAAGTTAAACGGTTCATGATTTTACTCCTTTAGCCATATTTTTGCAGCGGCTTCTTCAGGCATCATACCCCATTTTTCTTTGAAGCGGATGATGTTTTTTCCTACTTTGGAGTGATTAACGCTGTAAGGGATCAATTCTGGTTGTGGCTTAAAATGATACATTTGAACGTCTGATGCTAGTCTAAATCTTTTGATGCCTGCTTGGGTGCAAAATTTCATTTTTAAGTCGCCGTTTCCCACTCCAGTCGGATCATAGGCTGTATCGTATCCTCCAATTTTGTTCCATATCTTTCGGGAAATAGTCCACAATCCAAAAGCTTGCTTAATCAACTTATGCTCTGAATTATCTTGAGCCCATCTTAACAGTTTAGATTCGTTAAAATCTTCGGGTGTTCTTCCGCAATCAACAATAGGTGGGAAACTGCCGGGAAACGGTTCAATCAATCTAGCTACAATAACCGTGTCTTTCTCAATTTTTTCAAGCCACTTGGCAAGATTTACGTCCCATCCTGGACAGAAATAAAGGTCATCTTCTCCTTGAAACAGATAATCTTTTGTTGCCTGCTCTGCGGCTTTGTTCCATGCACTGTACATGCCTTTATGACTTGCTATAGTGTAGGCTATACCTTGTTCTGTAAGCCAGTGGGCTGTTTCATCTGTGCTGCCGTCAACATGAATGCATATTTGATTGTCTAATCTGCTGTTTTTTTGGATGCTTCTGATGCATATTTTAAGCCAAGGAAGCATATTATATGTTGGCAATAGAATTGAGAATCCTTTTATCATTTGCGTTTATCCATCCTTAACTGCATGTTTTTTCCACCAGCTAATAGTTTCAGTTAATCCATCTACTAAATTGAACATCCTTTTGGGATGTATATTTAGAAACTTTTCCATGTTATGCGTGTTTGCGATTACCGGGAAAGCATGTGGTTCTGGTTCTCCTGGACGCATCGGCAAAAACTCTATTTTAGATTCGCTCTGAATAAGCTCAAGTACAGTTTCTGCTACTTCCAACACTGGAATGTTGCTTCCTAAACCGATTTCAATTGTTAATCCCCAGCGCTCTTTCTCCCAAGCTCTGACAAAGGCTTCTGCTACATCGTTTACGTAAACTGGATCCACAAATTGCTGCCCTGTTCCCCAAACAGGCAGAGATTCATTTTTGAATGCTCTATCTATGAAGGTTGGCACATATTTCTGAACTGGATGTGGCTTTTGCCTTGGACCATAAACGTTAAGAGGTTTCAAAATACAGATTTTAGCTTGCCATTGCTGCTGATACATTTTACAGTATGCATCACAGGCTTGCTTTGTAATAGTATATGGATTAATCCAATCAGGAGGATTGAGCTTGCTAGCGAAAACAATTGGAATCTTTCTAGTGGCGCAGACATCGAGAACATTTAATGTTCCTTGGACATTAATTTTTTCAGCTGGTAAAACTTTCTGCATTAATTCACTAGTACCTAAAATGCCAGCTAGATGGAAAACAACATCGGGATCATACCGGTCTATTATATTGTGAACCATACGCCAGTTACATATGTTATATCCGTTAACTCTGTCAAAATTGAAAATTTGATAATCACGTTCTTTAAGCTTATCTATAATGTGGCTGCCAATAAATCCTGATCCACCAGTTACAAGACACTTGGCTTTTTTCATTCCAGAAAACTCCATTTCTTAGCAACTAGAGGAAGTTCTGGGGCTTGAATCCAGATTGAACTGTTTGCTTCTTCGTGGGTTTCATGTTTTGTAAGATCGGCTTTGAATAGATGTTTTGTTGAAAGCCACTTTATATCTGGATGGTCTTCAAGAAACTGTTTTATAACTAGGATCTCGCCGTCGTTTGGCAAATAATAGAAATCATGGACGTGTAACCATTGTCTTGTCGCTGGAAATAACTTATCCATGTACCATTTTCCCATTGCACCGCCATGATCACAATCCATAAACAAAACATCGATGTGCCCCACTTCTTTAAGAACAGGCTTAACTGTTTCTTTAACGTCACCCTCAAAAATTTCTGCATACCCTGCTAAATTATTACTGATGATGTTATGAATCCACTTCTTAACATAATCACTTCTGATTTCAAAACTGTAAACTTTGCCTATTTTATTCCGTTTAACTGCTAAAGCAAGAGGATAAGTACTCATTCCACAAGCGGGAGAAGCCTCCAAAATTATTCTAGGCCGGACTTCCCGGATTAATGCGTAAGCAAAACAGCTTTCGAAATATCCATAGCCTTCAAATCCTATATGTCGGTCCCAACACTGTGACAATAATGCATGGGCTTCCTTGCCGTATTTTTCTATTAGGTTGAAACCCCACATCATAAGCTCAGTTGAAGGTTTCATTCAAAATTCTCCTCGATATATTTCAATGGGTCATCCATCAAACAAACTTCAGGTGGAGACCCCGTTAACTTGGTTTTTCTTGTAAGTAAATCTAGAGCTGTCTGGCGGGCTCGCTCTTCTAATTCTTTGCCTCGTAATCCTTCATTTGTAAATTTTGAAAACCAACATCTTCCATACAAATGCTTGAATTGTTCTTCCTTGCTGAAACTTGGCGGATTAGCATATCTTAAATGAGCACAACGATATTCTTCTGTGGACTCCCTTGGATTACGCATGACGCTTGAAAGAGCTGGAACACCACCACCACCAAAAAAATCTTGACGGCTCGCCCTGAAACTATAAACTGAATCGTTATAGGGCGAATCAGGCGGTGGATCCGCAATATAGAATTTGTCACCTACAAACTCTACCTGATGAAAAGTTACGCTCCTGAGATTATTCTTAAACGCGATACAGTCACGAAAACCACACTGATCTGAATCCCATTTCAAAATAAAGTCGGCTCCGCGTTCAACAGCTTTCTCTAGTGCAAGGGTTAATCCAACGGCTCGCATATCTCCCCAAAACGGAACGTTAGGATGATCCTTCTCCGTGCTGAGCACTAATTTATGTTTGAGATCACCTAAATCCCACCCAGTCCACTCGAACACTTTCCCTTCTACATCTAACCTACTTATCTCCTTAGAAACCTGTTCAAGCGGAATGTTATATTCATCAATTCGAGGACTCTTAAGAGAATATCCCCCATTAACCACTATAATCTCATCTACGAAATAGAAGGATGCCAGCCCAGGGCCAAACCAAGGCGAAAAATATGTACCTATGGTCACAATTCCCGTAAGCTTCATATTCCAAGAAACTCCTTTATGTATGGTATTGTTTTATGGATTCCTTGCTCTAGGTCTATTTCTGGATGAACTCCCAAATATTTATCCTTCGTGCTTGTGGTCCATTCTCTTACAGGTTTACCATTTATCATTTCGCCTGCTTCGAATTCGCCTGGCACAACTACTCCTTGACCAACAACTTTAACTACGGTTCTGGCAATGTCTTCAATTGTATATTCTTTACCAAAAACACTGTGGAAAATGTTTCCTACAACCTTTTCAGGCTCAGCATCTATAACCGCTTCCCAATATTTCATCACATCTTCCACGTGGGTTGGGGTTCTTGTAGCTCTGGGCGATCGAACTACGATTGGAACGTCTGTGAGAGCCTTAATGATAAACTGGGCTATTGAAATGTCTAGGCGCATTCCTGCACCATAAACAAGACCAGACCGTAATATTACAGTTGGAACTTCATAACATCTTCTATAAGTGTGACATAACACTTCAGCCATATATTTTGATGCGCTGTAAGGATTAGTTGGTCTAGGAATGCTTTCTTCAGTAACAGGCAATTCTTGTTCAGGAACTCCTGTGAAAGTTGTTCCACTTCCAGGAAAAATAAAACTTTTAATGTTTGTGTGCTTGCATGCTTCCAAGACGTGAATTAGCCCCATCACATTCATCTCCATTGTGTAGACAGGGCTTGTTAATCCTAACGGTCGATCTGGCTGCGCAGCTGCATGAGCTACTATATCAACATCACTGAAATCTTTGGCTGTCATATCGTGAATGCTTTTCCAGTGATACTTCACTACGTCAGATATGTCTGCTAGTCTCCACGCACGATTCTGCTGAATAATGTCATACACATGCACTTCATAGCCCTTATTTATGAACATACTGACCAGCGAGGAGCCCAAGGCACCTGCACCACCGGTAATTAACGCTTTTTTATTCATCAAATTTCACATCCTTTTCAAACTTGAATCTATCTTCAAACTTGTCTCGAAATTTTAATCCCTCTTCAAAGCTTAAATGATTTGTCCAAACTTTCGGAGGAATCCATGCTTCAACACCTGCGCCTTTGTAAGCACTATACATAGCATCCTTGTGAAAATGAAAATCGTATTTGTCTGGATTGTCAAATATGCGGCTGCCGGGATATGGCGTGCATATTGTGAAGTCCCAAGCATTGACGTAGGGTTGCATCTCTTCGCAGAACTGCCAAGTTTCCTTCAGTGTTTCTTTGTTTTCACCGGGCAACATTATTATCATGGCGGCTTTAACTCTAATTTTGTTATTATGGAGAATTTTGATTGCTCTCTTGTTCTGTTGGACGGTGGTGCCTTTATGAACGTTTTTGAGGATGATAGGGCTTCCGCTTTCAATGCCGATTAATATTTCTTTGCATCCTGTTGAAGCGGCTATGCGGGCAACTTTTTCGTTGATAAGGTCTGCTCGGCTGAAACATCTCCAATCAAAACCTAACAATGCTAAATAATGACATATTTGAAAATCACGCTTTCTATTTGCAAAAAATTCATCATCATAAATCATCACAGCATTGTATCCATAATTGTCGCGGATCTCAAATAATTCATGCAGCACATTTGTTACAGAACGATATCGTATTCTAGGCCAGCATTGACTGCAGAAAGCACATTTGCCATAATAACAGCCGCGTGCAGTCATGATGGTTGCGGCTGGTTTACCGTTAATTTCATAATGATAATCTTTGATTAAGTTGCGATCTGGAAAAGCTATACTGTCAAGATTTTTCTCAAAGGGCTCTCGAATTATGCCTGTTTCGCCTTCTAAAAACCTGAATATTGCCTTTTCGCCTTCACCAACAACAGCAGCATCGAAGCCGTCATCTAAACAGTCTTTAGGACGGAGTGTAGCAGCTGGACCACCGATGCACACTTTGCCCTTTTTAATCTTCTTTACAATATCTTTTGCGCTTGCGTATTGAGGCGTAGTTGCAGTTACGCCATAGTATTCAGCTTTAGGTATCTTGCCCTTTGGATCTCCTGCCAAATCAACAAATCTAACTTTTACGCCTTTCTTTTTCAACGCTGCTGCAACATACAAGAGACCTAAAGGGGCCATAACTTTTGGATCCGTGAGGAACACTGAATCTGGGTTGATAAGCACTATTTCAGTCAATACCGTATCTCCTGTAAGCTTCTATTGTACGTTTTATTCCTTCGTCAAAGCTAACATAGGAACGGTCAAAATCTGTTATTAGGCTCTGGCTGTGTATTTCTTTCAATTGCGGTTTTTCAATGTAGCGTGGCTTCAAATCTGGAAAGAATTTTAGGATTTTCAGTACTACTTGTTCCTGTCCTAGAATGTCATTTGGATTGCCTAGATTATAAACGCCAGGTTCTCCCCGTACACCTAATTCATCTAGAACTTCAACAACATCTTTGATGTAGATGTATTGACGTTGACTAGACTCATTTTTGAAGATGACTGGAGATTTATCTTTCAGACAATTATGCACTGGAATTTCCTTAACAATATATGAATTATCTTCTTCCACTTCTAGATTATGGATTGTGCTATGTGCAGTATGATTACATTTCCTAACTTGGGTAATGGGAATATTTGTGGTTATAAGCCCATCTTCATAGTTAGTTTTAGTCCATATCTTGGGAATATAATATTTCTCTAATTTTTTAGCTTTATACTCCCTTTCCTTTCTATGCTTAATTGGCGTTATGATACTTGGCTCCTTAGCAAAATCCCTTATTTTCTTTATAGCTAGTTTGGGCTTTTTAAAATCATCAGCATGAAGCATAAGAGTTTCGTAACCATACTTCATATAATACTCAATTAATTCGTCCTCAGAAAGAGAATTAGTATCTGGATTTCTCGGTCGCCCTCTATACTCTATGATTTTCTTTAACGAGTCTGATGTCCAGTCAGGGCAGCGTAGACCTAATAATAGTTTACCATCTCCAGTAAACTCAAACTTTTGAGGGGCTACCTTTTTTATTAGAAGATTCAAATAATACTCATGATGATTTTTTCCTCTCTTTTGTAATGTTTTTTTTATAACGTGTTTCCAATACCCTGGAATGTTATGGACATGTTTCATAGAACAGGATCGAGAGCAAAATCTTAACCATATTTGTAGATCTTCACCGCAATATTCACATTTATTTCTTGCTATTACCTTGAGCATGTCTCCCTTCTTTAACTGACATAGAGGAACCCATCCTTTATTTGTTAAGAAAGGATGTTCGGGTGTTGCCTTGATTCTTATATGCCAACCTGCATGATGCCCCAAGTCAAGTTGGTACATTTCCCCATCGTAGTAACGTTTGAAGATTTTGGTTACTTTTTTTAGACGCATTTTATGAGTACAAACTCGATCTCCAACCTCTATAGAATGGATAGGTCTATATCCATCTTCGGTAAGAACAGCTGTGTTTGGAAAGAAGCAACTGCGGATGGTGTTAGGTATTATGCGGTTGTTCCAGTCGTAACCGTAAATGTTGCATGAACGCAATATATTGATGTTCATTTCATAAGTTTTTATGAATGTTTGAGCTGCCACATCAACACAGTTATGAACGGCGATGCCGTGGACAATATAGGACTGGTCTTCTGCAACTTCGAGATTGTAAACATATTTAGGATATTTTCTTTTATCAAATGGACTAAATCGTCTGCTGTACTTTCGTTTATGAATCCATTTTATGGGAGCATATGTAAAATGCAATTTACCGTTATTAAGCAATTTTTTTAATACATTGCTAGAATGACAAGAACGGCAAAGAGTAATTAGATTCTTCGGATTATTAGCTTCTTCAACCGTTGCAAAGAAATGATAAGGCTTTATATGATGAACAATTAAAAAGCTTGGTTTCTGCAAATAATGTTTTCCACATAGCTGACAAGTATGATTGTCACGTTCTAAAACATACTTTCTCACTGTCTGCCAATTCCATCCCCTGTACCCTTTATACCATTCTCCATGTCTGTCTGAATCTATTTTATGCTCTCGCCTAAACTCGTGAGAACATTTTTGACTACAAAATTTGCCTTTTCTTCGTCTAAATTGTGCTCCTGTTAAGACAAATTCTTTGCCACAGTTTAAACATGTAATATAATGGAATTGAGTTTTCTTTCTACCTCTACTCATTATTCCATTTGTTACCTTGTATTCAATTTCACATCTGCGACTACAAAAAGTTTTATAAAATGGTATCGTTTTGCCACATTGTTCGCACTTAGCCCTAATAACCGCTACTTTATCTTCTGGTGCTAATTCTGAAGCTTTCTTCCAACCATGTTTTGTCAATATTGGATGATTCGGAGTACACGTTATTTGCACGTTTTCAATTAGTCTGTTCCTCTGTGATGCAATTCTTATGGTTAATATCTCCCCCTCGTATGGTCGTCTTAAAATTTTAGTTACATTTCTAAGTCTGCCGTGATGCGTCCAAACTTTCTGGTCTGCTTTGATTTGATTAATAGGTTGCAGCCCCTGTTCTGTTAATACCTTCATCCGTGGTGTAAAGCAGATTTTGCTTGTGCCGTAAGGTTCAGTTGGATATAGTTTGTCTTGATTAGAAGCTAACATTTGAGCTCCGTACACTTTATCAGTGCTTTGAATAATTATTTTTTCTACTTTTAATTGGTGACAAGCTTCGAGGAGTTTGATTGTTCCCATAACGTTGATATCAAAGGTGTTCACTGGGTCCTTCCATGCTCTCTTGACTATACTTTGGGCAGCCAGATGAATAACGACGTTAATATTATATTGATTTAACACTCGCTTTAGAAAGTGAAAATCACGGATGTCTCCCGTCACTAAAACGCAATTGTCAAGAGCATCTTTTTGCCAAGGATTCCAAACAAGTCTGTCATGAATGAGAGCAACAACTTTCCTTTTGTTTTTTATTAAATGTTTACACAGGTGAGTGCCGACAAACCCGGATGCTCCGGTAACAAGCACGGTCATCTTCGTTCAGCCTCTTCGTGTCCTCTTAACACTGCTCTGCCCTTAGCAGTTATCAGAAACCATTTGATTGTTTTTCCTGTGCGATACGGCTCTTCCTTCACTATGAACAATAACTCCATTTTAAGCAGTCTATTCATGTAGGCTTCAGTGGTTGATTGGTGATTGTGAAAATGCTGCATCACTTGATATCTTGTGTGCTGTTGAGTACATAATCTTAAAATTTCTAGGTCTTTGGGGAGTTTGAGAGAGGACATTAGCTACCTATTTCATAAAATGGTGTATATATATTTTATTGGATATTCCATTTAAAAATGCGGATGCAGATAATATTTTGGAGCGTTAAATATGTTCGACGATTCAGAATTGTTGAAAGGCATAATTCCAATTCAACGCAAATTTCTGCAGAGAAACGCGTCCTTCGCCTTGGAAGTTAGAGAAGGCTTCATCTTTGGAAGAGTAATTCGCCGTAAAATCACCCAGTTTAAACCTTGGCCTCTCATAGACGCTAACGGAAACACTATTGATATTCTTCCATCGACACACCAGACAGAACTTCGTTTTATTGACCCTAGACAGGTAGCGAATGCACTGTTATTTCTAAAAACAACAACTGATGCTGGATTACCCTGGTTCTATCACGGTGCTTTCGGCATTGACCCCCAGTACATTAGCATGTACCTCCGATATCCTGAAGGTAAAATAATACCTGGCAAATTCCCAGCCATCACTCCCATAAATCCTGCAGCTGGAGACAGGATAAGCGATTTAAACGGCATAGTTTCTCCGTTTGAACAGCCCACGGACTATCATGAATGTATTATATTGCCCACATTTTACATGGGCGCTGAATACTACAATCAAGATGAGGTTAGACGACATAATCCGCAAATAAACATTCTTTTCTGTCTTTACTGGGTGCAGCTTTACAAGAAAACGACTCATCCAACTTTGATTGCTGACATCGCTTTAAAACGATACGAAGGCGCGAAAGCAACGTTTCTTCAGCATGGCTTCGGAAATCACCCTGAAGAACTAGGACCACAAATGCAGAAAGACTGGGACATCACACCATTAAGCTTAGATGAAGCAGCAGCCCTGGGAGGTCGCTAAAAATGTTAACGAAAGAAGAGATTTGGGACAGACTTCGAATTAAAAGCGTGTGGTTGATGCCAGCGCGGACACCATTCTTTGTAGCCGGTGAAGAACACATGCACGCCACCGCAGACACGCTTGCGGAAAGGTTCCGGCGTTACATTGTTTTCCTGTTGTTTCAAGGAAACGCTATAGTTGCTCAGTCAGCTGCCATCGAAAAACTCTTGGAAGACGCAACATACGTTATGAAATTCAGTGATGTTCAAATTCAACCTGCAGCCATGCCTCAGATTCCTCAAGGCGCACCTCAAATTGACAGTCCCTTCATGTCCATTGAAGGCGGAACTAACCTTTACGGGCACGTAAACGGAAACTCGATTAACCTGACAGTCTGCTATTGGGATTCAAACATCTAAGCTTCCACGTTTAAGCTGAACAAAAGGTGGGAATAATGGTTTCATTAATGAATATACTTCCTCTACTTGACGGTTGGAGAAGAGACTATAATGATCAGCCTGGCATAGTGCTGCAGCCAGGTGACATACATCGTGTTCCCTCCCCCTCTGCTTGGGCGCATAAAGGCTGGCTTCGCTGGCTTAAAGTGCGAGTAGACCAACGATACACAGATATTAGACATAATTTTTACGCAGAAAAGCCTCATGTTTTCAACTACTACACTGCTTTCCTAGATGGCATATGGATGGC
>Ga0180007_10004345_pt1 | contig 15052 bp, 21 predicted proteins | sample MM_PC_MetaG_FD_121122 | JGI IMG/M metagenome (GOLD analysis project Ga0180007, IMG submission 121122) | Groundwater microbial communities from the Aspo Hard Rock Laboratory (HRL) deep subsurface site, Sweden - MM_PC_MetaG | ecosystem: Environmental > Aquatic > Deep subsurface > Groundwater... | reverse complement strand
AGATATCTTTTAACATTCATGTATTCAACAACCGTTTCATCAAAGGTTATCTGTGGTCTCTTTGCTAGTTTCATTGTAAAAGCGTCAATACCATCAATGCTTAGATACCATCTGAATCTTCTTTTTGGTTCATAAGTCTGTGCCAACATTTCATCTATTTCAAGAATTTCAGCCATTGCTTTTTCCTCTCCTTTATTTACTTACATAATTACTTAGCAATTTATGTTTTTTAGAGTTTTTAATAACAATTGATTCTTTTGTTATTATAAGCTTACTTTTTTCACCGAACTTGCTTCCGACAGCTCTGTACCTATTTATTGCATTTTGCAATATGTTTCTCGCTATTGTTTTAGGGATACCCTTCTTTAACTCAAATTTAAAATATGAAACATACATATGAGGTTTCAATTTTTGCATATCGAAAACATTCACAATATTATCACCTAAATAATGCTCGAATTGTTCTTTAATAAAATTCATTAGGTGCTCAACAAATTCTGGATCTTCATCGTATACAACTTCTTTTGCTGCCATATGAAGAAAATTGCTATTTGGAGCTTGCCAAAATTCAATTATAGGAAGAGGTTCTCCTTCTTTATAGTAGCGAGTATTAAGAACCCAACCCGCTTCTTTTAGCAATTCCTCTTTAATAATTTTAATTAAGCTTTTCATTTTACCATCTCACTATCAATTTTATCCAGCTTTTTTAATATCATTTGCATAGCATACCCGCAACTGGGAACGGTTCCGCTTTTTGGTGAATCAATATTTTCAATGGTATCTACTGAATATATGTAACCTGCTGCATTAGGAGACATTCCTACCTTTGATTCAATAATAACAACGTATTTATTTTTGTAAGTTCCTATTATTCGATACCCTGCATCTACTTTTCCCATTCCTTTTCTAGATTGAGGTATAGTCAAACGATGGAAAACTTGCCACTTAACGCCTCTTTTCTCTAATTCATCAATGGCTTTTAAGATACTTTTTGCTCTTGGAGGTACCTCTGAAATTTCCTGACTTTCTATTCCACTATCATATTTGTAAGAAAAGATAGGAGCTCGTCCATATTTAACATGAGTATGCACTTTTTCCTTTAACCTTTTCCAATAATCATTGCTGATCTCTTCTTTTATTATCCTTTTTAGAAAACTTTTCATTCTTCAGTTATTCAGAGAAAGCAGCACCTTCATTTGTTATGATAAAAGGTATCTGTATAATTTCAGCTGCAGGTGTAGGTTGTAATATAATAACACCTTGCATTGTATTTCTATCGATCAGGTCAGGTGTAGTTGTTGAAGAATCTGCTATAACTCTAAATCTTGTAAGTCCCTGATTCAACTGAATATATTCAAGTATTGGATTCACCAAGTTAACAAAGCGTTCCCATGTTCTTGAATTGTTAGGCTCAAAGACAAGATATTTAACTGCAGACGCAATTGTTTTTCTCGCATAAAGAAGCAATCTTCTAACATTAACTCTATCAAGCAATGAAGATTCAACCTGTAAAGTTTTTTGTCCCCAAATAACAATTCCCTCTCTTGGGAAATGTGCTATTGGATTAATTCCTGCATCATACAAATCATTACGTTCTGAATAATTTGTTCTATAAGCAACTTCTGTTGCTTCTGGCAATCCACCTCTTGTTAAGCCAGCAGGAGCACTCCATGAGAAAGCTATATTATCTGTTAATGATAAAGCACTTAAAATTGCAATCGTTGGAGGAAGCCACATATATTTTTTATTGGTTTCATCATATATTTTGAACCATGGGAAATATGTTGCTCCGTAAGAGCTATCATATCCAAGCTCTTCTCTAATTTGTAGCGCGCCCATTGAAGGTGTCGAACCTGATGGAAATACATCTCCTGTATAATCAACTGGAGTTGGTAGCTCAAACATGTCAGGAATAAAAAGAACATCATTACGATTTTCTGTAACTGTCAGACCATAGTTATTGACGTTGCCGCAGGTTACTCCGGGTACTGTTAATATATTAATGTCGATGAAGTCAGGATCACTAACGAGTTCAACTCCTTTTCTCAAAGAATAAATTAGATAATTCAAATCTTCATTTGTTGCTTCATCCCAATTTTTTGGTGCAACATTGGGAGTAGAGCCACTTTCTTGAGTTGGTGTTGAATCGTATCCGCCAACCAATGAATGATATGTTATAGATCCACCATCTTCAAAAATTCTCCATGTATAGAATGGAGAATTAAAGAATGGATTTAAACCGTCAAAGCCATTGCGTATTGGGAATGAAAACTTAGCTGCGGTTGTTCCCGCAATTGCATCAACTGTTGCAGAAGTGAAAGTACTATCATATACAAGTGCTTGCAGTTGCGCGCTAGTAAGTTTTATGCTACCAGCTGCACCTGAACCAGATAAGCTATTTAATGAGAACCACAATTCATCAGGAGTTGTTGAACCACTTATATTATCAGGAATATAATCTAAAAGATTTCCGACTGTTGGTTCATGTTTAGGTGATGCAGCAGTTAAATCACTACCTCTTTGCTCAAAAAGAATTCCATAATATTTCTTTGTAGAATAAACATTATTAATATATTGTCTTCTTGTTAAGTTAGGTTCTGGAACTTCGCTATGAATAAGAGGAAGCTTTCCGAAGCCCCAAGGTAATGCCTCTTCAGGAACATTGCCATTTACAAAGTCTGTTGATAATTCAACGCGAATACATTTTGACTTATTTGAGAAGTCTCCACGTGAAACTAACTTTCTATTTGTTGCATCAAATTCCCAATATTTATCACCGATCTTTCTAAGGACATAATTGTCGCTTGTTGGATCTAATGATAGATCGCTGAATGATTCAAGTACTGTGGAATTTTTGTCAGTATCATCAAACTTTCTAACAAGAATTCCAAATGAACCAAATTTAGTTACATTTGAATTAACAGACTTTTTAATGTTTACAACACTAATTTTAATATTTTTATTTGCCCATGATCCATCACTTATCGCACGAATCTTAAATAGCTTATAGGCAGAAGCTCCAAAACGCTGTGAATAAACCCAGGGCGTTGTAGGAGTTATATAAGGAATGTTATAATTGGCAAAGGTACCTGTTGCTAAAGTTCCAATGATAGCCATTGAGTTTTCAGTTCTTGCTCCATCAATTCCATAGTCATAAACATCATGAAGCATGTAACGATTTTCTAAGAATTGTAAATAATCTGTATTTAAAACCTTTCCAAGATAATTTGATTTCGCCGGATCCAAACAAACTGATGCAGTTAAGTTATCAGTTCCACCTGGACCAATATTTGCGAAGATCAAATCAAAATTGCTGTGTGCATTTCCCGGACCTGAGAAAGAGGCAGAAACAGTAGCGCTTCCATACAGCCAAAATGTAGCTGCCACAATAGGCGTGCTTCCAGAAGTAAGTTCTAAGAACTTAACATTTGCAACATCAACAAAGCCTGCTCTTAAATCATCGCCCGCTGTAGTAGAATCGTTGTCTCCTAATACTCTTACAATATTTAGTGAGGATTGATTTCTCAAATATGCTTCCGCGGCATAAGCTAAATACGTAAAGTTATCAGGATCTTTACTACCAAATATCTGTTGGAATTCTGAAAATGTACTTACAGTGACGGGAACAAAAGCAGGACCTTTTTCAGCCGTTCCAATGAAAGAAGGACCTATTCCGGCAACTCCAGCTGCCAATGTAGTTTTATCAATTTCTTTTGTAAAAACACCAGGAGAGATAAAAACTTCGTTAGCCATATCTTTTACCCTTTCGAAGTTAAACTTACAAATTTATAAATATATAGTAACTTCTTAATAAGAAAACTTATTTTATATTATTTTTTTAGATTCTATTATACTTTTTGAGTTCGCGATATTTTTTTATTAGCGGATCATCTTCAATTGTTTCAATTGATTTCACCTCCGTATTGTAAGCAATTTCGGCGGCGGAATACGATTCCTTTATTTCTCTTTTAGATTCCTTTGGTTCCAACATCAAATATGCAGGAACCTTCAAATCAAGAGTATAACGAAGAATTCTTTTTTCATCTGTAAATTCTTCTAAATTATTTTGTTGATTTGTGACAGGTTCAAACAATCCGATGAAAGAATAATTTTGTCTCGACTTTAAAAGTATTTCATAGCGCCACTTAACTTCATGATATATTCTTTCAAGGATCTCATTACAATGTACCATATAACTTGACCAAATCATTATACTATAAAAGACAGTAACAAATTCAGGAAATGGAATAGATGTTATTTTATAAACAGGATACTTTCTGTTTAAATTTTTAAGTAGAGGACTCTTCTCATCTAATTCCGTAACAACATCTATTTGAGGAACTTCTTGACCTACTCCCCACATTCCGGGAGTCTTATCAAAATCTGTTCTTAAAACTGAAATTAGGGGCAATTTGATTGTACCATTTTTATCTCTTAGCGCCTTTTTTGCACGAATCATATGCCAACGTTCATGAGGAAAGAACACAACTTCTACGCGCTTACTCTCTTTCGCATTTGTTTCAACATGGATATTTAGATTTTTAAACCAATCATAAACAGCAAAGTCAATGTCTTCAATGCGAATATTAGCTACTTCCCTTTTCATTTATTTCCTTTACAAATTTTTTAATAGCATACCAACTGCAAAAAATTCCACCGTGTTCATATAATATTATTGGATTTAGCTGTCTTTCAATTCTGATCATTGACAGCAAGCCAACTAATTTGCCTTCTTCATTAATAAGCATAGAGCCAGATGTTCCGGGCAAAGCTATATTGCTTGTTACGATAAATTCTTTGCTCACAGTGCTTATAAAGCCTTCTTGCATGAAAGGAAAAAAGAATCTGTAATGTCCAATGATAACAACGCGATCTCCTTGTTGCGGTTCTTCTTCAGAAAGACAAATTGCTGGTTGATTATAATTAATTTTTAACATGCACAAATCTGGCTTATCTCTTGTTTCTACTATTTCAGCCTTGAATCTTTCTCCCGATTTATTTTTGACCATGATGAGAAAATCACCCGGATGCGAACAAACATGTCCTGCGGTCATGATATATTTGCTTCTGTTTTTATCACAATCTTTTGAAAAACCAAATGCTGAGGCTATTACCATAAGTTTTTCAAGCGTTGCATCTTTATATATTTCAACACAATAAGCAGCTTTTGTTGATTCCTTAACAACGTCATATTTAGTTGTAGTTTTTTCCCCATATGATATAAATTTTATAGAGCAATCACAATGACCAAATATCATTATCAATGATACAAAAATTAGTATCAGCCAATTTTTCTTAAATTTAAACATATTAAATTCCAAAACCGTGCTCATCTTCTCTTGCTACTTTGCAGTGCGCGCGGATCATCATCTTATTTTCTATTCGTCCCCAAATCAATTGTGGTTCAGTTACACTTACTATTTCGTAATAAACAGTGCCCCACTTAATATAATCGCCTTCTAATATTTGAAGGTTGTCCCATTCGTTCAATGTTCTTTTATGAAAGTATGCTTCAATAGAATATTGAATTTCTTGACCGAATTGATTTGTTTGTACTATTGGTTCTTCAAAAAAAATGAGACAATTTATGGTAATCGGATCATGAAATACTTTGCGTGTTGATTCTCCATACAGTTCATGTGCAGAAGTTCTTGAGTCGTCAACACTATAATATTCTATTTCTTGTCCTGTTATTTTCTCAATAAGCTCATGGTTAATGTCTCTTACAAAATCTAATTCGGGTTGATCAAAGAATTTTTGTTGGGTGCTCATATATATAAATATTAAATATTAAATTCATAGCTTAATTTAATATTTATTAATGAGGGAAAAATTATGATTTCAGGAAGCACTCCAATAAGTGGTAACACAGCATTCCATTATTATGATAATGAAATCGGCTTTGTTAGCGATTGCATTAATATGTATACATACATTAAAGCAAAGTTGGGAGGTAATCCGGGTAATTTAGGTGTTGAACTAGTTGATAGAGATATTATTATTTCTTTTGAGGAGTCAGTTTTAGAATATAGCGGTATGGTCAACTCATATCAAGCAAAAAGTATCATAACAAGTATACTCGGGATGCCTCAAACATTACAAGGACTTGAATCTAAATTGCCTAGAATAACTTTAGACTTCCAAAAGAAAATGGCAGAACCATATGCTCCGGAAGTGGGCGTAGGTGGCAAATATACATTGCATAGTGGTTCAATAGATTTGCTGAGAGGAGTTCAAAGATATGATCTAAATGTTTTACATAGTGGCAACGTTCCTACGGGTCAGGAAATGCAAATAGAAAGAGTGTTTCATTTTAATCCTGTTTCAGCTTATAGGTTTTTTGATACGACAAGCGCCATTAACTATTTAAACAATCAATTTAGGTTTGAATCATTTACGCCAGAAACAATTTTTTATCTATTGCCCATCTGGGAAGATGTGTTGAGAGCTCAAAGTTTGCAAATGAGTGCAAGAGTTCGAAGATCAAACTACTCTTATATGCTTAATAATAATGTATTAACGATATATCCAATGCCTACTTCAACAAGAAAATTATATTTTACTTATTATTTAATGCCGCAAAATACTGCTGCTGTCATTGCCGGATTACCAGATGCTGTTACAAACTCTGCGAATGCTCCTTTTGGCAATATTTCTTATGAGAAAATTAACAGTATTGGGAGACAGTGGATAAGACGATTTTGTTTGGCATTATGTAAAGAATTGTTGGGCTTAATTAGGGGAAAGGTTCAAAGTATCCCAATTCCGAATGCGGAAATAATGCTTAACCATGATATTTTAATATCAACAGGAAGAGAAGACCAAGACAAATTAAGGGAAGAACTTAAATTATATTTGGACGAAATGACGTATGATAAAATTTCTTTAAGGGAAGCAGAAAAAGCAGAAGCTCTTCAAAGAGAGCTTTCAAAGGTTCCTCTTCTTATTTATAAGTATTAATTTTCTATGATTGTGATTGAAGAATGTTTTGAGGTCACATTCTTCGTAAAGTTTATGAACATCTTCAAAATTATTTCTAACGAAGGTTTCAAAAATTTCATCTATTGAAAATCTGAAATGAATTAAATCTTTTTTTGTGATATTTTTTCCCACGCGATGTAAAAATGTCATGAAGATTTTAGAGGTTTCTATTAATTCATCCTGAAGTTCTTTATCGTGCATAGGGATTTTTGTTGAGGATGTGAATGTAAAGAGGGGAACATTTATTTCAGGACTGGCAAATCTTTGATTAAATTGTAAATTAGTTTGAATATGCCAACATTGACCTTCATATAAATTATAAGGTTTGCAGGCAGAACAAATATAGTAAGAAGGAGGAGAACTGGTTCTTCCATCCCTTAATAAGAGTCCTCCGTGAACATAATAAAGTGAATATTTAATCAGTGCCATGATTCACAAATTATTGTTATATCCTTATAACAATGCGTTCCTGGACGAAACGCATTATGAAAAACTCTTTCCCATGGCTCTCCTGAATCCTCGCACGATATTTCGTATATGAGATCGCCTTTGTCTAATTTGTACTCATCTGCAAGCTTGATCATGGTATCATATCTGTCTGTTTTAAGTTCATAACACAACCCAACTTCTCTTACCTTTTTTCTATAACGCCACGCCAACGCTATCTTTTCTTCATGTTTATTATGTTTTTCAATGTCATTATTTATCACCTTTAAAAGTAAAAGTACATCTGGTGCTTTTCCATAACAATAATCTCTGCTGTCTCCAAAAGATAATATTTCCAAATATCTTTCAATAAGAGAAGGAAGACTTTTTAAGAGGTCTTCGGCAAAAAGATCCTGCAATTCTTTAACAGTGCCACCCTTCCAATTTTCTTTTAGAAAAGGAATGATGTCTTTTGATGACTCAGCGGTATACCAATCTTTATCCTCTTTATATTCAGACATATATTTATCACGAATATATTTTGCTATAGTCGGATCATCTAAGCGTTTGGAGCCTGCCTTAAAGATAAATACGTAATTGTTGGAGCTAGAATTTGTTACAAAGCTATTTTTTATCTTCATTGCCGAAAATCCCTCCTCCTATTGCTGACAACAACTTCGTTACAAGTTGCACGATTGATTTGTCACTTATCTTCTTATCTCTATTATATTCTTCTATTATTTGTTCCTTAAGTTCTTTCATTGCTATGTTTGATCTAAACGTAGAATTGATATTGATTTTTTTATAGTTAAAGATTGGGTAATTAAATTCATAGGAATAAATTATTTTATGTCCGAAAGTACAAAATTTTTGGCCCATTACAAATTTGTCACAAGAACAAACATGACAAACTTTTCCTGTAGTAGATGCAAGATCATCCACCATTACTTCATTGTCTTCTGTGATATTTATCCTAGCCATCCTCGATTACCCTTTTCTTATATTTTTTCTTTCTTGTATACTTCTTCTTATCTTTTTCTACGCGAGAAAAAGGAACGACTCCTATGACCAAACGGCTTAGCTTTCTACTTTCTTTTACTTTTTTTTTTTTTTGTTTCTAAACATTTCCACCATTTTCATATACATATTTTACTGTCGGAAATCTTAACGATATTTTTCCGTTCTTATCTTTTGTTTCTTCGAAGTATTGAACGGTTATTACCTTCCCAATCAATTCTTCAGGATGCTCATAATATCTGATTCTCTGTTCCTGACTCCACCCTGAACCAACGGAAACTGGATCGCCTTTATGCGATATGTATGCCTGAGCCATTATCGGTATTACAACTTCTTTGCCGTTCCTGATTACTCTTGCTTCACCGAAACCAACATCTACTACTTCATATTCATCATCTTCGAACAATTTGCATTTTAAAAGATTCTTTGTTCTTTTGCCTTCATAGCCAATGTTCTTTCTGAGCATCGTTCCTTCAAAACCCAATCTCTCTGCTTCATTATTCATTTTCGCCAGCTGATCATCATCTTCGATTAAAATTTGTTCTAATATTCCTAAATGTTTGAATATTATCAATTCATTTCTTACGATTGAAAGTGGTTCTCTTTTAAGCCTATCAGAAAACTTAATGTTGCCTTTCTGGCTATCAAACTCTTCTAACGTCAAACAATCAAATAGAACATATTTCGGATTTTCTATTGTGTGATCTTTCCTTCTGATTTCTTTCATGATACCTTTGAAATCTTCTTTGCCCGAATCATCTATCATACAAACTTCGCCGTCTAAAACGAAGTTGCCAGGAATCTTTTTTATTTCATCAATAATTTTATTCAAAGTAAAAAATTTATTGCCTTCGCGAGAAATTAATTCAACTTCTTCATTTTCTTTTTTGGCAATGCATCTCACACCGTCAAGCTTGCGAGAGCCACGCCATTCTTCCGTCTTGAAGTTGCAAAATTTTTCTTCATATTTTTCTGCTAACGCAACATCGAATGTTGGAATTAAGTCAGGAATAACTTTGTTGATTACTGATTCGGAAGCTCTAATTTCCAGATTTCTGTCGATGATTGAAAGAATTACATTTGCATAATTCGGAAATTGATTAACCCACATGTTAATAGACTTGATTGCGTCATGACCTGTAACAGATCTGTCATTGAGGCGATCTAAATCAAAAAATAAATCGTCTTCGCACACATCTTTTATTTCTGCAAATAAATTGCTGTTCTTTTTACAATTCTTACCGGTTATGTAATACTTTTTGTAAGGATCGTATGTATAATTTAAAACCTTCTTTATGAATTCGTCGTCCTTAATAGATTTGATTATGACCTTTTTCTCGTTGAGAGAAGATGTTGCCTTCATTCTGTCTACAAAATTTTGAAGTCTTTCAAGGCTTTCTATCATTGTATTATCCTTTTTTGTTATCATACTTTTATTATAACATAATGAAAAAATAATAACAACTTTTTTTTGAATAATTATTAAAAAAATGAATTAGGCTGTATTTTAAACTTCGATTTAAAGCGCGATAAACGCGAATCTCATTCATCTAAAATTCAAACCTATACCAACATATAGGTTTTTAAAAAAAATGATATGTTTTTTTTAAGCTATTTAATAATTTCAAGGAGTTATAAAAAGTGTAAAGTTTTATCTTAATCCGTTTGGAATGCCTTTGTTTATTATTGGAGCCCACATTCGAAGAATCTTTTAGCCTTCTTTAATATACCTTCGAGATCTTTCTTTATATCGTCTTCCCACAGTATCAAGACTTGCCAACCTTTCTTTTTTAAAGCATTAATTTTTTGATTATCATACCTCCAAACTTCCTGAGCTGTTTTTCCGGTCGATTGATTGTGATTTTTTGCTTCATAAACTAACGGATTCATGTGCCAATAATCGCCGAAAACTTCTATTATCTTTTGTTTTTCCTTATAGACGATATCGCAATTATAAAGTTTTTTAAGTTTCGGAATATAAATGTGTCTATTTGGAACAATACTTGGAAATAATTTTTTGAGTTCATCAAATACTTTATTTTGAATTTTGGAAGTATATGTTTTTTTATTTTTTATCGCAAATCTTTTTGTCAATGCCTTTTGTTTTACGTTTTTGTTTTGTATAGAACATGCAACATCATACCTTTGCAAATTTGTTTGAGCCATTTTATTTTTTGATTGGTCAGTTTTCATAGCATGATCAACTCCATATTTGTCCAGACAGGTTTGCCGATACTTCAAATATATTTTTTCTTTGTTTTTAGCCTTATTTTGTTTAGCTTCTTTGGTTTGACTATACCACTTTTTACCATATTTTTTTAAATTTGTTTGCTCCATTTTATCAATAGCTTCTTGTCGACTATCGCATATTTTTTGATTGACTTTCGGAATTTGTGAAACATTTATTACATTATGCTTTTCTTTGTAATTTTTGAGACCATGCAATAATCGTTCTGTTATAGCCTCTTTCCATATTTTTTCAGTACCATATTTTTCAATCATATTTTTATGCAGTTTCTTTGCACTATTACGAGATATCTCTTTAAGATTTGGATCTTTATATTTGCAATCATACGAACAAAACGTTTTTTGCTTATTGGTTAATAATTTGCTACAAATTTTACATGTATTTATTTCTTTTTTATTTTTCATAAAATTTTCTCCTTTAATTATAAATAGTTTAAAGAGGTGCCATTTTAAGATTTTTTATGAAAAATAAATTAAAAATGAAGGAAAGATATATAAATGATTGATATTATTGGTTTATCTTAATCCGTTTGGAATGCCTTTGTAAATTATTGCCTGAACATCAAAAGGATGTAAACTTTCTTCGTGGGTTATAATAGCAACGAAGTCTGCAATATTTGTTTGTTCGTCGAGTTTTTGTTTGATGTAACGTGCTGAGTCTTCAACAAACTTTGGATGCTCTCCATTTCTTATTGCAAATTCTTGTTCGTCAAGGCGTCTAACCAAAACTTGTGTGGGAGTTTTTATAGCATCTTCAATTAATTCAACATATTCTCTCAAAGAAACACATACACCAGTTACTGGTTTAATTGTCACTTCTGCTGTTGATCTTTGTGAGTGAGGAACTGGATAACTATTTTTATTCTCTTTTTGGTAAGATTTAGATAATTCCAAGCTGCAAGGACAGGAAGAAGAATAATCTATTGTCACAGTGATGTAATGTAACAATTCCTCTTCATTAGGTTTACTTCTTGTTTGAATTGAAATTGGATAATATTTTGTTGCTTTGAATCCTGTTTTGAGACTTTTTTGTTTAAAAGGTAACTTTGCTGACAATTTTATATATACATCATCTGCTTTAAGATTTTCTTTTAAACTTAATGTTATAAGTTTAAGCCCAAGGAAAAAGTTGTATTCAAAGCTACCTTCCTCACGTCGGTTGGCAAATTCATATAATGTCAATGGGATCATCGACATTGACAAACCTTTTTGCTCTTCTGTTACATTTGCATATACATTTATCTTTGTTAATTGCTCTCCATAATCTTCTTCACACATTAAGATGTCGCTACCACAATCTTTAGCCATATGCGAAAAGATCCAGGCAATGGGCATCTCAAAACCTTTAATGCCTACCTTTGGAATGCTTAACGCCACAGAAGGTTTGCCTTCAGCGACATCTGGCAACTTTGAATATTCAGGATAATCATATTTAACTGAACTCATTTAAACTCCTTTTTCATTATACTCCGCGTTTAGTGTCTCAAATTATTATAACTTACTATTCATAAAATCTTTAGCTTCTTTTATTATATTTTTAAAGTCATTTTTATATTTTTTCGTTTTCAAAACTTTTAGATTTGTTTTTGTTTCTTTTTTCATTATCAAACACCTCTTTTTTTATCCCAAACTAAAATGTGCAACCTTGGTGAAAATTGAAAGCCATAAATTTTACAAAGCTCAACGACCTCTTCGCTATTCTTAATTATCTCTTCCCTTGTTTGTCCTTGTGGCATTAAGAAGATATTTTCAGCAGACAACTCTCGTTCCCATTGAAGCAATTCATTTGTTAAAGATAATATTTCCCTCGTATCTTTTTTTGAATCGGTGATGACAAATTTAAATATTACTTTGCCATGTGCCAAAATAACAAATTGAGCAAGGTTCTTTACTTCATAAGCTTCTTTCTTTGTCTTTGCTGTTTTAAGTTTGGGCGAGACATTCCATTGAACACCATTCCAATGCGTTAACGGATAAAAGTCAATTCTTGAATCAAAAAATGGATAATAACCATTCGTTTCTATTTCAATCGAATATTTTTCATCGCATAACACACTCATAAGTTCATGCAAACCTTTTCTCTGCATCAAAGGTTCGCCGCCAGTTATAACAATATGTTTGCAAGGGTATTGTTTTATTTCTTTTATAATTTCATCAATAGTGATCGACTTCTTTGTCGACCATGAATATTGACTGTCGCACCATTCACAATGCAAAGGGCAACCGGCAAAGCGAATAAAGATGGAAGGCTTACCAATATTCTTTCCTTCTGCCTGAATTGAATAAAAGATTTCTGTAAGCTTTATTTTCATGATAGATCTCCCGGCTCTCTCTCCTCTCCTGTTTCAAACATTTCAATTAATTTGTCTAAAAGAATAAATCTTATAACATTATTCACATTCGATTCAATTTGTTGAAGTTTTTTGTAATGTTTAGAATGTTCTTTTAATAGTTTAATAACTTCTTTAATTCTTATTGTTCCAGACTCAGTTACATCAAGTTTCATTTATCATTTCTCCTTCTTCTTGTTCTAACTCATTGATCCAACCTTCAAGTAAACGGCAATCATCTTTCTCATCATTATCATAAGTTCCTTCTCTCCAGTAGTTCTGCCAAGCATTTCTACTAACAATCCTTAAAAGTAAAAGAAGCTTTTCTTTACTCATTTTCATTTCTTCGATGATAATTTCACTTCACTCTTTATTCTCTTTTTTAACTTCTGACTCTTGCTTCTTTCTATCATCTTCCGTGAACGATAAAGTGTCAACTACAGATGCTCTATAGCTTTTAATATTGCTGGATAAAGATCGAAAGGCATTTCTGGTTCCTTTGCTATTTTTGTCGTAGCTCATTGTATTGAGTGTTGCAAAGCCATAAGAATAAGCATCTTGAATTGAATCTAAATCAGCACTGAGAAAAACTAATTGCCACTTATCTTTTTCCTGCTTTTCTTTAATCATCTTTTCAATTTGTTCTTTGCGAAATTCACGACTTGAATTTTCTTGACCATCCGTAACAATAACGAATACAACCTTTTCAGGCTGATCTTTCTTTTTCATTTCTGAAATTTTCTTTTCCAGATCGTTAATGCCTCTCCCTAATGCGTCAAGCAAAGGTGTGGAAGCTCTTGGAACATAAGTCTTTTTTGTAAGCTCCTTTACTTCTTTTATTAATTTAAAGTCATGAATAACTTCGTAAGGCTCTTGAGTATCGAACTGAACGAGAGTGCATGTACACTTTCCTTTTTGTTCTTTCTGCTCTTTTAAGAAAGTATTAAAGCCACCAATTACATCATCGCGAATACTTTCCATTGATCCAGTGCGATCTAAAATAATGCTAATGTGTGTATAATTTTTTTTCATTTATCCTCCATAAAAATAATAATGTATTGATTATTGTTTAAAAAGTAGTTTCTATCTTCTAAAAATAAACCGTCATAAATTAATATTTTTTTCATTCTTTATCTCCTTCCGCCGTGTTAAGTCTGGCCAGCTGACAAATCCGTGCCACGCATCTCTCTTTTCTACAGCCTTTTCAAAAGCTTGCAAACAGTCCACTAAAAATTCTGTTAAGATATAGTCGGGAGTATCTGAACCGTTTTCCATGCTGAGTTTGTTAATAAGATTATTAAGTTCTTCTACAAATTCCTTCTTCATTATTTATCTCCTTTTTTAAGTTCCTTTTCCTTAAACAAAAAAATACTTTTATCTTTATTTTCATCTCTATCGAACACTACATAATAAACAAAGCTATTTATTCTTTCATCAAAATAATCAACTTCTTGTACTACTCCGATCGCATCTTTTACAAGCAAATTTTTGTAGTGAAGCCAACCAGGTCTTTTTTCTTCTGTAATTACGGTAGTTTCTTTTAGAGCTATTTTATCACCTACCTTAAATTTAGCTCGATCAAACAATACTTTTTTGTACATTTCGTATGTTTCTAATTGATAATTTAAGTCTGAAAAAGATACCGTTTTCAAAAATTCGATAAAAGTTTTTAAATTTTCCTTCATTTATTTGTCTGTCCTTTCGCGCAAAATACATTTTTGTATTCTAGTTGCCTCATAACATACGACTTATTATAAAACACTTTCAAGACAATTTCAAGGACTTCTTCTATATCATCTCTGGTAAGACATTGTTTTGACAACTCCTCAACTAAATCATTGACGAGTTGTTCTCTTTCCTGTTCTATTATTATGAGACAAGAATCCGCACACTCTTTCTTTATATCTTCTAAATTAGGAACATCAATGCATTTATGCGAAGCAAAAAATATTAATATAAGAATAATAAGTGCCAAAAGCATTATCCATATTGTTTCATTTCTTCCGTTCATTCTTTTTTTCTTAATATTTTTTTAAATATATTGATAATTT
>Ga0180007_10004344_pt1 | contig 15053 bp, 15 predicted proteins | sample MM_PC_MetaG_FD_121122 | JGI IMG/M metagenome (GOLD analysis project Ga0180007, IMG submission 121122) | Groundwater microbial communities from the Aspo Hard Rock Laboratory (HRL) deep subsurface site, Sweden - MM_PC_MetaG | ecosystem: Environmental > Aquatic > Deep subsurface > Groundwater... | reverse complement strand
TTTTATCATTTACATCTCTCCCAATATTTACATTCTTTTCCTAAACATAAACCATTACGCATCATGGATTCTTTTGTGGGTTTGTAATAATTTCGTTCTGATATTTGTTTTAATTGATACTCGGTAACACCTTTGTTGAACCTGTCAATGTATCCACACACCTCAGACATTTTTTTCCACATTTCCAAAACTGTGTCATAACTACCCACAATTTCGGTCATTATGACAGCACTTGCAAATCGTGTATAGTGCATAGGATTTATGGTGAACAAATCCCTCTGCAAACACGGCATCCAAACTATCTCGGATACCATTTTGATAAAATCTTCATCCTTTATGTTCATGACCTTATCAATGTAACCGTGTGGTGTAACATCCGTAACATTTACAGTGTTCGGATCAATGTCAAACATTTTCAAGAATCCCATGATGTCCATAATAGGGTTGTATTTATTTATAACTTTCCGTGGTTGTCTCGCATATTCTTTTATGTCAACCACAGACATATCAAAATCTCTAATAGGAACACAAAACAATCCACTTGTGGTGTGTAATGTATTAGGTATCCTACACAACCTTTTAGGGTCTTTAGTTTGTTGGTCAAGTGTTCTCACTCCCAATTCTGTGCGTATCCACTCATGCACCGCATAATACACCTTCCTTAATTTGTGATTCATCACCACATCCAACGGCTTTAAGTGTATAAAAAAATGAAATCCTTTGTTACCACTAAATGATACACTATAATTCAAATCATATTGTTTACAAAAATGATACAAAGTGATAACATCTCCCCACGCATTTTCAAATTTGTCGGGAGAATCCAAATCAAAAAATAAATTCTGGTGTCGCATCTTGATGGGATCACCCATCTTGTTAAAATCTACATAAGAATTATGAGATGTGAAACACGCAGACCTACCGTTATTCAATTTAATCTTATCTAAAAAAAATAAGTAATTTCTTACAATGTCCTGTCGGGGATTCCCAAACATCCTTGGGAAATCCAAAAAATTATACCCCGACAAAACACGTAAGAAATCACACTTTATCATCATACCCCGCCACTATCACGAATATAGAATACAAATCCGTGTCCTGATGTATAAGAAGTGGCATATTACTCTCCAACCCAAGCATGACTTCACCATGTAGATTGGAAAATATTTCATCAAGGTATGAAGAAAAATTCAATTTCAATCCATCTTTCACTTTTAACTCACGTACAATCTCAAATTCAATCGGTTTATCATTTGGTCTACTGAAATTACCAACCGTCATGAACAAACTACTATCCCTAAATTCAAACGTATATATTTCAATTCCGTTTATTTTGGATGCATTGATAACCTTTCGGATTACATTACTGTCAAGACTAATTCTATTTTCGTATCTGGTTTCAATCATATCCTTCATTCCGGGAGACATTTCTTCCTTACAATTAACACCATCATCTATCGGTGCGGCATTTGCGGCTCTGACACCCACACTTTCAATGGTTGTTTTACCATTATCCGTGGTGATTTCAACTTCCAAATCATTAGGTATCATATTCAAAATACCCAATGCCCAATCGACTTCCACAGACACCGCCTCACCATCACCGTGAGCAACCCCGAACTTCCAGTTAAGGTTTACACCAGCCACACGGCTCGAAGGTGATGACGTGGCCCGTATGCCACCCTCATGACCCCACAACGTGATGGGATTAACCATACTTTGTTTATCACGTTTATACATTGACACCAATTTAATTATTTCTTTGAAGTTTTTACATAGAGTTTTCAATTCAATACCTCCACGATTCTTGGAGCACGTTCATCATTCCTAAACCAATAAACAGAAGATTCTCCATTCTGACCAATTCTAAGTTTAACAAACTTTTTATTTTTTGTAGTCTCAACCACAAAAACATCAAACACATTTGGTAATTGGCTTTTAACTGAAACCAAAACATGTTTGCCAATACATTCTTTAAATCCTACCAAAATCAATCACCTTTTTGGAATTAAACTTTCATCTAAATTTCCTATTCTACAATAAATATCACTTATTATATCATAAACAAAAGCGTCCACTTTAATTTTATACCAACTAATAGGTGCAAGTGCTTCCATCAACGCACCCATTTCATCACTTGAAAATGTTAATATAAACTTTTTTTGTTCTTCGATTTTCACCAAAATCCATCACCTTCATCTTCTTTTGATTTTGCTTTTTTAACTTCCTCTACAACTTCGGATACTATGTCACCCACAAGTTCTTCTTTCTTTGACAACCAATAATGTTTTATCTCACCATTCTTAACCTCACGGTCCATGATTTTATATATCATACTCCAAAGGTTTGTGAACGTGGGATCATTCAAATCTTTAAATAACATTTTGGTGTATCTCGAACCACGCAAATCACCAACATAATTCTTCTTTTCAATCTTCTTCCTAAGAATTATGTCCACCAAAGCCGAATTACCTTTCTGACCTTCATCCGTATATCCCACGACATCACCAAGTGTACTTTCCTCTTTTGTACCGTACACAGCTTTAAGATGTGATGTAATGATACAATTAAAATCCCCATTCAAAAATTTATTCCTTAACATATTGTGCAGAGGATTAATAACCCCATAGTCATCACGGCGATTGAACTCAGGTTTCTTGGCAACCCCGGCGTTCATTGCTTCCTTACGTTTTTCCATCATCAAAGTTTCGAGTGTCCTGTTTTTTATGCTCATGGAATAATATTCTCTGACACCATCCCACATTCCACCCATGTTTTCACACGCAAACCATGTAGGTGCAAATCCATACTTGTTACGATGTTCCAATAACATTTTTTCAAACAAATCATACGCATCATAACACTCACGAAAATTTTCTGGACTTGCTTTATAATAAAATATCCTTTCCTTCAATTCCTTAGATATTCTATTACGTGCCAGTAACGGGCCAATCCCCCGCCAATCCCAATCCATGATACACATCATTATTTCCTCTGGTTTGTAACCCATCACTTCATTCAGGTGTTCCATCGTTGAAAGTATGAAATCGGACTTACCTGACTTCCTTAACCCTTCAACGAGTATCTTCACCGTTGGAACTGATATGTCACTACCACGTTCAATCTTTATCACTTTATCAATCTCCGAAGTTCTGTTGCTACCCAATTAAAATCACGGCTAAAATTTGCATCTTCTGGTTCTACCGCATCACTATAAACTCGTTTATAATAACCATCTTCTATAATTATATATGTTGCATATTCTTTTCCAGAACCATTATCACTTAGACAATCTTTATTTACCCATTCTGGAAGTTCATCATATCCAACCATATTTATTTTACATTTACTTACCATTCAATCTTCTCCCATATAAAATTCATATCTATCATCATAATCATTTATTTCCCACACAGACAATCCTGTTTTATGACACTTATCACATTCATAATATTGTCCACCATACACAGCTTGAAAGTGTATCACTCCCATATCTTCCTTGTGTACACCACCAAATCTATGACAACAATCTTTGTCTCCAATGATATGTTCGCTACCATCCATGTCGAAAGTTTTCATAATATCACCACCAAATAAAAAAAAAGAAAAAGAGACTGGATTTAAAAATCCAGCCATTCATCATCATCTTTTTTCGGTTCTTCTTTGGTTTCGGGTTTTATTTCAGGAAATTCTTCTGATGCAGATATAAAATCTTCATCATCAATATCATCAATTTCCTTGTTCTCTATCCTATGGACACCAACATTCCGTTCAATACCTATTTCCGGGTAAATTAACTTTGCGGATACAGATATTTTATCTCCATCATTCTTGTGAACACTTCCCAAAATATACAACGTAGAACCCTCAGAATATTTTATCTGTGACGGGTCTGTGAACACGGCTACCCCACGTGTGTCCATTATGACTTCCGGTGTTAAACTCCCATCTATTAAATTATAGATTCCGAGTTCACGACCCGCCTTTGAAGTTGGAGTTGCGGCAGAACTTACACTTCCGTATATCAGTTTCAAATCATCATTGTTTTCACTAATATTAAACGGAAGATCGGCTATGTCCACGTGTTCATAAAGTTTTTCCAGAAGATTCGGAACATTGGGAAATTTGCCCGGTGTCTCGGTTGCTTTGGTAACATTCTTTACGGCTCTCAATGCCCTACCAGCTTTCTCGAAAGTAGTCTCATAGATGGTCTTCTCCTTAAAATCATTCACAACTTCTGCATTTTCCGCATACGCTGTAATATTAAGGATACTCACATCCTTCTCAAACGTGCCATCTTCCAATTTCTTCTTACCAATACCAACCATCTTTCCGAGAAGTGTGTCACCACGCTTGGTGTGTATCGTAACCGGCTCATACACATTAAGACAGATGAACATATAATTTCCAGATTCAGTTGAGAAAGTTTTTGAAATCTTTCCTTTCACAACTATCCACGCTTTCTCTTTGAGTTCCTTCCCGGTGAAGGCACTCATGTAACTCTCTTTAGTAGTCTCGATAATTCTCTCTTTCAAATCATTTATACTTATACCCGATTTCTCGGACCAATTTTTCATGTCTTCCATCATGTCCATGTTTTTCACCAAACCTTAATTGACGTTGGGTTTATTTAAATGTTTAGGATTCTTCTCAATCTTCCGAATTTCCTGTTTCAATCCATCAATCCGCATTTCGTAAATACCTTCTTCCACAAGTTGGTTAACGATGTACTGAGCAGTAGTCCGACTGACGTTGAATCCATATTTTTTGCTGACCAAAATCTTCACAAGTAAATTGTATGATACCCACTCGTTTTTGGTCTTAGCGACTATACCTTTATACCATTTATTTACCACAATTATACGTTCTCGCAACTTCTTTTCCTCACGTTTATCTTTTTCCAAACCTTCCTCAATGAAATATATAATATTCAACCAAAATGGCATCACAAAATTTATCGCATGAGCCACGTCACCAACACTAATGACATTATCCTTACGCATAATAGCGTTCAAATGTGATATTCTAATTATCATTTCCTGATACCGTGACGTGAACTGTTGCAATATATTTCTCACATTGAAACTCATGTTGTCCAAAGGATCATGAATCTTCTTAAATCCTTGTTCAACCAAAACTTCATTGGCGGCATCACAAATTGTAAATTCAACATTATCTTTGAACGCTTTATTTATCTCACGTAAACTTTTACCAATAACACCAACATCATCATAATATTTTGAACTTCGCTTACCGAACTTCTCCATCATGATTTTGTTTATCATTTTTTTTTGTTCCCACGTCAACGGAATGTTCAAACACAATGTCCTTTGAATGAATCCCATTGACGTGAGCACTTCATAAAACCTATCCGGCACTTTCGATATAAATATAAACGACTTGTCCGAATTGTATTCTATCCTACCATCAGCAACATCCTTGGATATTACATTGTCCTCAGTTTTGTAAGGATTCATTGCTTTCTGATACCACGTCATTAAATTTTGAGAATATGATGTGTTGGGACTGTTAAATAATATATCAGTCTCGTTCATACCCATTATATTGATGTTATTTCCGTCATACAACTTACCATACACCACTTCTTTTACACGTTCCGGTCTACCTGTGTCGGCGTTGTATTCGTCATGAACATCCATTTTGCCAATGAGGGAAGCATCCGTTACCTGTCCCATAGATAAAAAGTTTAACTTTACCTGTTCACATAATAATGATGCATAATTAAACATTCCCCCCTTACCCGCACCGGATTGCATAAAAATAGAAGCATGAACACGCATATCATATTCTCGATCTCCAATAAAAAAAGAACACTTTTTCAAATTCGGCAACTGTCCGATGATAGAATACAAAATTATATCTGCAAGGTTGAAATCAATCCCCCACAAAATATTTTCAAATGTGGTTCTATTCATCTTCACCAAATCTACACCAAATGCAGTTTCTTCTTCGTCTCCCCAATCTACCATTGTGAATACACCAACTCCAAAGTTTGGTCAAATGGAAATTGAATCCCAATTTGTGAAAAAACATTTCCTTCCATCACTCTCTCAATCATCGTTGGTGTATATTTATTATCCAACATTGGGACTATCACCCAATTAACCGTTGGGTTCTCCTTTACTAAATCTTTAGCCCATTCAAAGTCGTCTTTAGTTCTCAATTCCAACACACAACAATCTTTATCCCAATACACACAATCCATGTTATCATACACATTTTTGTCTACCTCACCTGATGATGGTGGTCTAAACTTTATGTGTAATGCAACATAATCCATAAACTTTGATCCCAAAGTTTTTCTAATCGGGATTACTCCTGTTGTCCACAATGATGTTACATATTCTAAATACCACATCTCTCTTAAAAATGCTTGGAATCCGGGCATTTCTTGTAACAATGGTTCACCGCCACAAAGACTGACGTGCAATAAATTTGGCAATGCTTTAATTTCTCTTACCAAATCCAAACTACCAAAATATTCTCCACACCCTCTTGCCCTACGTCTGTAATTAGGACAAGTTTTACATCTCAATTCACAACCCTGAAACTCAATAAAAATCGTTTGGATACCCTGATACAGACCAAAAGATTGTATCCCGCCCCAAACATCACCCACTATCATAGCTCTCCCCTTTTGAGCACTTCTATTGCGGGTTCATCATTTATGGAAAGAGTAATCATGTTTCCACATTTACACCTTCTTGCCTCATACAACATGAAAACTACATCTTCTTTTAGCTCATATAGATTATCTACTTCCACAACATCTTTCGCAATAGTACCACAGTTGGGACAGAACAAATCTACACCTACCATACCACATCACTTTCCTCCAAAACAACATCATCCTTTTCTTCCATCTCAGTGATACGGATGCCACCGTTTGTTGTTTTAATATTCAAAAGTTTGTAAACGATTTCTTTCTTATCCTCATCCCAATCTTTCATCAAACCTTCTATCTTTGATAGTGGTAAAAGTTTCTCGACAAAAAAATCATATTCATAAATGCCGTCATCAGGTTTTCCCATTACACGTTTATCAACACGTGTAAATGAATACACCTTATCATTAATCCTGAATGTACGGCGTTTAGAATCCTTCAATTCATTCTCACGAATACTTTCTTCAAGAAGTTTTTTCTCAGCATCCAACTTTGCAATCTCACATTTTACTGTGAGCAACCGTTCTGTGTCTGGTGGTATTTCCATAGTTTTCACCAAACACCATAAACGAGTTGGGTTTACTTAAATGTTTGTGGGATTCTCCATCTGTAAAGAATAAACTAAAAACTTATCTACACAACTCTTGTACTCTAGCATCATCATTTCATCAAAATTTCTATCTTGATACGATACAAATAAATTTGATCCCCCATATTTAAATTCATCAATCCTTCCATTATAAAAATTAATATGGTTCAACGGTGCTGCTGATGATTGTTGTGCTCCAATCAAAAAATCTTTGGGTGGAGATAGTGACCACCAATCTGTAAAATTCCAATTACTCTCAATTTCATACCACAAAGTTCCATTCAAATAAATTTTTATAATTTCATCTTCGCCATCAAATACCATACCAAAATGATGAAATTCAGGGTGATCTCCAATCTTAACCCCATCGGTGTCATAAAACCTAAATTGTGGTGCACTACCCATAGTAACTGCTGGACCACCCAAAAATGGTTCTATTAGTGATGGGCCAAAATCCCAATTACCATCACCCAAATCTTGTATCCCAAAAACAAATCCAGGATGTGTAGTCCCAGGGACATCATCATCTCTATTACAACATAAAATATATGTACCTGTACTACCAGTATAATATTCTGGTTCAGTTCCCCAAACAGATATAACCATTACAGCTTCATCTTCAAGAGTTGTTGGATATTCTACTTTCAAATATCCACCCTCTTGTGCTCCCAACGCATAAACACCAACACATCTACCAACAACACCCCAATTTTCAGGTATTGTTTGAAATGTAGCCACAAGAGAATTACAATTTTCTAATCTATACATTTCAGCATTAACATAATTTCTATAATAAGTGGGCCAATCACGTGTCTCAAATATTTTTTTTCTCCAATACCCCGGATACTCATCAAAATGATAAACTATTTGCCACTCAACTTGTTTGTTAGTATCTATATATCCATCCCAAACATTGTTTGAAAATGGGAAATCCGTGTTATTAGAATAAAATAAATCCACAGTATCAATAGAAGTATTCTTTTCAAAATCTGGACACTTGGCCCATATATGGCTACGTGGCCTATACCAAGGTTCACTACCATATCTCAATTCTATTGTTTTGTCAGATGCTTGTAACCCAACTTCCCAATCCAAAATATTATTATTTTGTGTAACAACCAAATCATTAAAATGTCTAAACTCACCACTATTAGAATAATCTTTATTTTTATAATCTAATAATCTTGTATCATGATTTACCAAAATCGGATAATTATCAACATAATCATTTTTCAGATACCCACACATTTTATTTATTTCATAATCAAAATTAAAATTAACATTATTAGCCACAAATGGTTTTGTATTTACTGGGTCTTCTGAATATAAAACATCTAATGGTGATACTCCACCAAATGTATTAACTATTAACAATCCAAAACCAGATACATATTTTCCCCATGCAACATTACCACTATAATCCATACTACCATCTATTATGCTACTCTGTATATATGTATCATCAACCCACCCCGGTATAGTTTCAATTAATTCAAATGAAAATGTATCTCCATTATACGGCATATATGCACGTTTTACTTTTGACGGATCGGGTGGATTACTATCAGTAGTATAAAATATATGAATCAAATCTTCTTCTTCAACCACACCTGTAACACTATCACCAATACACTTTGAATATTCCAAACATATTGCACTACCAACATTTGGTGATGTTAATGTACCATCACAAAACCATCTCCAAATTCCCCAAGCTGGACCGACACCAAAAATATCCTCAGTATAATTATATATAATTCCTTCAAACCCAAGTTTCATTAATAAATCAATACCCGGTGCTATGACCCAAGGTAATGCTGGTGGATACAACGGTGCAAACATTACAAATGCACTACCATTAGCATAAGGATTGCCTGGATCGGTTGAAATATCATAATAATTATTTGGTGCGGATGGCGCAACAGTTTCAACACTAACAAAATATGTTGTGTTATTAACCAATGTATAAGGTGCAACAAATGTAAATCTATTCCAAGCACCAGCACCAACCGCACCAAACGCCAACTGATTAGTTTGTGCTATTGGAGCACCAACAGGCAATCCAGCAACAGTATCATACAAATAACATATAATATTAGCCGGAGCAAGAAAAATTGCATTTACAAATATATCAACATAATTTAAATCTATATCCGCATTTCCATTCAAAAATGTTTGACCGCACCATTGTTCAGCACCAAATCCATTACCAACAACAAGAACATTTATTGGGCTTGTTGCGGTGATAGCAAGTTCTCTAACATAATATGCATACATTAATTTGTTATCTTCGCAAATCAAACTATGTCTTATGTGAGCACCATCTGGATATGGACCAGTATCAATAAGAGTAAATGTTCCTATTGGGTTTGGTAATGGAAAAAGAGTTTGTGATTCTAAATCAATATCAAGTCTATATATTAGAGGAACATCATCCGTATCATATAATGTCAAATACACATATTCCGTTGAATGATAATCGTGAGTTTCATCAATAATATATGTGGGTTTCCAAACAGTCAATCCACCATAATGATATTCGCCCATTGGATATGCTGATGTATGCCAAGTTGTCCCATTATCTAATGAACAATAAAACGCATCATAAGTTGCAACATAAATCCTATCATAACCACAACTAATAATAGAATTTTCATTTATCAGTAAAGCTAAATTATAAATCATTTCCCAATTCTCACCGTCATCAACACTTCTCCATATACCACGATCTGCAACTATACCATTACCAACAATCGCAAAAATATATCCAGAATTATTTATTGCTATTTTTACACTTCCACCAGGATTCGGAGAAGTTATAGTAAATCTGTCTACAACTCCGGGGGCATCTAAATGTTCAAACCTCAATATTTCAGTTTCTTCAACACCAACATTATTACGTTCTTGTGCCAAAAACCATTTTCCACCTGGGCTACGCTGTATAGACCTTGTTTGGTTACTTCCATTTGTGAAAGAATCATCACCTGGATTGCTTGTTGCCCAATTCATAATATCCCTATTATATATCTGTATAAGTCTTGGCGGTGATAGCGGTTCTCCACCCATCATGTTTATTATATGTGTGTTTTATACCAATAACTTTCCAATAGTTATATGAATTATCATATATTAAACTATTTTTTGCATTTACATAAATTGTATCTCCAAGTCTAACAACATTATTTCCAATAGTCTCAAAAATAATTCTAATTTCTTTTTTTGATGTTTCACGTATTTTATTTATTGCGATTGCTTGTGCCGTAATTTCATTCAACACACATTCATTTGTGTTTGTATCGACATTTGTATCAAATATCCTATTCAGCGTCCCATAATCAGTTATACTATCTGGATCAAGATGTACTTGTGATTCACCACTTGATGGGACTTCACCACGATTTATAACAAAATCTTTTGATATATTAAAATTAAAATCTTTTATTGGAAATGTCGGAATCTCAAAACTCACACCATGCGTATTATATTTTGGTAAATCTGAAAATAAACTTCTCGTTCCCAAAATGTAATTTGCTCTAACATTTGTTCTATCAAACGTAGTTTTATCATTTGGTTGTATAATAACTTGATCCCTATCATAACACCAATAAAATAAATACCCCGCATAATCCGCAATCCTTCTTGCCGCATCTATCACAGTTTCTTTTGTATAACCCAATCTAAAATAATGTTTTCCGGGATTATCAATCTTTCCTAAATGATCCCCACAATATCCCACGGCATATCCCATTCTTGTATAAAACAAATCAGCTAAGTGACCAGCTATACTCATACCTTTAAAATCCCCACCAAAAAATTCTCTATATGTATCTTCTGCCCACGGTTCCCACGGTGTATCAGTATAATCAACAGTATATTTTTCGTGACAATCTCTCAATGCACCTTCACATCTTATAGTTACATTGTCACTACCACTATTTGCAGAATAATCAACTCCATAAATATAACCATAAAAATATAATTCTTCTAACCCTTCTAACCAATACAACCAAACTTTTATTATTATACCAAAATCAATCAAATTATTTAACCAATCTCCATTTTCGAGTTTTGTTTTATTTAAAACATTTATTGTGAAATTTACAATACTATTTTCTTCAAATGTAACTTCAAAATCTTTTACTGGTATTGGTATCCATGTTGTTCCAGTAATAGTTGTTTTTTCAATCTGTACTAAAACTTTAGGTGTCATACCAAACATATTTTTCCTTCTATTCCTTTTCCATGAACTCTCAGGATTTGGTAATGCCACAGGTGGACCGGGTGGGGGTGGCGGTGCACTTGGGGCTACTGGATTACCAGTTCTTATCTTTAACATTTCAAAATATGGTGTATCATTAGAACCCGGAGTTATTATTTTTACTTCTACTTGACAATACTGTTCACCAACAGTATCACCAAACGATCCAAATATTAAATCTGATTCTGTTATAATAGTATTCAATAATGCTGGATTGTTGTATATTGGTGATGTTGCAACTATTGTTTCATCAACAATAATCCTTAATTGAATAGTATTTACGGCAGATAAATTACTAAATTCCACATATAATTCTTCTATACCACTTTGTGCCATATTTGGATCAACCGAGAAAAAATCAATATTTGGTGTTCTCCATGTTGATGTTACATTATAATCACGAGAATGTATTTTAAAAGTTAAATCTCCACCGGGATGCATCCTCCATGTTGGTGGGTGAAATGGATCAAACCCAAAGTCTTCTATTCCAGCAGCGTATGGTTGTGTTGAATCAGATGCGATAGTATAAAATGAACCGACAGGAGAACCAGCACCAACATCTTCTACTGTAAAATGATAAGTGATACCATTATTACAAAGATAAGGTGCAGTAACAACTTCGGGCCAAACAAAATGAAATAAATTCCATCCAGGAACAGTTAATGTACCAGAAGCTTTTGGTGCAGATGAACAAAGAACTGCACCGGGAAATCCAAATCCATCATCTGCACATAATCTAACAACCATATCAGTTGGAGTAGCTGTTATACCATTTACATAAATACTTATTCCAGTTAAAACAAAATCATTAACAGGAACAAAACTTTGACCTCTAAATTCCCATTGTGCACCCGTATTACCGACAGCAACAGTTATGTCTTGTGTTAATTGAGTTATTTCATCATCATTAGTATTATCTATAAAAGCTTGAACTTGTCCAGTAGGTATGTTTAAAATTCCCGTACTCAAATGTGATATGTCAGTTGTTGATGTGGAAAAAACTCCACCTACAAATGCAGCAGAAGTATCCCAATTAAAATCATACGCCATCTACAAAGCCCTCCCATACACATTTTGATATTCACTTATTTCCGTGAACGTCATTCCATAATCAATAATCCTATCATTATATCCGGGAGTGTTTGAATAATTTGTTATCATACCAATTACTTCTTCTCCAAAAATATCCATAACAACCAATACACCATACTTAAACAACAATCTAAACAATTCACTTTCATATTTTGCCATATCAGCATATTCATCTGATGTAAATCCACTATACAAACTCATGGGGGCCAAATGAACGCCATTAATTCTCCATTGTCTATTACCAGCAATAGTAGATTGCACCGTAGCTTTATCGTAATATGTGGTTGAAACCACAGAATTTCCAGATGATGTTTGACTTATTGATATAGACAAAAATGGTGACATCGGGACAATCTTTCTCAATTGACTACAATAACTTTGAGTTGTCCAAACCCGTCTATCATCTTCAAATACTGTATTACCTTCTTTATCAATAACCATAACCTCAACATCAAATTGTGGTGTAAGTGGTGTATCAATGGGATTTCGTGTTTCATAATATATATGAGGTATTATAGGATTACCATCTATATTCGTATCAAAAAAAACGTGTGGTGTTCCATCACCAAAATCTGTAACAAATTGTAAATCACCATCTTCACCAGGACAATTATCTTCTGGATCACGACTATCAGTTAAAAATAAATTAAATTCAATACCATTAAATTGAATTATTTCAGTTTCAACAAATAAAACAGGATCAATATTATTCACATACACAGAAGACCTGTTAAACAAATCACCAAATGGTGCATTTACAACTGGCAAATTCCATGCCACAACACTACTAACATCTTTTACTTCTGAAACAAGTGTCCACAAAGATTGTGCCGCAGTTGTAGTTGCAAAATATTTATGTTGTTGAAAACTATGTTCATCATAAGCGTGTGCAGTACCATCACCAAAATCCATATCATACAATTCGTTCACAACAGGAGTTGATAATTTACCATAATTATACACACCAGTTATTTCAAATGCATCATTACCTTTTGTTGTGTTTAAATCAATACCCCAAAAAGCCATAGTACCGTAATATGGCATTTGACCAGCCCATATTGCGGCTTTGTCAGTCCACCTACCTTGTGCCATACCGTTTCCAAAAATTTGTCTTTCTGTAACAACTCCACCAGTAGGTCCATATATAATCCACATTTCATCATGATGTAAATATAACCCTAACATATATTCTACACCGGAATTTGGTGTTGCAACACCAGCCACAACATCGAGATTAAAATTACCAAGCAAACTATCATTCACACTTGTTGATATTGTAGCTAAATTTGCACCAGTACCTTGTAACGTAACTCTAATATCCCATTCATTGTTTACACCTTCTGCATACGTTTCATACGTTCTTATGTCACCAGCAATCAATGGGAAATTACCAGTTACCATAGGATTCCAATAAAGTATTGGTGGTTGATTAATTGGAAAACCACCACTATCATACCAATAAAATGTCGTTATAGCCAATCTATCGCCACTACATTGACCAAAAAATTCTGTATCTTTAACTTGCATATATTGTCTACCATCCAACGTTGGACCATCACCACTTGTACTATGCATTTCACCTGGAAATGCAGGATCAGTTATAGCTTCAAAATAATGACTAAACCATTCACCCCAATCTGTTTCAGTAGTTCCGGGTGTAATATAATCAAATTCATCACCAAAGCTTGGCAAATCACTTGTAGGATCACTTGACCAAGTTAAATCCATTTCTTGTATTCCACAAGAATCAATAACGTCATGTTCATATATCCCACCAGGAAACCCACCAACAATAGTTAAATCTTTAAATGTTTTTGAAGCTTGAAATGGTCCGCTTGTAGATTTATTTGTAAATATAAAATTTGACCTATCCCAATCTAAATTATCCCAAACTGGTATATCAAAAAATTCTCTGTTCTGTTCGTAAAATCCCATCAACGTTCCTCCCGTAAAATTCCATTTTCCCCAACCATTCTTCGGCGTTCATTTATTGCATCTTGTAAACTATCCAATATACTTTTGCCGGTTGCTTCACTATCAACAGTTATTGAAATACTATCTATCGTAATATATGTACTCTCACCTACACCACCTGTACTTGCAATTAAATTATCATTTGGGCTAAACCTTATTGGGGCTTGACCAGCCCTCCAAATGAAATCACCATACGTTCCACGTTCATTAGGATTTTGTGCATAATATCTTTCTTTTCTCAATTCAGTTTGTTGTTGGGTAGTCAAATAATCTGGTACAACGTCATATTTTTCTTTTTCTTTTTCATCACCACCCCACCATCCAGCCCATTCACCTAATTCTTTTACACCAAATGCAACACCACCAATAGCACCACCAACACCAGCACCAACTAACCATCCAACACCCGGAATTGGTATTGCATTTCCTAAAATGCCACCAATAAATGCACCAGT
>Ga0180007_10004343_pt1 | contig 15057 bp, 13 predicted proteins | sample MM_PC_MetaG_FD_121122 | JGI IMG/M metagenome (GOLD analysis project Ga0180007, IMG submission 121122) | Groundwater microbial communities from the Aspo Hard Rock Laboratory (HRL) deep subsurface site, Sweden - MM_PC_MetaG | ecosystem: Environmental > Aquatic > Deep subsurface > Groundwater... | reverse complement strand
TCCTCTGTCAAGGTCAACAACCTCGGCAAGGCTGCCCGCGAAATCAGTAAGGTGACCGAGGTGATCACTGAAATTTCCGAGCAGACCAACCTGCTGGCCCTTAATGCCACCATCGAGGCTGCCCGTGCTGGCGAGGCAGGCAAGGGATTTGCCGTAGTTGCCAATGAGATCAAGGAACTTGCCAAACAGACGGCTCAAGCAACCGGTGAGATTAAAGCGAAGATAGAATCTATCCAGTCTTCCACCGATGACACGGTGAAGGAGATCACTGAAATCAGTACGGTGATCAACAGTGTTAACGAAATTGTCTCAACCATTGCCGCGGCAGTGGAAGAACAATCGGTCACTGCTGCTGATATTTCCGGCAATGTCAATGAGGCGGCAAACGGAATCAGCGAAGTCAACGAAAATGTATCCCAGGCCTCGGCAGTCGCAGGTGAGATTGCCAGGGATATCACCGATGTCAGCCAGGTGTCGCGGGGGGCACGGGAAAACAGTCTCCGCCTGCAGGAAAGCGCACAGCAGCTCAAGGAGATCGCAAACACGATCAGCCGGGAGACCGGTCGTTTTGACTTGGGAGACAGTGGAAAAAATCATGCAGCTAGCCGTATGGTATCTAATGCTCGACCGCTGCTGCGCTGGAACGACTCCCTGTCAGTGGGCATCGGCTCCATTGACAAGCAACACATGGTACTCATAGACCTGATTAACGAGCTTTACAGAGAGATGAATTCCGATAATGGGCAGCCAGTTATAGGTAAGGCCCTTGGCAAGCTGATTGAGTACACGGAGACCCATTTTCAATTCGAAGAAAAACTATTTGCCAAGCACAATTATCAGGACAAGAATGCGCATGAGGAGGTCCACCGTAAACTGGTGGCCCAGGTAATTGACTTCCAGAAGAAGTTCAAACAGGGTGATGCGGATGTGTCACTGGAGCTGATGGAATTTCTCAAGGACTGGCTGATCAATCATATCAAGAAAACAGATAAGCAGTATGCGCCGTTTTTACAGAGCAAGGGCGTGATTTAGTGGGGTAAGGTTAAAGGGAAAGATGGCATATTCCTGGTGAGATACTTGGCTCTTACCAGGAATGGGCACACGGCATCCAGTTGTAACATCTTCCCTTCAGCCTCTTTCCCTGCACAATTCCGTTTATCTTATTTCTTGAGTCCGAAGATCCCTTTCTTCTTTGTTGTAAATGCTGGGCGATAGCGTTTTTTCTGCCCTCCCCGGTTTCTGGAATGGGAACTATCCATGTCTGTCTGGGGGGGCTGTTTTTGCACGGAGGGGAGATGGGTATCTGTCAGTATGCCGGTGACCGACTCTAAATAGAGGTCACAGAACAGAGAGCAGGTCTTGAAATAGCTCTTTTTCTTCATCCATTTTGGCCACGTATCATTTTCCAGGTGGCGGAGGAATTGGGGCAGGTTGGAAAGCAGGATGACCATCTCCTGACGGGTGGAGCGACGTAAATTCAGTTGTGTTCCCAGCTCGGTATCCAGCTGGTCCCGTATGATTTTGGAAAATCGAAAGGCTGCAGCTCCTTTCAAATTTTGACGAACAAGATCAAAGCGGGCATTGGCCCAGGGAATGAGAAGAAAGGCCAGGAGAAAGTCATTGGGCAGTCCTTGTTGTTCTGATTCCTTTGCCAGCAGTGCCCTGCGGTCAATGACTTTTGCAAGAGCCGTCAGTTGCTCCCGGTAGGGGAGTTCTTCTGCTTGTTCTTTCTTGAAGAGTGTCTTTTTGTAGAGTCCCAGTATATCGAAAAAGAGCTCAGACTCCAGGGCCAGATCGAGCCATGCCGCAAAGGCTCCACTGTGCAGATCCTTAATGAATTCGTCGCGAATCCGTGAAGGTGGGCAGAGGGGGAGTTTTTCATGGTGGGAACAGATGGCCTGCCACGTTCTCGGCGCGATCTTGAAATTTAATCTGGCGGCATGGCGGATGGCTCGCAGCATGCGTACCGGATCCCTGGTAATACGTCGTTCCGGATCGCCAACGATACGGATGACGGAATGATCAAGGTCATCAATGCCCCCCACATAGTCAATAATGGTGTTATTCTCGATCTCGTAAAATAAGGAGTTGATGGTGAGATCCCGGCGTTGGGCATCTTCATCCAGGCTGCCGTAGGTATTGTTGGGGGCAAGTACTGTCTCTGGACCATCCAGATCGTATTCACTTAAGGAACGTAAGGTGGAGAGCTCTATTTCCTTGCCGCGAAACAGAATCTGAACCAGACGGAAGCGTCTGCCAATGGTGCGACTGTTGCGGAAGAGCTTACGGATCTGCCCGGGCCGGGCGTCGGTGCTGATGTCAAAATCCTTTGGCGTTTTACCCAGATAGAGGTCACGAACTCCTCCGCCCACCAGGTATCCGGCGTAGCCATTGTCGCGCAGCACGCGGAGCACATGCATGGCATCTCTGTCAATCATGTGATGACGGATGGGATGGTCGTCAGGGCTGACGATTAGAGGTTCTTTGGAAAAGGTCATGGGCAGATAGCGATCAGGAGGCTGCCGGGCTGAATCCATGCCCTTCTTTATAGACCGATTCCGCTTGGGTAACAAATTGTCTGAAGATCTCAGCCACGGGCAGGATCTCTGTCATCTTGTAAGTGTTGGCGCCCGAGAAAAATAGGCCTTCGTCGAGATTGCCGTCACGGGCACTGAGGAGTCGTTCGCTGATGCAGTAGTGATGATCACATTTTTTCAAACACTTGTAGGAACATTTTTTGACCGTGGTATCGGTCCCTTCGGCCATGGAACGGACAAATTTGGTGTTGATGGCACGGCCCGGCATGCCCACCGGAGAGGAGGTGATGACAATGTCTTCCTTCTTGGCATCCAAAAATGCCTGTTTGAACTTATCATCTACGTCGCACTCTTCACTAAGGACAAAACGAGAGGCAATCTGTATTCCGTCTGCACCGTATTTGTCCATCATCTCAGCCATCTCGTAGCCGTTAGTAATACCGCCGGCAGCGATGAGGGGTACCTTGCTGATGACCTCACGAATGGGAGGAAAGATTTCACGCAGAGGACGATCAGTGCCGAGGTGGCCCCCAGCTTCAGCGGCTTCTACAATAATGGCTGCTGCACCAAGTTTTTCCGCAAGTTTGGCGATTCCTGGAGAGGAGACGATCATAACAATGGGAATATTGTGTTCACGTCCTATTTTGAAGATATCCCTGGAAAAACCTGCTCCGGTGATGATCATGTCAATCCCGGCTTCGATGGAGGTCATGACCAGATTGTAAAAATCTTTCATGGCGTACATGATATTTACTGCTACGATACCGTCTGTCATGCTTTTGGCTTTGAGGATATCTGCTCGGAGATCCTCGGGAGGGAGGGCTGATCCGCCTATTACCCCAATACCACCACAGTTCGCAACCGGTGCCGCCAGTGCAGAGGTTGAAACACGAATGGACATCCCGCCCTGGATCAGGGGGATGCGTGCGGTGAAATTTGCAATTTTTAACTCGGGTAGTTTCATCTAGTTTAATACTCCTATATATAATCTTTTGAGCAAAGAGTGATAATGCCTTGCTTGCATGCTTTTGTCAAGCAGTGATGGCGGGATAACAGGGTGTTAAAGCACATTTTGATAAACAGTGTTCGTTAGAAGGGTGTCTACAAATTCGTTTTTTCAGAATGTCCCGCTCATATTTGATGAGAAATCAGCATGATTGAATTCTTGGCACAAAATAGTTGCAGCTCTCTTGCTGACCAATTTTATACTAAGAATATATCCTGTTGCGCTCATAGAAGCCGGAGGCCCGATGAAACCTGATAGAGAAATTGGGAGTCGCTTGATAGAGATGGGTGGAAAACATCAGCCGTAGAGGAGTGATGGTAATATTTCGTTGACGAACAGTTGAGTCATATGTGTTGAGTGAAGAGGGCTTGCAGAGAAGACAGGGAAAAAGAGAGACCCAGACAGACAGCGGTGGCACTGTCTGTCTGGGAAAAGGGGGCATTTAATTTTTAAATGCCCCAATGCTGAGGGCCTTCTGCAATTCTTCCACAGGGGTGTAGTCAAGGGGATCAGTCCAGCCGATAATCTTGGCCTTCGTTGCAGCCGGGTCATCTTTTTTGATCTGTTTAAGAGCTGCGACAAGCTCTTGAGCCAGGGCATCAGAGGTGGCGGCTGTTTTCGCAAGAGGCCATTCAGGATAGAGGGTAGTCGAACAGACAAAGGGGAAGTTCGGATAATTCTGTTTATTGATGATCTTGAAGTCTGCCATGGCAATGGCACCAGCGGCTGCCATACGTTCTAAGGTATCGGTGCGTACTGTACCGGCTTGGGCAGTCTCATTCTGAATGGCGAAAACGACATTGTCATGCTTGCCGGAAAATTCCAGTTTTGCAAAGTCTTTGAAGGGATCTATCCCTTCGTCCTTGAAAGTTTTATAGGCCATCTGCCAGCCGCCAAAAGAGGATTGCTTCACGGCCATGAAAGTCTTGCCCTTGAGGTCTGCCAAGCTGTTGATGGAGTCATTGTAGGCAGAGGCAATGATAACACCACCGAAGGAGTCCAGGGCCTGACCCTGACGAGAGTTGATCATGGTGGCGATGGCGTTTGCGCCATATTTTACTTTGGCGGTAACATACATTGAAGAATTGATGAGAAAAAAGTCAACTTCATTCCCTTCGATGGCTGGATTGACCTTGTCAAAATCAAGAGGGACAATTTCCACTTTTTTTCCCATTGTTGTGGTGAGGTATTCACCTGTGGCAGACCATGCCTTCAGGGCTTTGGCAGGACCGTCTTTGGCAAGGACCCCGATTTTGATAGTGTCAGTCGCGTGCGCGGAAACGGCAAAGAGGAAGAGGACGGCTGCAACAAGAATTGAAAGTCGATTTTTCATGGCTTATCTCCTGAAAAGGATAGGGGGGCTCAAGTTGTTCGATTCGTACTGGGGGGTAGGAATGGAACAGGATAGAGAGGTTGATACAAATTACTAACTGTAAAAAAATTCTTTCAGAAAGTCTGGTGAAAGTCAAGGCCGTAGACTGAGAGGATCAGGAAGTGTGGTAGAATAGGGGGTTCATCATAAGGTTGTTTTTGCCTGAAAGAGGTGGAAATTCCACTGAAGTGGCGAATTTTACACGGTTTGCCCGCATCTTCTTGACATTTTCCGGTAATTGCGTTTAATTTTACTCTTTTTTGGAATGTGTAAAATCCTGGAGGAACAGCAGTGAAGATAACAGCCTTGAATGGCTTTAAAGACATCGTGCCGGGTGAGGTGGAGCTCTGGCAGAAGGTGGAAACTGCAGCCCGTGATATTTTCTCGCGCTTCAATTTCTCCGAAATCAGGATGCCTATACTGGAGAAGACTGAACTCTTCGCCCGTTCCATCGGTGAGACCACCGACATCGTCGAAAAGGAGATGTACACCTTTATCGATAAACAGATCACCATGCGGCCGGAAGCCACTGCCTCTCTGCTTCGGGCCTACATTCAGCACGGTCTTCATGTGCAGAAACCTGTCCAGCGTCTCTTTACCATTGGCCCGATGTTTCGCCATGAACGTCCTCAGATGGGACGACTTCGTCAGTTTCATCAGATGGATGTGGAAGTGATTGGCGCACAGAACCCAAGGGTTGATGCTGAACTCATGGCCATGGGAGCCATGCTCCTGGAGGAACTGGGAGTAACGGTGAGCCTGGAGTTGAACTCCCTTGGCTGCCCGGCCTGTCGCCCCGGTTTCCGCAAGACTCTGCTTGACTTCATAGAAGATCGATATGAGGCACTCTGTGATGACTGCAAACGGCGCAGCAACACTAATCCTCTGCGGGTCCTCGATTGCAAAAATCCTTCCTGTCGTGCCCAGGTGGTTGAGGCGCCTTCCATCCAGGAGCATCTCTGCCAGGAATGCAGCGATCATTTCGCAGTGGTTCAGAAAGGGCTGCAGCAACTTGGGGTCAGCTACAGTCTGAACAAGTTTATGGTTCGGGGCCTGGATTATTATACCCGGACTACCTTTGAATTTATCACCGGGGATCTTGGTGCCCAGGCAGCAGTCGGTGCCGGAGGCCGCTACGATGGGTTGATTGAACAGCTCGGCGGTCCTAAAGTCCCTGGAATCGGTTTTGCCCTGGGCATGGAACGGCTTGTGCTGCTCCTGCAGCAGAAGAAAGGGGCTGAGACTGTTCAAGGTGAGATGGATCTCTTTGTGGCCGGTCTGGGAGAGACTGCCTCTCATTTTGTCTTTCCTCTGGTCCACGCTCTACGCAGAAAGGGTTTGCAGGTCGCCATGGATCATGAAGGGCGTAGCCTGAAAAGCCAGATGAAACAGGCGAACAAGGCAGGTGCTCACTATGTTCTGATCGTTGGCGAGGCAGAACTGGAGCAAGGTCAGGCTGTGTTACGAAATATGGATGATCAGAAACAGACAGATATTGAGATAGGCACTGGGATTGACAAATTATCACAATCTCTTCTTGAAATATGCAAACCACTGGACAAATTTTCAGACATTCTGACAAAAAGAATTTAATATATAAAAGCGTAAGGTATCAGCTGCGATCCCAAATGAATGGAGATGGGTGAATGCTGGGTGATTTTACTAAATAAAATAACAATAACTACGGAATGAAACTGTTCAGGAGTGCCTCAGCTTCGTTCATTTGAGTGTTGGCGTAATAGTAGAGCTATACGACAAGACTCAAATGGACGTAGATGGGATCCTCACTGAAGAGGGACAAAAAAGCTTATGGAATCAATGGGAACTATGCGCAGGACACATTCCTGCAACGATCTGACAAGTGCCAATATTGGTGAAGAAATAACTCTCATGGGCTGGGTTCTGCGCAGGCGGGATCACGGCGGTGTAATCTTTATTGATCTGCGTGATCGACATGGTTTGACCCAGGTTATTTTTAATCCTGAGGTGAACGCTGAAATCCATGCCAAGGCCCATCAGCTTCGCAGCGAATGGGTTATAGCTGTTCGTGGAACGGTTGCTGCCAGACTTGAAGGTATGGCGAATAAAAAACTTGCCACCGGTGAGATCGAGGTCTTTATTGATGAGCTGCGTATCCTGAATACCGCTGAAACTCCACCCTTCCCCCTGGATGAAGAGAGTGATGTTTCCGAAAATCTTCGTCTCCAGTATCGCTACATGGATCTGCGGCGACCTGAGATGACAGCCAATCTGGTCATGCGTCACACTGCGGTCCAATCTATCCGCAGTTATCTCAACGACAATGAGTTTCTTGAGGTTGAGACCCCCATGCTTACCCGTTCCACTCCGGAAGGGGCTCGGGACTATCTGGTGCCAAGCCGGGTCAATGCCGGGAAGTTTTATGCACTGCCGCAGTCTCCTCAGCTCTTCAAACAGCTGCTGATGATGGCCGGTATGGACCGCTATTACCAGATCGTCAAATGCTTCCGTGACGAGGATCTGCGCGCCGATCGCCAGCCCGAGTTCACCCAGATCGATATGGAGCTCTCCTTTATGAATGAGGAGCAGATCATTGAGATCACTGAGGGTATGATCGCCAAACTCTTTAAAGATACCCTGGATCTTGATGTGGCCCCACCCTTTCCTCAGATCAGCTATGATGAGGCCATGAATCGTTTTGGCACTGACAGGCCTGATATCCGTTTTGGTTTCGAGTTGGTGGATCTGAGCGAGATTGCCCGTACCTGTTCTTTTAAAGTCTTCCGCTCCATTGCCGATGGCGGGGGAACCGTACGTGCTATCAATGCCAAAGGTTGTGCCGATTTTTCCCGTAAGGACCTTGATGTCCTCACCGACTATGTGGCACAGTTCGGGGCCAAAGGTCTTGCCTGGGTAAAGATGAAGGCAGATGGAGAGTGGCAGTCACCCATTGCCAAGTTCTTCAGTGACGAGGAACGGGCAGCCATGACAGAGGCACTGGATGCCGAAGAAGGGGATCTGCTCTTTTTCGGAGCGGACAAGGCCTCCGTGGTCTTCCCGGTCCTGGGTGAGCTGCGGGTCGAATTGGCGCGCCGTCTGAACCTGCTTGACAAGAAAACCTTTAGCTTTGTCTGGGTCACAGACTTTCCTCTGGTGGAGTATGATGAAAACAGGAAACGCTTTCAGGCCCTGCATCATCCCTTTACTGCCCCTAAAGAAGAAGATATCGATAAACTGGAAACGGATCCGGCAGCTGTTTATAGCCAGGCCTATGATCTGGTGCTGAACGGTACCGAGATCGGTGGTGGCTCTATCCGTATTCATCGCCGTGATATCCAGGCCCGTGTCCTGGCAGCGCTCGACATTGATGAAGCAGAGGCCAACGACAAGTTCGGTTTCCTCCTCCGCGCCCTGGAGCTCGGTGCGCCGCCTCACGGCGGCCTGGCCTTTGGTCTGGACCGGCTGCTCATGATCATTACCGGTAGTGACTCCATCCGTGAAGTCATTGCCTTTCCCAAGACTCAGAAGGCCACGTGCCCGCTCACCGAGGCACCGGCGTCAGTTTCCAGGAAACAGCTCACTGAGCTCTATCTGCGACCGGACTGGAAAGAGTCCTGATTGATCACTCTCGGCAGTCACCGCCTCACTGTGGTTGACTGCCATTTTTTTCTTTGCCCTCCTTTGCCACTCCTCCGGAATCCCGGTAAAGACAGGCAAAGAGTATTTTTGTCGGCAACTCATGTTGTAATAGTCGCGTTTTGCTTGCGATTTTATCTCGTGTCCTTGTCTGGTGAAGAATAACCCTCAACCTTTCTTATAAAACTCCCAGTGATTGCCAACGATTTTTTGCGAAAAATTCGCTACAGCCTTAATTTGAAAGATAAAGAGATGATACAGATATTTCAGGCCTCCGGGCAGGAGATGCAGCAAGTTCAACTCAATACGTTACTGAAAAAAGAGGATGAAAAAGGATTCGTTCTCTGTTCGCATTCCCTGTTAAATGCCTTTCTGGACGGTCTTATCGTTTTCTACCGAGGTTCTCTGGAAAAAGGACCCGCACCGGATCAGCCAGTCAAAATAAACAATAACGATATGTTGCGAAAGGTTCGCATTGCCCTTGCCTATCAGGATACGGATATGCTGGAAGTCTTCAGGCTTGCCGGGATCAAGATTTCCAAGTCTGAATTATCAGCCTTTTTTAGAAGAAGCGGTCATAAACATTATAAGGAATGTGGCGATCAATTCCTTCGCAATTTCCTGCAGGGCCTGGCTCTATACAAAAAAAGACCTGTCAGGCGAGATGCAATTTCCATAAAAGAAGACGTCTGAGTCAGAAGGAAAAAATCCCGGATGGCGACTCACCGTCAAGGTGATTCTCTCTGGGCCATGAAAGCAATACAGGGTCCGGTTCGTCCAGAATATCATCGTATCCTTTTGAAAACCTGGGCTTGCTTCCCAGAGTTTAAATTATAAGTAATACATGCTGTAAGGGGTTGCTATGAGAGAAGAGGCAGCGCGGGAACTGCAAGCGTTTCTTGAAGAATGGAAAGAACCGCCTGGAAAAAACAGAGAAATATTTTTACATCTCAGGGAATACCTGAGTAAAAAAGAGGGCGTTACCCTCGATTTCATTGCACGGCCTGGTGTCACCTATTCTCTCAGGGCTGTGCATGCAGATCAGAAAGAAAAAGCTCTTTTTGTCATGGTTGATGTCATTGAAGATGTTTCCCGATGGCTTTCCGTCTGTTTTTACAGTGAAATGATAGCAGATCCGGAAGAAAGAGGCGACCAGGTACCAGGGGGGTTGCTCGGCGAAGATGCCGTGTGCTTCGATCTTGAAGAACGGGATGAGGCGTTAATCCGCTATGTGGAATCCCGTCTGGACGAGGCCTGCAAGAACGCTGCAAAGGAGTAGCCCTGTTTCTGCTTTGGCAGAGGAACGCGGAGAGATCGGTGTTGTTGCCTGTGAGACAAGACGTTAAGCAGGGCAGCCGATCTGCTGGCATTCTCTCTACCATCAATCCAGACACGCTGCACTTCTTTAGAAAAGTGACATCCGCAGTGATTCGCACATGTGTTAGATCTGCAACACCACATCAGCAGAAGCTTTTTCGCGACCCGCTTATCTCTTGGCTGACCGGGGTCAGGAGTGAACGCCGAACTCTGCCAGCTGGATCAGGAACACCCAGATCCCGGTAAGAAACATGAGGCCAATGGCCATGGCTGCAAAGGCGGTATCGATTTTTTTCTGATAGCGTTTGAGCAATCGTTTGAGTGAGTTGTTTTTGTTACGGTTGACCTGGGCCCAGCATCCTGCCGGCAGGGCTTGCTGAAGATAGTGGTGTTGACTGATGCGGTTGCTTTTTTTCATGATAGATTCCTCCGTTGTTCTATTTAGAGGAAGTGTAACAGGGTCAGGTGCTCACAGAGTGAGCACCGTCAAAAAAAGAAAAAAAGTTTTTGGCATTGAGAATTGTGCTGTGCAGGAAGTTTGGCCTGGAAAAAAGGAAAAACGACAGGCAAAGGCCATGGTTGTCTGGGCATCATGGTAGTCCGCACCAGTCACACCTGTTTCTTCCTTCTCTCGGAGCCGGTAGAAGGGCATTCCGCCAGGTCGTGTCCAAAACAGAGCAAAAAGGCTATCTCGTGACGAAGGAGACCCGGCATTCCAACGGCCTGATTTTTCTTGCCATTAAACAGGGAAATGGGGTAGCCTAGGTTTATTGCCGCTTTGTTTTCATCCATTAACACAGCTGAGAATATTGCCATGAGTGAAAGATACTTTTTGTTTCCCGTGACCCTCATTTTCATGAGCACCTTTTTTTTACTGGATCCTGCTGCAGTCGTGGCTAAAGGATGTTTGAACGGGAGCTGTCACCAGGAACTGACCCAGATGCAGTATGTGCATGGGCCGGTGGCGGCAGAGATGGCTGGGGCCGATGGCTGTGTGATGTGCCATTTACCGAATGGTCAGTCCTGCACTGCCAGCATGGCCGGAAAATTTACCCTCAAGGGTAAGGATATCTGCCTTATCTGTCACGAAAAAGGGATGGGAACCCAGCATACCGAGTCCGAGGTCGAGAGCAAGTGCCTGACCTGTCATGCACCGCACGGTTCTGATGTGAGTCCGCAGATGCTGCGTGCCAAATAGATCTTTCTCTGAGACAACTCAGGCTTTGCCCTTTCCTCCCCTTTGTCTTTTCTCAAGGGTGAATTCAAATTGCCGGCACAGCACGAGCCATCTTTGGCATGTAACAGGGCAGTGGTGTTACGGAGTGAGTGTCGTCCTGGAAAAACAAAAAAAGAGATAGTTGGGTGAGGAAATATACTCTGTTACCAAGCTATTACTCTGTACCTGGGATCAGCCTGAGAAGAATTCTTTGTAGGCCTCGACCACCCGCTGGATATCCTCTTCAGCAACATCCAGGTGTGTCACCAGGCGAACCTTTGCCCCGCCGCTAACCAGAATACCGCGCTGCTGTAGGAATTCTGGCAACAGGGCTGCGGATTCACTTGGAAAATCAACATAAACCATGTTTGTCTGGGCTTCATGAAAGTCCACAGCAATCTCATCGATATCGCTCAGGCCTTGGGCCAGCAGAGCTGCATTTTCATGATCTTCAGCCAGTCGCTGTCTGTTGTGCGCCAGAGCAAAGATCCCTGCGGCTGCGAGTATCCCGGCCTGGCGCATACCGCCGCCAAGCATCTTTCGCCATTTCCTGGCCTCCCGGATCAGTTCACTGCTTGCACAGAGCAGAGAGCCGACAGGGGCTCCAAGTCCTTTTGAGAGACAGAGAGATACAGAGTCAAAGTATGTTGCAATGACCGCCGCCGAGACATTGCGTTTAAGGGCAGCATTAAAGATCCGGGCACCGTCGAGGTGGATTTGCAGTCCTTCATCTTTGGCAAAGGAGGCAGCACTTGCCAGATAGTGCATGGGCAAAGCCTTGCCGGCCTGGGTGTTTTCCAGGCAGAGCAGGCGGGTACGGGCACAATGAAAATCATCGGGTTTGATATACCTTTTCACTTTGGCCAGATCAAGAGTGGAATCAGGTTCGAATTCGATCGGTTGCGGTTGGATGGAGCCGAGCACTGCAGCTCCACCTCCCTCATATCGGTAGGTGTGGGCTTGTTGCCCCACGATGTACTCGTCTCCCCGCTGACAGTGGCTGAGCAGGGCCAGGAGATTTGTCTGGGTGCCACTGGATGCAAAGAGGGCGGACTCAAAACCCAGCATATCCGCTGCCATCTTTTCCAGGCGGTTGACAGTCGGGTCCTCTGCAAAGACATCGTCACCTACGTCTGCCTGGGCCATGGCAGAACGCATGGCAGGGCAGGGCCGGGTGACTGTGTCGCTTCTCAAGTCGATTATTTTCATGGCGTTATCCTGTGTTGCTGTAAAAGAGCTGTTTTCTCCGCTATAAAAACAGCGCCAGCAGGGAGAGGCTGGCAAAAGAGAGGAGGATACCCCAGCCCACCAGGGCGGCTGTCAGTTTTGGGGCCAATCCTGCACTCATGGCCATGGCCCCTGCTGTGACCATGGGCGGCATGCCCGCCTCAAAGATGGCTATGCGGGATGCAGGGGTATCAAGGCCCAGAAGCTGACAGATGAGGAGGGCGGCGACGGGGGCAATGATCAGTTTTACAGTCAGACCGAAGCAGAAGGGAAGGCCCTGTCCCGGAGCCAGTCTGATTTTCAGCTGCAGGCCGATGGCGAACATTACCACGGGCACAAGTGAGGAACCTATGAGAGCCAGGCTTCCGGCAATGGCCGGCTGCTGCAGCTGTTTTGCGAAAAGGAGCGCAGTGAGCAGGGCGAGAAATGGCGGAAAGGTGAGGATTCTTCTGGTAATTGCTCCTGCACCCTGTTGCTCTTGTTTGCTGTAGAAGGCGAGAACAAGAGAACCGTAGGTGGCCAGGGCCAGGAATGATCCGAACTGGTCATAGATAATACCATAGGAGACCATGTCCGTGCTAAAAAAGGCAGCAATCATGGGGATACCGAGAAAAGAGGTGTTTCCCAGAGGGACGGTAAGGAGAAGCACTGCAGTAACCTCCCGGGACCAACTGAACAGACGGCTGGCAATCACCACCATGACGGCCCCGAGGCCTGTCATGAACCAGGGCATGAGAATCAGGATAAAGAGATCCATGGAAAAGGAAAGTGTTGGCACCTGACGCAGGATAAGGGCTGGCAGTGCAATCCAGATAACATAGAGGTTCAGGGTCAGTGGCGCATTATCGGCAAAAACAGTCAGTCGTTGCAGGATGATACCGGCAGCGAGACAGATGAAGATGAGGATGAAATTTTCCATTTGTCAGAAGTAGTGAATTTTTGGTAGGGTGTTGAACTGTCTGTGGATGGATACCGGAGCATCATTATGGACGATGTGGGCACCGCCTGTCTATCATACGCAAGCAGGTGACTTTTATCATGTATAAACTAACTTTTTTTCCTTTTTTTTTTCGACCCCGCCCTACGCTCAGGCGGAAAAAAGAAGCGAGCCCAAAGCTGGACTGAGCGGTTTGCTGCTAACCTCAGCCAAGACCAGGCTGTAACTACTGAACTTCGTCAGGCCTTGCCGGGCGCAGGACGGAACTGATTTTTGTGAGGATAAGACGATGACATATAATGCGGTTTTTCATGTGGATCAAAATGATGATGCGGTCATGAATCTGGCTCTGACCAATGTTATTAATCTGCTCATCGCCATTCCCGGCCAAGAGCATGATCTGGTGGTTCTTTTTAACGGACCGGGAGCCAAGCTTGTTACCCGGGATAATGTGACTTCCTATCTCGAGCGAATCAAGGATCTGGCAGCAAAGGGAGTACGTTTTCAGATATGTAAAAATGCCATGATTCGTTTTGAGATCAGCCCCGAGCAGATCCTTGATGAGTTCGAGATCATCCCAGCCGGCATCGTGACCCTTATTGATCTGCAGAATGACGGTTTTTCCTATATCAAACCTTGATGTTGTAATGGGGTTGCAAATAAAATCTTGACGTGACAAGGAGTTGTCGGTAGTTTTGTTGCTGTTTCAGATGCCTGTAACAAGGCTTAATAGGGAACCCGGTTTAATTCCGGGACGGGCCCGCCGCTGTAACCGGGGACTGTTTCCGCATAAAGGGTACTTTGAAAGTTCTGAGTTTTTCAAGGTGGTCGAAAGTCACTGTCTGCTTTGTAGATGGGAAGGCGCGGAAATGGATTGATCCGGGAGTCAGAAGACCTGTCTGAATCATGCTTGTCTTCTCCGGCAGAGAAGATGGCTGCAACGCTTCTGGGGTTTACAGGGACATCCCGGATCAATATCAATTGATCCGGGATTGTTATGTCCGGATCCCAAGTCAAGGAGCATCTCCCCATGAAACGCAGTTCTCTGATTTTTTTCACCATTTTTCTCACCTTTCTTCTGATTCAACCTCTGCAGGCGGCAGAGAGAAAAACGGCTCAGGCCAATGGAATTGTGCTGGCCATGTTCGGCACCACAGTTGAGCCGGCCTTGCAGAGCCTGCTCAATATTCGAGAGGCCGTGGAGAAGGCTTATCCTGAGACCCCGGTGCGGATGGCCTTTACCTCCAATATCATTCGTCGAATCTGGCAGGAACGGAGTGCTGACCCGGCTTATCGGCAGTTACATCCGGAGATCCCGGAAGATGTCCTGCACATTCAGGGGCCTCTGGCCACCATTGCCGGGCTGCAGGATCAAGGGATTGACAGTATCATCGTCCAGTCTACGCATATTGCTCCGGCGGAAGAATACCTGGATCTCTGTTCCTACGTGGAAGGACTCGTTTCCATCAAGACCATCAAGGTCAAATACAAGCCCTTTAGGCAGCTGCTGGTCGGCAGACCGGCACTGGGTACCTTTGGCACTACCCATGCTTATGCAGAGGATGTGCGGCATGCCGCCAGGGTGCTGACTGCTGATATCGAGCTGGCGAGGAAAGAACAGGCGGCTCTGGTCTATATGGGGCACGGCAATGATCATTTCCCCTCCGGAGGACCTTATCTGGAGTTTGCTGCCCGTATGCGTGAGTTTTATCCCGATGTTTTGACTCTCATCGGTACCGTGGAGGGATTTCCCGATCTCGACGATGTCCGCGCCCAGCTCAAAAAGGCAGGAGTGAAGCGTGTGGTCTTGAAACCCTTCATGGTGGTGGC
>Ga0180007_10004342_pt1 | contig 15057 bp, 14 predicted proteins | sample MM_PC_MetaG_FD_121122 | JGI IMG/M metagenome (GOLD analysis project Ga0180007, IMG submission 121122) | Groundwater microbial communities from the Aspo Hard Rock Laboratory (HRL) deep subsurface site, Sweden - MM_PC_MetaG | ecosystem: Environmental > Aquatic > Deep subsurface > Groundwater... | reverse complement strand
CCCAAGGGGATCCGACCTACCACAAAAATAGCAGCAGCATACAGTGCTGACAGGGAAACACATTCCCCGGCCCCGGTGGTATAACTATCCTTATGCTGAAATGCCTCCATGGCTTCCACAGTCTCTGTCTTCCAGTAAGGTATAATATCCGTAGAATATTTATCCAGTCCAAAATGTTTTCTGATATCTATACTGAAATAATATTTATCACCCTCGTAACCGAAAAGTGCATTCGACCCGGCTAGAATATCCTCTCCAATAAATTCCTTAAATCGATCCAGTTCTTTTTGCTTATCGGTAAGTCCCCATGTCTCCAGGTCCAGGTTAAAAACAAAATGGTCCATAATATACTGTTTGATCCGGTTTATCCGCTGGGCAGGAGACTTCTTTTCAATACCTATAAACCAGGGATCCTCCCTCCATTTCCATATAAGAGGGGACATGATATTAGCGATAAGCAGAGCATAAAAAAGCTCGGGGAAGATAAAGATCTCCATGTCGGAAAGGGTAAAAGCGGATGAATATTTCTCCATATCTCGGGTTTCCATCATTTTCCTTTCATCTCCTTATTATCTGGCAAAGACCAGATATCCTGTATGACCAACCATGATATCTTTAGGCCGCAGACGTGTAGGATTGGGGATATATTCCCTCATTAAGACTTCAATGATCTGAATATCGAAAAAATGTTTTTCACACTTTTTCAGGATAGCGCTGACCTGATTGGTCGTGGGAACAAGCATACCTAAAACAGACCCTTTTTTTAAAATCGTCCGGAGCCATTCTATATATTTATGCGGTTCTTTAAGATCTACAAAAGCAGCATCAAAATCCTTTTCGTCGATCCCTTTTTCAATATCGTGATTGAAAAATTTAATATTTTTTCCTGATCCTGCATTTTCAATATTCATTTTTGCATTTTGATAAAAGACCTTTTCCTTCTCATAGGTAAAGAGAACTCCATCTGGTTCTATAGCCCTGGCAAGAAAGAGGCTTAAAGCACCGCTGCCTGTCCCGCATTCGAAGACTTTCATGCCATTGGCAAGGTCCAGTTTAAGGATGATCTGTCCGGATTCTTTTGGGTATATAATCTGTGTCTCCCTTTTTAACCCGTAAAGGATAAAATCGTTCAAAGACGGCTTTAAAACATAATGAGTATCGACCTTTGTGCCAAACTCCTGCCCAATAATATCATTGAATTTTAAAACTCCCTGCTTAGTGAAAAATGACTTTCCTTTTTCTACTCGTGTAATATATCTTCTCTTTGGTGTACTGATGAGAACAAGGTCTTTATCCTTAATTGTATTATTCATAAAAGCTTCTGAAGTCTCTTTAAATTTCAATATAATTCCGATAATAAACCTATACAATGAAAAAATTAATTCCATTATTTTTTATTTTTATGATCACATCGGTCTATGGACAAAAGATCATTATTTCTTCATCCTACTTTAAGGATAATCCGGAGATTAAAAAATTCGCCAGGGACCACAGGAACAATACAAGAGAAATGGAAAAAATGATCAATACCTATCTGTACCGTGAAGGCTTTGTCTTTACAAAAGTAAGTAAGATCCGGTTTGATAAAAAAAATAATGAACTGACGATTGAATTAGATGAAGGAATGATCAATAGAATAAAAATAGTCGGCAATAGAAAGATATCCGATAGAGTTATTAATAACTACTGCTATTTTAACAGGATCAAAATATTCAATAAAAGAATTTTCCAGCTTCAGATCAAAAGGCTTTTTAATTTAAATCTCTTTGATTCGATCGATTATCGGATCAATGAAACCGAGAGAAGCATTCTTATTACGATCGTAGAAAAGAAACGGAAGTACTTCGAGCTCAACGGTAACTATTCCGGCCAATATGGTGTAATGCCTTATCTGGGATTTATCAACCGTAATCTTTTTAAAAATAGCCGAATATTTATGGACATCAATATGGAATTCGGATTTTGGGAAAAACTCAAATTTTATCGTTTGAACATGAACCTGATCATAAAAAAATTCTATCTGGACCTGGTTCACAGAAGCGGAAAGACATATATTGATCAGAAGAGTTACTCTTCTGATCTTCAAAAGATCAATGCGGGAAGAAGGATCCTGGCAGAAAGGAACTGGGACCTCTTTCTCTTTATTCCTTTTGAAAATTATCACTTTTATGATACCGGGGATTTTCCCGAGGAGAATATTGTAAATGGATGGCGGTACGGGCTGGCTTTTATCTTGAACTATAATAATATTAAAGATGTACTGGAAGCCAGAGAAGAATCAATCTTTAACTTCTCCTGTAAAAGCATGATCTATAAAAAAAAGTATAACTATACAAAATTCAATATTGATCTTAAATGGTTTCAGGGAATCGCGGGAGGGTTTGGGATTGTTTACAGGAACAGTACAGGGTATATATGGGGGGAGACTCCCCTGGACAGCCTGATCCTTATTGGCGGAATAAATCAGAAAGGATACTCGGAAGGTGCTTATACAACGGATATGAAATTCGAAAATGGCATGGAGGTTGAATACGAAATTTTCACCCGTATATTACGAATAGCGTTTTTTATGGATGTTTCCTATTTTAATAGTGCTTTAACTTATAAAACGATCATAAGCTACGGCCCAGGAATCATTTTGAATATAGATGTTCCAAAATTCCATTCATTCAACATTCAGATGTTCTATGGTATTCCTTTTAATAACGAATTCAACCGGGGGAATCTGTATATCATATTAAAGAAACTATTCTACTAAAACTTAAAAGGCCTTTTTTGTATAATCTACAAATTGGTCTTTGTGATCAGAACAGATGCTTTCATCACTTTTCCCGAACTGCTTATCTTTGTTATTGAGATCAATGATCCTGTCCTGTTGCTGGATTTAGAAGTGTATTCATATAAACAGTCAGGGGTAAGTTCAGCCTGATGGTCTTCCAGTGAGAAAGCAGCATTTAACTTTCTTTCATCATACAGGTTGTTTATAAATGGAAGTGTATCCAGAACCTGCACAGCATACTGTCCATATTCCGGTGATCCCCAGTTGTTTAAATGGTAATTACCATAATAGTAATGCCCTATATCTTCATTTACATGCGTTATCAGCAATCCCGCATCCAGAGGCATCAATGGGAAAAAAAACTTATCATAAAATATTGAAGGGAAAGAAGAAAACCGATTCTCTAACAGGATATACTCTCGGGTACCCGTACCCGGAATGTTTATTCTGAATAAAGAATCCTGGCTGTTCTTCTGAATGGCTTTTACAGTGATCGACCCGGATCTTGAAATGAGCTTCGGTTCCATCCAGCCCATCTTCCATTTATTAAAACCCAGGGGGTGAGAAGGACCTTCACCCGGATTTTCCCCCTTTTTATAATTCCAGGCTCCAAAACTTCCCATTAAACCCCAGTGTGCGATCGGAAAATCATTGTCATCCTTAATGTCCCACCCTCCCCAATCCGGATCACCAAGATCAAATGCCCCTAATTCATGAAAAAATTCATGAGCTGCTACTCCTACGGGGGAATCGACTGTTAATACAATACCCCATCCCACCTTTTTTCTATTATCCAATTTTAGAACAAGAGAAGAGTCTGTAAATAAAACCCTTTTAGGCCAGATGCAGTTCATCTTTACATCTTCTGACTGTTTAAAAGCAGCCTGGTTAGCAGCTGCTGCTATGACAATAATATGGTCAATGTATCCGTCCTGATCATGATCATACGAGGTAAGATCAAACCCGTTTTTTTGAACCTTTTCTGCTGCATCTAAAATTATCTGGTAATAGGTCGTATTATGATTATCAACATCAATAGAACTATCCTGTGCATAATATGACCTTTTCCGGTCCAGAGTGATCCTGACAATACTTCCGAATATACCGCATTGATCATAACTTACTTCCTTTAAATATCTGTTTAATGAATTATGTTTATCACTGTACTCTGTCTTTTTTTTAGACCGGGTATTACCGGAGGTACCGAAAATAAGACGGGAAAAATAGTCATTATTATAACGCTCACCATAAGATACATTTGCCGGGGTATAGTCATTAAGCTTGGAATCTGAAAATTCAGCAATAATAACAAGGATCTTTTCTTTTAACGAAGGAAAAACTATCTGGTTGGGTACAATATTTCTTCCGGCCGGTTCCGTATATATTATTGAAAAGGGAGAAGGCCATTTTGTCTCTCTGACGTTTTTAATTATAGAAGGTGAGGGAGGAACAGAATAAAGAGGTGCAGTGAATAAAAAAATAAAAGTAATTATTGTTTTTAACATTGATAATATCTATTTATAGAACTTCTTTTACTTCTTTACCTTCTTATATTTTTCTTCAATGAATTCAATGACTTTCGTCGGGCATTTTTCAGCACCGGTCTTATCCCCTTTAAAACTCTTATGATCGACTACTGGCAGTTTCCCTTCCATCCGGATCCCTTCATTATTATTTTCCCGGACACAGATGCTGCATCCGATACATCCTTTCTTACATACTTTTGATACTTTTGCACCAAATTCCGGTGAAACACACTTGATAAAAAAATAAGCTTCTATTGGGACCATTTCAATGATCATCCGGGGACAGGCTTTCACACAGAGACCACATCCGGTGCATTTCTCTTCATCAACTTCGGGTAATCCATCCTCCTTAACCACAATTGCATCAAAAGGGCAGGCGTGCTCGCAATCTCCATACCCCAGACAGCCATAAGCACAGGCTTTATTCCCGCCATTACTGTTATGAACAGCAACACAAGTGGATAGCCCCTGATACTGACCGACTTCAGCTACACTCTTTTTATCTCCGCTACACCGCACTTTGGCTACTGTTTTTTCCTGCTCTTGCGCATCGAGTCCCAGAATTTCCGCTATGCCGGCTGAAGTCTCATTTCCTCCCGGAGCACAATCGGTTATACAGACCTCTTTTTCTACAATAGCTTTGGCATAGGCAAAACAGCCGGCATGCCCACAAGCTCCGCAATTTGATCCGGGCAGTACTTCATGGATCTGTTCAATCCTGGGGTCCTGCTCAACTTTTAATTTCTTTGCTGCCGCAGCTAATAGAGCGCCAAAGGCCAGTCCCAATACTCCGATACTTGCTGATGAAATAATAATTAAAGTGAACATAAAAATTATTCCCCTAAAATACCTTTAAAACATAAGAAGATCAAAGATAATAAACCTGCCGTAATAAAAGCAATAGGAGCTCCTTTAAAACTTTTCGGAATATTGGCTAGCTCCAGTCTTTCCCGGATACCGGACATAATAAATAATGCCAGTGTAAATCCTATCCCGGCGCCCACACCGTTAATCGCACTCTCCAGAAGATTAAAATCTTCTTTTATATTAATTAGAGCCGCACCGAGAACGGCACAATTGGTCGTGATCAAAGGGAGATAAATACCCAAAGCCTGATAAAGGGGGGGAGATACTTTTTGAATGAACATTTCAACCAATTGAACCAGCGTTGCGATAACCAGGATAAAGGTCACTGTTCTTAGAAAAACAATATTATTGGGAATAAGAAGATACTTATTCAGTAAATAAGTAATGATAGAGGCCAGAGTAAGAACAAAGATCACGGCCATACCCATACCGAGTGCGGAATCCATCTTCTTTGAGACACCGATAAACGGACATAATCCTAAAAACCGTGATAATACAAAATTATTTACCAGAGCGGCGCTGACAATAATGATAAAATAATGTTCCATTCTCTATCCTCTCTAACAATTCTCATTTTTCTTCATGACTGAATTTAAAATTCCCATTAAAATACCGATCGTAATAAACGCTCCCGGGGGTAGGACCATGATCGCCATCGGTTTTATCGGAACTTTCCAGATCCATCCAAAATCCTGAAGCTTAAGAGTGATCGTGCCTGACCCCAAAACCTCTCTTACCAGAGCAATGAATATAAGAGAAAAAGTAAATCCTAATCCCATACCAAGAGCATCCATGACCGACCGGAAAAGAGAATTTTTATTGGCAAAAGCCTCTGCTCTTCCGAGGATGATACAATTTACAACTATCAAAGGAATGAATATTCCAAGTTCCTTATGCAAGGAAGGCACATAAGCATTCAGGGTATAATCCACTATGGTAACAAAAGTTGCAATAATAACAATATAGGAAGGAATCCTGATTTTATCAGGGATAACCTTCCTTAACAGTGAAACAATAATATTAGAACCTAAAAGAACAAACATCGTGGCTATTCCCATTCCGATCCCGTTAATGACCGTAACCGAAACAGCCAGAGTAGGACACAAACCCAACATAAGAATAAAGGTAGGGTTTTCCTTGATAATGCCTTTAGTAAATTCTTTTATTGATGACATGATCTATTTCTTCCTCTTTTCTCCATAAATTTTTACTCGGGTATATTTATCAATAAGCGGAGTTAAACTGTTCATTAATAGAATGGAAAAACTTACACCTTCGGGTAATCCGCCTTTTAATCTTAAAAGAGCCGTGATCAAACCGCATCCGATGGCATATATGATAGTCCCCCTCATGGTAAAGGGGCTCGCGACATAATCCGTTGCCATAAAGAATGCTCCAATAATTAATCCTCCCGCCAATATGTGAAAGAGGCCATCCTGCCCCGCCGCTGAGGTAACAGCAAAAACAGTAACAATATATAATAATGGGATGATCGGTATAATGATCTTTTTTAACATTAAATATAGTCCACCGGCCAGCAGAGCTAAGGCGGATGTTTCCCCGATACAACCACCGATGTTTCCTATGAACAATTGCTTATACATTGCTGCTTTACTTCCAAATTCGCTGATCAATCCTTCCATCCCTTTTAACTTGTTGATCGCAAGGGGAGTAGCTGCCGTGATCGTGTCAATCCTGAAGTTTAGAATGTCAAATTGCTGTATCCATGCAGGATCAAGCGGTATGTTCCAGGTCGTCATTTCAGGAAGCCAGGCAAACATGACAAAGACCCTTCCTGCCAGGGCCGGATTAAAGATATTATTACCCAGTCCTCCAAAAAGATGTTTTACAATTATAATGGCAAACATCGTTCCTATGATCGGGACATAAAAAGGAACTGCCGGAGGCATGTTAAAGGCTACCAGTACTCCTGTTATCACTGCAGAGCCGTCAAAAATTGTGACCTTTTTTTTAAAGAGGATCTGCATGACCGCTTCGCTGATAAGAGCGGTAATTACACTTATAAGGACCAGCCAGAGAGACCGAACCCCAAAAAAATAGACAGAAGCAGCTAAAGCCGGCAGAAGTGCAATATTTACATTCCACATGGACCGCTGTACACTCTCTTTAGAATGAATATGTGGGGAAATATTTGTCTTTAACATTTTTTTTCCTTAAATACTGCAATTTACTTTTTTATATTCAGTTTTCCCATTTTGATCAATTGCACGATCGGCCTGTGCGAAGGACAGACATAATTACAGCATCCGCATTCTATACAATCCATTATATCATACCGGGACATGGAATCATACCTTTCTTTTTCGCTTAAAATACTGAGCATGGCCGGATTAAGACGTATCGGACAGAACATCAGACAACGGGAACAATGAAGACAACTTTCAAATCTATTATAATTGATCTTCTTTGCTTCTTTCTTACTTAAAAACAGAATACCGCAAGTCCCTTTTGTAACGGGAGTATCCATAGAAATAACAGAAACACCCATCATAGGACCACCAAAAATTATTTTCCCCGCTTCTTCTGTTAACCCGACCTCCTCGATCACATCCTGCAGGAGTGTTCCGATCTTCATCTTGTAATTCCCGGTCTTTTTTACGATCGTTCCGGTTACGGTAACAGTACGTTCCGTCAAAGGCCTCTGGAACAGTACAGCCTCCCGAACTGCAAAAGCAGTACCTACATTACATACAACTACACCTACATCAAACGGCAACCCGCCGGAAGGGACTTCTTTCTTAATAACAGCTTTGATCAACTGTTTTTCTCCCCCCTGTGGATATCGGACCCTTAAAGGAACGATCGTAATATCATCTTTACCTGCCGTATCTATAAATTGCCTGATGGCTTTCTTTTTATTAAGCTCAATCCCGATAAAGACTCTCTTTACATTCAGAGCTTTCTTTATGATCCGGATACCTTCCAGTACCTCTGATGTCTTTTCGATCATTATCCTGTAATCACAATTCAAATACGGTTCACATTCTACTCCATTGATTATTAATGTGTCAACCATTTTACCGGAAGGAACTGATAATTTCATATCCGTAGGAAAACAGGCGCCTCCCAGGCCCACAATTCCGGCCAGAGCTACACGCTGAATGATCTGATCGCTATTCAACTGCTTCCAGTCGGTTTGCTGATCATTTCCTTTTTTCAATTCCCCTTCCAGCTGAATAACTACAGCAGGGGTTGCCAGGCTGTTTATGGAAGAATAATTACCTACATCCACCACTTTTCCCGGAATACTGGAATGAATATGAGAAGAGAACATTCCATCTTTCTCTCCTATCAGCTGACCTTCTGTTATGATATCCCCTTTTTTAACGATTGGCCTGGAAGGTTTTCCAAGATGCTGTGCCATAGGAATGATCACTTTATGAGGAAGGTGAAAATTTTCTATTTTTTGTTCTGACGTCCTGTGTTTGTTATCTTTTGGATGTACTCCGCCAAAACCGAATGATCTGATCTTTAAGCCTGCAAATTTCATTATTAAAAGTTCCCTTGTGTAATTAATAGGTTTACAGTATAATATTTTTCAAACAACTTGTCAAGATTTTTCCTTTAGGAAAAAGGAGTAGAAAAATTATGGAAGAAAAAATCTAAAGGAATATCTTATTGTATATGAAGATCGGGATCAATGCTACATATGCTGTCAGTGAACGGCCGACCGGCATAGGGAATTATATTATCAACCTCATCCATGCACTGCTTAAGGTCGATAATAAAAATCAATATTACCTCTTCTACAGAAACAGAATAAAAAAGTTCCAGTTCCTTCATTTTGAGACCCCCTCCATCAGGTTCAACCCGTATTTTTTTAAAGATAAACAGAATATCGAGATATTTCATGATCCTTCTTCTAAATATATTCGTATGGGTAAAAGCAGGAGTATCATTACGGTCCATGATATCGTAGTAGCCAGAAGTGAAGATTACACATCTGAAAAATTCAAACGGTCCCAGATGCCGAAACTAAAGCGTTCTCTTGATAAAGCAGATCATATTATAACAGTATCCGAATTCACAAAAAGAGAACTTTTAAAATATTTCAACCTCCAGGAAGAGAAGATCTCCTCTGTTCATCATGGCGTTAACAGCAATATTTTTATGCCCGGCTCTAAAAACCCCGATTTCGTTAAAAAACAGAAGATCCCTAAAAAATATCTCTTTTTTGTGGGAAATATTGAAAAAAGAAAAAATCTTATCGGGATTATTAAAAGTTTCGAGGTGATACGAAGGAAAGAAAAAGATCTCTTCCTGATACTGGCCGGGAAAAACGGCTATGGAGGAGAAGAGATCCGTACTTTCATAGCGAAAAGTCCGGCAAAAAAGAATATTATAGAGCTGAATTACATACCGAACAATGAACTTCCCCTGTTTTACCAGAATGCAGAAGCGCTCTTCTTCCCTTCCTATTATGAAGGATTCGGCATTCCCATTCTTGAAGCTATGGCCTGTGGCTGTCCCGTGATCACCTCTTCTGTTTCTGCAATGAAGGAGGCTGCCGGTAAAGCGGCATTATATGTTGATCCGTTCGACCTGAAGGATATCATCGAAAAGACATGTCGCCTCCTGCAGAATCCGAATTTAAAAAAGGAATTAAGCATAAAAGGCCTTTCCCATATAAAGAACTTTACATGGGAGAAAGCAGCTGAAAATACATTAAATGTCTATAAACAGTGCTTATAATTTTTTAAACTCAAACATTATTTTTTGACAAATAATTCTATTATATTACTCTTTTATGATGAATAAGATCCAGAAACTTTTATTGAAAATATCAGTAAAGAAGAATATAATACTGCTCATCCTTCTATTTTTTCTATTCGAATCCATATTCCTTTTCCTGTTAATTCCCTCATTCGAAAAGACAACCAAGAATAAAATGATATTGGATATGAAGCTGAATTATACACATGCCCAGGCATATAAGGCCTTGTCCGAATATAATGCAGAAACCAGGAAATATTATTCCTATATGCAGGTTATGGATCTTTTCTTTCCTCTGATCTATGCACTTCTACTTTCAGCCCTGTTGACATCCCTGACATATAGATTATTTCCAGACAGGAATCTGATTCACTATGTAAACATAATGCCTTTTCTTGCGGCCCTATTTGATTACCTGGAAAATATCGGGATCTTTGTAATGATCCGCCGTTTTCCGGAATCATTCCAGACCATTGCCTGGATCACAAATAAAATGAGTCTTTTTAAGTTCGGGTTAACCGGTATTGCATTTTCAATATGGTTTATTTTACTTATTATCTTTAGCGTAAAGAAGCTTATAACAAAGCCTTCATAATATTATATAATTAGTAAGGAGAATATTCATGGAAATGAAAATAGTATTTCCCGGCGGGAAAAAAGCTGATGCCCTTTATAAAGGTTTTACCATTCAAACAGACCAGTCAAAAGATAACGGAGGAGAAGGATCAGCACCATCACCCTTTGACCTTTTTTTGGCTTCCCTCGGGACCTGTGCAGGAGTTTATGTCTCCTCTTTCTGTCAAAAAAGAGGCATTTCATCCGATAACATTTCCTTATTGATGAGAACTGAAAAGGATGATGAGACCCACCTGATCAAAAAGATCAATATAGATATAAAGCTTCCAAATGATTTTCCTGATAATTACAAGCAGGCTGTAATCTCTACTGCGGGGTTATGTACTGTAAAAAAACAGATGGCAACCCCGCCTGAATTTGAGATAAATACTGTATAACAGGTTTATACCTCTTTCGGAACTTCATCTATCTTTTTTATTATCTTTTTCACAAAATCGGATACATTCTCAAGAGTTTCCTTATGGATATAAACGATATTATCTCTGGTCTGGTGCCAATTGGGGACGGCCTCTTTCTCTTTCGGAACTGCCCCGATAGCCATACCCCTGTATTTAAAATTATTGATAACATTATATTCCGTATACCCTACAGGCAGATCGACCATATCAGCACTGTATTGTACATCTCTGCTGACCTGTTCTGCAAGAACAAGTAACTTCGGATCCGCATAATATTTTTTCAACATCCCTTCTGATCGCAAATAGACGGGATCACCTATGCCGGTACAATCAAGAACTAAAAAAATGGCATCAGGATCAATGGTTACTTTATGCTTGTTTAAAAACTCATAAATACCGATACATCCATTCTCTTCGGAACCGGTAAAGAGTCCTGTTATTTCTGTATGATCTGGTCTGTTTTTTGAAAAATATTCCATTAATCCCAGAGTAACACCGACACTGGAAGCATTATCATTGGCTCCGCTTGCGGGTTGGGCTAAATACTCAGTATGAAATGCAATAAAGAAGCTGATAAAATAAAATCCGCTTAACCCTATAAAAACCATTACAAAAAAATAAGTAGAAAAGAACAGATACAGAAGACTGTTCACAAACACTAATACCAGCGAATAGAAGACAATCTTCATCTGTATATTCAAAAATTTTACGATGGATTCATTAAACAAAACCCCTGCTGTAGCTGAATCCACATGAGCGCTTATATAGATATGTTTCTTCTTTTCTTTAATCGGAGTAACAGATGCAAACACATTCTGGCTATCCTTTCTTTTTAAGAGATCATAAAGAAATGTATGATTAAAGTTAAACTCTCTGTAGAAAATATAGATCAAGAAAAGTTCAATTATTAAAAAAAATATCTTTAATATATAATGAAACTGTAAATAAAAAAGGGAGATCAGAAAAGAGCACAAGAAGATAAATTGAAAAAAACTGTATGCTGAGGAGGGTGTTCGGAATCGTTCCATAACCGGAGATAAATTAAATGATTGAAGCGTCTTGAATATCCAGTCCGCTGCCCGCTTCTCATTTAGAGAAGTAGAAAGTCTGTTTCCCAGTGTTTCGCTCAAATAATATACATAATCATACAGTTTACCCATATTTCTCTATTACCTTGTATACGGTTTTTAGTTCAACAGGTTATTATTATAGTATAAATGAATACAATATCAATTATTTTTACTTAAAGTTTGAAGGAGCGTGAGCACGATAGGCAGGGAGAGAATACAGAAAATATAAGTAAATACGAGATTACCCAACAGGTAAGATAAATTATCCTTACTCTGGGCCGTGCAGTATCTTTTATTAATGATCGCAAGATTAACAGCAGGTGGAACAGCGGTCTCGATCAGAAGCACTGTTTTTAGAACAAAATTAAATCGAGTCATTAAAATAAAAGGAAGGGCCAATGCCGGATAGATCAGCAACTTGAAAAGGATCGTTACGAATACATCTTTATTAAACCGTACTTTAGAAAGGTTGAAATTTGAGAAAGCCCCTCCCAGCATAAGCATAATGGCCGGCGTTACTGTAAGGCTTATCAGATCCAGTCCTTTCTTAACAGAAATGGGAATAACCATTTTAATATTTAATAAGGCAAGCACCATACTGACAATAACAGCCACAAAAGGTGCCGTCAACCGGAATTTGATCTTCTTTAAAGTAAGCTTCTCATTTAATACAAGCGGAACCCCGATTGACCAGATGCAAAGCGTAAGAGGAATAGTAATAAAAAAAATATAGATCTGAGCAGTGATCATCTCCTGCCCCTGAAAAATGGACTCTACCAGAGGAAGCGGAAGATATCCTGAATTGGCAAAAGCCATGACCGCTAAAAAGAGACTCGTTTTATTTTTAGCGATATTAAAAATTTTAAGAACAAGATGACCCAGCAAAAAACCGCATATGATGATCCCAAAACCTATTAAAAGCAGAAATTTTGAACTTGCCAAAAGCCTGAGATCCAGGCCATATACAAACCGGTTGAAAATCAGAATAACCAGAGCAAAATCAACGGTATAGAAGAGCAGTATCCTGTAGTATCTGTTAAAATAACGGTTCTTGAAAACAAGATATCCGACTGCAGCAATTAAAAAAAGTTTTAATATTGACAGGAAAGTTGTTAAAAAAAGGGTCATAATCTTTTCATGTATCCTTGAGAGTCTCTTCGATCTCATCCAGAAAACTGGTTTCCTTTTGATCGGTCTCTTCCGGTATATCATGTACTTCTATCTGAGGGACCTCGAATGGAACAATTTCCCCTTTTATATCGCTTAAGTCTCCACCCTCTTCCAGTCGGTAAATAAATGCTGAAATAAAGGCATCTGCATCGATGATAGCCTCGATAACGGTCTTTTTCTCTACTTTCTTCTCCCCTTCCACTTCTTTTTCAAAATTAAGTTCATCCTCAGGATTTTCAATGATACTTCTTTTATTATTAAAATCATCTATGAATTTATCAAAATACTGCTTCAATTGTCCAAAATATTCCAGGATGCTCTTTTTTAATTCAAAACTTTGTTTGACACTCTTTCCTTCAAGAGCCGTAATACGATTATATTTATCATATTGATGCATGAGTTTATCATTATTCATATCATCGATCGATTTTATAGTAAGAAAATAATCCCGCATACGATCATTCAAGCTGGTGATAGGTGTATATAGATCATTCATCTTGGCCTTGTAATCGATCCGCTTATTATCTTCAAACTGCGGTACAATGATTATCTTAAAAGAGGTTAAAATGAATGAATACTCTTTTTCAAATTCTTTAAAATAGGCAAAGATATGCAAAACCTTATCCTCTTCAGAACAGGTTGAAAGGGGCATTATCTCCTTTTGATCTTCGCATATTCTTTTAACCTCGATCTCTTTCATTAACTTCATGCCCTTTAAAGTCAATTCATCAAATCCCATATTGTTCAGATCATTCTCCGATAATTGATGGAAAAATTTATTTACATATTGAACCCCCTCTTCCTTTTCCTCTTTCTTGATAATAGGAGTTATCCTGGGAAGAGTACTCTGAAAGGACGACCCTTTGGATGTATAATAATCGACTTTATCAGAATCCTTGATACTAAGATAATCCACCATCTTTTTTGATTTTAAAGGAATATTCTCCTGGTTGATCAAAAGAACAAGGGAATAAAGCTTTGGTAAAAGATGATAGAAGATCATATTTACTGTATACTTTATCTGGTTCAGCTTTTTTTGGTAGATCAGCCGATCCCAGCCTTTATTTTTTGCCGTAATAAAAAGTGCAGTCCGAAGCGAAGTAAAACTGCCCGATATAAAGCCTCTCAGGATATAGATCTTTCTGAAAATATTCTTTAACGGTTCTTCAAGATGCTGTGGTGTTATTTTATTAAAAGAAGATTTATTATAAAAATACAACAAAGAATTGTATTCATCGTCATTATAGAACTCATTATACTTTATAAGAAGAGCATAATAATAGGGACTCTTTTTTTCCAGTTCGGTTTTGATCCTGTCCATATTCTCTTCCCCGGAGGAAAAAATACTGTTCATGATCGAATCAAGATTCTTTAAACCCGGGATAAACTTTAACTTTACGAATTTAAAAAAATCATCATTTACCCTTATTCCCCCCAGTGTGATAGTCCTGTGATATACTCCTTTAATATATAATATTATTCTTGTTTTTAGTTTAACTTTTTTCTTTACCCGGACTGCATCATTTTCCTCCAGGAAAAGGTCATCTTCATAACTCCAGTCCTTTTTACGGGACTTATGCTTTCCTAGTTTATCTACCCATTCTTTCTGTTTATTTCGGTCAAACGCAATATTCTTATTCTTTTTATCATCAACTATCTGTCCCCCGCCTTCTACAAATTTATTAAACAGCTTCTTCTTTTCTTTTTCATTTAACCTGTCAAGTCCAAGTTTATTCTCTAACTTATCTTTATTACTCATTATCTTATATTCCTGTCCTCAATAATATATATTCCTTTAATTGTTCAAGATTGATCCTTTTCTTTCCTGAAATAAATATACTATTCTGATATTTATTTTCTATATTTTTTCTAAATTT
>Ga0180007_10004341_pt1 | contig 15060 bp, 18 predicted proteins | sample MM_PC_MetaG_FD_121122 | JGI IMG/M metagenome (GOLD analysis project Ga0180007, IMG submission 121122) | Groundwater microbial communities from the Aspo Hard Rock Laboratory (HRL) deep subsurface site, Sweden - MM_PC_MetaG | ecosystem: Environmental > Aquatic > Deep subsurface > Groundwater... | reverse complement strand
TTACTCTTGCTACTCTTCCAGATCTTTGAATTCTCCTTATACTTGATGCTACATTATCATAAAATATTGCTAAATCTAATGTTCCTATAGATAATCCTTCTTCTCCTATGGAAGTAGTGCATAAACAATTATATTTTCCTTCTTGTAATTCTTTTATTGTTTGTATTTGTATTTTTTGAGTTATTCCTTCTTTTTGCCCCATTAACTGAACTGGTTTGGCTATATCTTTTAGGTTTTCAACTATTTCTTTAATTGTGTCCCGATAGTTTGCAAAGATTATCATTTTTGATTCTGGATTTTTATTTAATTGATCTTTTATTATTTTTATTAGTTCATTCATTTTTGGATGTAAAATATTTTTTTCTATTAATTTTTTTGTTAAAGTATGTGCTAAAATTAAATTAGGATTATTGGTTATTGCTTTTGCAGCTTTAGTTTCTTCATTATTTAATTTTTCAAAGAAATTATTTAGTGCTCTTGGCCCTTGTGTTTCTAATAATTCTTGAGCATGATTGATTTTAATTATTTGAGCTGTTAAAGATATTCCATAAAATGCTATTTGTGATTTTTTTTCTAATTGTTTTCTTAGTTTGTTTTGTAATTCTAATAAATCTCTTTTATTAATTAAACTAGCTGGTTTAGTTACTCCTACCTTTTTTAGATCTTTTATTTTGATTTGGTATTCTATTTTTATTAATTCCTGAATTTTTTTAAATATCGGAGGAAGTTCTAAATTAATAATTTCTGCATCCTTTTTTTGAACATATTTTATTACATCTTCATCTTCTTCTGTTCTAATTTCTACTGCTTCAATGAATAAGTTATTTTTTATTTGTTCTATTTTTTCTTTTGTAGATCCTGGTGATGCTGTAAGAGCTAGAATCCTTGGGAATTCACTTTTTTCTATGTATTCTTTTGCTACTATAGTATTAGCATACTTATCTCTTGATCTATGTGCTTCATCTATTGTTAATAGAGATACGTTTTCTAAAGAGATTCTTTTCTTTTGAAAATCACTTTGAATTGTTTGAGGAGTTGCTACAATAACTTTTGAATTTTTGAATATTTCTTTTCTTTTATTTGGTGAAATCGCTCCTGTTAATAGAATCACTTCTTTTATGTTAGAGTGTTCTTTAAATAATTCACATATTTGATTAGATAGTGGTTTTGTAGGACTGACCAAAATTACTTTTGAGTTTGGATATCGATTTAACCTATGGATGCCTAGTTGAAGAAACAAGTAACTCTTTCCTAAACCAGTTGGTAAAACAACTAAAGTATTATTATTTATAGCTGTTTTTAAGATAGATTCTTGGTATTCTCTTGGTTGGAAATTTATTGTTTTGAACATTTTTTTAGGGTATTTTGTGAGTATTAATATCTTTTTATTTAGAAAATTATATAAATGCTAATTTAATAAGATAACTTAAGGAGGTGAATTATATGAGATATTGGTGGATTTTATTGATAATACCAATCTTTTTTATGAGTGCATGTGACACAACACAAACTACTGATTGTATTTCTGAGACTGATGAATGTTTTCTTAGTGGTGAATGTTGTGAAGGGTTAACCCAAGCACTGACATACATTGTAGATGTTGATGGAGAGTGTGCTCCTGCAGAATGTGGATATGTCTGCATTAATTGTGGGGATGGAGTATGTGGTTTAGGAGAAGATTGGTGTAATTGTGCTATTGATTGTGCTGTAGAATAAATTTTCTTTTTATCTTTTTAAGTTAGCTTTTTAAATCTATTTTTTAAAGTATTTTTATGATACTTCAACTATTGAGCATATTAGACTTTTTAGCAGGAATTAATCTAATCTTATTAAGGTTTGGTATATTTAAATATTCAGCTTGGTTTTTTGCTATTTACTTAATTTTCAAAGGATTTATCTTTTTTGGAGACATGGGAACCATAGTAGATGTTGCTGGTGCTATTTTTATAATTTTAGCTATTTTTGGTATTTTCCCATTTTTTACCTGGCTTTTTGTAGCGTGGTTAATGCATAAAATATTTGTAAGTTTAGCCTGATTCTTTGTATAAATAAATTAGAAATAGTATAAGAGCAGTTATTATTGATAAAAATATAGCCATAGCAATACCAGTTACCATTATCAATGCAATGCTCATAATTATGAAAACTAGAGATAAAACATACACGCCTTTAGACCCAAATAATATTTTAGCACCATCTAACCCTGGAAAGGGAATCATAGTGTAAAGAGCTATTACATAATTAACTTTAATAAATGGTTCAAGTATGGGTGTATTAAAAGATTTGAATAATAATGCTAAAAACAAGCTTATTAATGGACCTGAAACTCCTATTATTGCTGTTTCAAAATCTGTTAATTCTGGAAATTGTTTACCTATCCTTTTTATTCTATCTGATTTTATTTTTATTGATTCTATTGTAGCAAATATTATTTTTCCTAAAGATGTAAATGCAAATAGTAGAGCTAAAACAATTCCTATTGGTAATTTTTTTATTGGTAATAATTTTACACCAAGAACTTCAAGAGGAAAATTAGCTTTTTTTGAAAACCAGTATCTTCTTATTGACCAGTTTTCATATTCTATTGTTGCACCGAATTTGTTTGCTGTTATTTTATGTGCTATTACATGTATTAGTAATGAAATTGCAGCTATTAATAAAAATCTGAAAAAGTTAGCTAACCAATGAGAAGCTATGAATATTTCTTGACCATCATCAAATCCAAATATAAATCCTAATATTATAACCCCTATGATTAATGAGTTTACCTCTTTTTGATTAAAATTGATTGTCATATCTTTTTATGTCCTCTAATATTTCTATTTCATGACCTGCGCCAATAATGGCAAATATTTTATGATCTTTATTTTGAGTAATTAGCTTATATAAATTTTTTGCCATAATATTATTTCTATCTTTGATTAAAACATTATATACAGAAGGGTATCTTTCTTTTACTTTTTCTATAACTATTTTTATTAAATTTTTACTAGGGACTTTGGTTAAATCTATTTTTATTTTTTGTTTTTGAAATGGACCCGAGATAATATCTTTTATGAAATTAAATTTTTCTTTCCATGTTATTGCTTTTGAAAACTTTTTAAGGGTTATATCAATATTTTGGTCTATTAAAGCAATTTTTAGTTTATTTTCTTTTGCTAGTTTTACAGCTTCTTTCATTTCTGCTCCAGGAGAGATACCAACTAATTTACCTAATTTTTTTTCAATCAATGCACCTATCAAATTAAAGAAATAACCTTTGAAACCAATCTTTTTGATGTCTAGTATAGTAATTCTTCTTTTTTCATTTGATATAAGAGCCATTAATCTTGATTTATCTAATTCTATGGCTATTATGTCTGGCTTATTTTTTGTAATATAATTTCTTACTTGTTTGATACTTTGAATTGCTATATGGGAGGTACCTAAAATAGTTAAATTTTTATATTTTAGCATATTTATAGGTAAAACTTTATATAGTTTAAATAGATTCCGTTTAAAGGAGGTTTTAGAAGAATGCTTAAGACAAAACAATTAAGTGAAATTTATGACATGATTGTGTATACAGATGGAGGAGAGTATTTTGGAGAAGTAGAAGAATCTATAATAAAAGGGAGCAAGGTTTTTGGGTGGAGGATTAAAGCAACTAAGAACTCTTTTTTGAGTAGAGTTTTAGGTGGAGCTAAAGGAGTAATTGTTCCACATCAGCTGGTTAAATCTGTTGGTGATGTAATGATAATTAATAAAGCAGCTATACCAAATTATGAAGAGTCTACTTCTGAAGAGTAATTTTTTTTCTTTTTTTAAAAGGTAAATTTTAAATACTACTAAATTCTTTTAAATTTTATTATGGGTAGCCCGTTAGGTAATGCAATAGAGTTTTTTAGAGAGTTTGGTTTATTTGATATAGTATTACCTTTCTTACTTGTTTTTACAATAATCTTTGCTTTGTTAGAGAAAACACATATTTTGGGTAAGGAGAATGATAAGACTTCTAAAAAAAACTTAAATTCAATGGTTGCTTTTGTTGTAGCTTTGCTTGTTGTAGCTACAAATAAAGTTGTTACAGCAATTAATTCTGCTTTACCAAACATAGTTTTGTTAATAGTTGTACTTGTCAGTTTTTTAATGTTAATGAGTGTATTTGCAAAAACAGGAGAATTAGATTTTCAAGAGAGACATAAAACTTGGTATAAATTTTTTGTTGCTCTAATGGTTATTGGCGTATTTTTAGTTTTTTTAGCTGCAATCCCATATAAAGACACAACATGGCTTGGTTATGCATGGACTTATGCAATGGAAAATTGGGAAGGTTCTGTAGTTTCATCTTTTATAATATTGATTATAGCGGTAGTTGCAATTGGTTTTGTTACAAAAGGAAAAGGTGATGAGAGTAGCTCATCATCAGGTGGTGGATAAAAATGGCAATATATGATATTTATTATTTATTAGGAGGATATGGCCTTTATGAGTTTATTTTACCTTTTTTATTAGTTTATGCAATTATATTTGCTGTACTTGAGAAAACAGGAATATTTTCAAGGAAAATAAATAAAGATGGGAAAGATATCACAGTTCCAAATACAAATGTTAATTTAATTATATCTTTAGTAATAGCTTTTGTTGTTATTGCTAATACTGATATTGTTATACTTATAAACACATATATTTCTAAAATGGCTTTATTTATAGTTATATTAGTATTATTTTTATTAACTCTTGGAGTAATGACTGGTAAATCTCCAGAAGCTAGTAAGACACATTGGTGGTTGGTAATAATTGTATTAATTGCTGCCATATGGGCATTAGGACCAACACTTGGTTTTGAATTACCTTATGCCTTCCAACATTATTTGTATGACAGTAACTTACTAATTTTGATTTTAGTAATTGCGGCTGTTGTGGGTATATTGAGGGGTTCATCTAAACTGGCTGAGAAGCCATAGGAGAAAAAAAATAAATGGCAACTGTGCTTGATGTAGGGGTGATAAGTTACTTTTCACCAGTTTTTACTTTCTTATTAGTTTTAGCAATTTCATATGCATTACTTGCTAAAACGAAAATGCTTGGAGATAATGTTAAAATTAATTTTACTATAGCTATGGCTATTGGTTTTATAGTTTTATTTTCTGGTGGTGCAACTAAGTTAGTTAATTTTATTACTCCTTGGTTTGTTGTTTTATTTATTTTAATAGTTCTATTGTTTGTAATATTAACTTTTATGGGAATTGAGAATAAAGAGATATATTCTAAGCTTGGTGGTACAACTGGTATGATAATAATATTCTTATTAGTTCTTGTAATCGCAGTTGCAAATGTTTTTGGGGATATGTTTACTCCATATGCTAGTGAAGATGAACTGCAACAAATGACACCTCAAGAGAGGACAAGAGTAGATACTCTTAGATCAATGGTTAGTCCAAGATTATTAAGCGCTGTTTTTATTTTAATTGTGGCTGCAGTTGCTATACACCAGATTTCTCAAGTAATTAAGGATTAGGTTATTTCTTTTTCTTTAATTGTTCTGTTATTTTAGAAAGTTCTTTAACATTTGTAGTTAATGGTTGTATTATTTTTTCAAGAACTTTTTCAAGTGCTCTCATTTCAGAACCGATATTTCTGACATCTTGATCATATTTTTCTACTTTGCCCAATATTGCTTTTTGGAGATTTTCAAATCTTTGTTGAGTTCTTACTATCTCTTGTTTTATAGATAGAATATCAGTTTTAACGTTTTCTTTCCATAGATGAATGTCTCCCATACTACTTAACAGATCATCCCATTTTTCTTGAACTATAGATTCTGCTAATTCTTCTATCTTTTCAGTTATACCTCTTGATTCTGAGGGCTCTGGAACTGGACCAAACATATTTTTTCTTTGCTCTGGATGTGGTGAAAACACAATTGGTTCTTCTTCAGAATATGCTGATTCTGGATGTGGTGGTGCAGGTGGTTCTGGCATTTGATTCATATTTGGTTTTATTCTAGATTGACTTGGTGTTTGCCTTCTTAATGTTGGAATCCTACTTTGTTGATAATCTTCCATGCCGGGAGGAAGTATCTCTTCTGTTGATTCTGGCGGTTCTGGAAATTGTTGTGGTATTGGTGAACCTATTTGATCTCTGATATTTGCTTGAGTCATAGCATCAGATATTTGTTGAGGAGAATAACTTTCATTTCTTAGTGAGTTTACTATATCTTCTTCAGAAAAACCATTATTTTTCATATTTTCTACTTTTTTTGTGGGGGTATCACCATTCATTTTCTTTTGTGTTTTTTAATAAGTTCTAAAACTTCTTCTTCTGTTACATAATTTAAAGGGTTCCACATATTAATATATTTTTCTAAAACTTTCAAATTTTCTTTTTTTGCAAAAAAACCCATTTCTTTAATTAAATTTTTAGATGTCTCTTTAATACTAAATAAATTGTTTTTTATTTCTTTGATATCACTATTGATTGATTTTATATCTTGCGATAGTTTTCTATAATGATCAATAAGATTTTGATTTATTATGAAGATACGTTCTCTCATTATTGAGTATCTACTTTCTAATACTCTTAGTCTAGCATTAACATCTGCAATAATTGAGTAAGGATCTTGTGAACTTATTGTTGGCATTTTAAAACGAAAACTATTTAACTTAATTTAAACTAGTATATAATAAGATTTATGTTGTTTATATGGAGTGGTGATTATGTTTAATAAAAATGTAGGTGTGCTTGGTTTTGATGTTGTTAAAGAGGGTAATGGTAATGTAATGAGGATTAATTATGAAGGTTCTTCTTTTGCTCCTTCTATGGAAGGAAGTGATTTATGTATGTCTGATACTGTTGAAAAATTAATTCAGAATCCTGCTGTAAATAGAGTAATTTTAGTGCAAAGAAGGCACTACCATTATGATGAAGATCAAGTAGAGATATTAAAAGAAATTGCTAATATATACAATCATTTGATTAAACAAAAAAAAGTTCTTTATCTTTCTGAAGGATTGTATGGAAGAACTAATATGGTTCAACACATTGTTCTTAATTTATTAAAAGGTGACCCTATTGGAGCTTATGTTGAATTAAAAAGAGCTATTCGTGAAGAAAGAATAAGATTAGGTAAATTAGAGAATGTAGAAAGGAATGAAGAATTGTATATGAGTTTATTATCCTATATTTTTTCATTATTAGATAAAACTAAATTAATTGAGCTAGCAAGACCTTATTTAGAGGGGCATTCTATTGGGAACAGAGGAGTTTATAGAGGAATCTTTAAACCATTTATTACACCAGACTTTATGTTTACTAGATTAATGGCTGAACAACCATTAGAAGGAGACCAATTAGATTTTTATAAAGTTGGGAAAGATAATGAAGTTACAATATTTAAGATACCAGGCGATATAAAATATCTCTATCATTTGAACCCTCCAGAGTTTAGATTAGATGAAGAAAAATATGAATTATTGGATTTAGCTAAAAATGTTTTATCTAGACACGAACCTAAAGCAGAGGAGTTTACAAATCCTGAAAGGATGAGACAAACTTTCTTTAATATTGGAAGAGACTTGATTATGGAGTTAGCTGAACATAAAGGAATTGATGTTGATTATAATGAAGTTGAAGAGTTAGCAAAAATTCTTGTCAGATACACAGTTGGTTTTGGTCTTGTTGAAGTTTTATTACAAGATGAAAAGATACAAGATATAACAATAAATGGTCCTATAGGTCAAACAAAAATTTTTATTGTGCATAGTGATTTTGAAGATTGTGTTACAAATATAATTCCATCTGTTGAAGATGGAGAAAGTTGGGCTACTAAATTTAGATTAATAAGTGGAAGACCTTTAGATGAAGCAAATCCTGTTTTAGATACAGAGTTAAGTATCCCTGGTGCCAGAGCAAGAGCTGCTATTATAACTAATCCATTGAATCCTCTTGGTTTTGGTTACGCTATTAGAAGACATAGAGATAAACCATGGACTTTACCTTTATTCATACATAATAAGATGATTAACCCTACTGCTGCTGGTTTAATGAGTTTTATTATTGATGGTGCTAGAACAATGATTATAGCTGGTACAAGAAGTTCTGGTAAAACATCTTTTTTAAGTTCTTGTATGGTTGAAATTATGAGGAAATTTAGAGTGATCACGTGTGAAGACACACTTGAACTACCTGTTGATTCTTTAAGAAAACTTGGTTATAATATTCAACCTATGAAAGTTAGAAGTGCAATTTCATCAGGTGGTGCAGAGATGTCTGCTGAGGAAGGAATAAGAACCTCATTAAGAATGGGTGATTCTAGTTTAATTGTTGGAGAAGTTAGAAGTTCAGAGGCTTTAGCACTTTATGAAGCAATGAGAATTGGTGCATTAGCTAATGTTGTTGCTGGCACTATTCATGGAGATAGTCCTTATGGTGTTTTTGATAGAGTTGTAAATGATTTGAAAGTTCCTAGAACAAGTTTCAAAGCTACAGACATAATTGTAATTGCTAATCCGGTTAGAAGTGCTGATGGTTTGCATAGAGTAAGAAGAGTTATGAGTATAACAGAAGTTAGAAAAGAGTGGGAAGATGATCCTTTAAGGGAAAAAGGTTTTGTAGATTTGATGAAATATGATACCAAAAAAGATGAATTAGTTGTTACTGAAGATTTAAAGAATGGTGATAGCGAAGTTGTAAAAAAAATAGCTGGAAGTGTTAGGGAATGGGCTGGTAATTGGGATGCTGTTTGGGATAATATAATGTTAAGGGCTAAAATGAAAAAAGAATTAGTTGCAAAAGCTGTAAAATCAAGAAGATTGAATTTATTGGAAGCTGATTTTGTTATTCAGGCTAATGATATGTTTCATATGATAAGTGATTCTGTAAAAGAAGAAGTTGGTAGTTTAGATAATAAAAGAATATTTTTTGAATGGGATGAATGGTTAAAAAAAGAAATTAAAAAAAGGGCTATGAAATAAAAGAGGTAATACATGGTTATTAAAGATCCTGAAGTTAGAAAGATTTTAGAAAAGTATGAAAAGAAGCTTAAGAAGAATATAGATGTAAGTGATATTGAGAATTATGAGCCTTCTAATTTTTCTGTTGAATATGAAACTTTTAGAGAAGAAGCTCTTTCTACAAGATTAACTGCTTATGAGAATTGGTGTAGTATAACTGAAAAAATAATAAAAATAAGACCTCCTGAAAAACAGAGAATAAAATTAGAAAAAAATATTTCTATGGCTCACTTAAATGTAACACCTACTGGTGCTGCTAGTTTTGCTGCTTTTATCAGTATGGTTATAATTATTATTAGTGTTGTAATTGGTGTTATCTTGTTTTTAATTGATCATGATCCCTCTATCTTTTTATTCCCTTTAGTTATCACTTTGTTTGGTTTATTATTAGTTAAACCTTTAACTAATTTACCAAATTTTATTTCTGCTAGATGGAGAATGAAAGCAACTAATCAAATGGTTCTTTGCATTCTTTATGTTGTTATGTATATGAGACATACAAGCAATTTAGAACATGCAATTAAATTTGCAACAGATCATATAGGAAACCCTTTAGCTTTAGATTTAAGAAAAGTTTTTTGGGATATTGAAACTAAAAAATTTGCAACTATAAAAGAAAGTTTAGATTTTTATTTAACTCGTTGGAGAGATTATAGCCTTGAATTTGTAAATGCATTTCATTTAGTTCAAGGAAGTTTATATGAACCTAGTGAAACCAGAAGATTAGAATTGTTAGATAAAGCATTAGAAGTTATTCTTGAGAGGACTTATGAGAAGATGTTGAAATATGCTCGTGAACTTACTTCTCCTGTCACAATGTTGCATATGCTTGGGGTAGTATTGCCAATATTGGGGTTGGTTATATTTCCTTTGTTAGGTAGTTTTATGGGAGGGTCTATAAAGTGGTATCATCTTGCAATATTATATAATATATTATTGCCTTTACTTGTTTTTACATTAGGTAGCAATATTTTAAGTAAGAGACCTACTGGTTTTGGAGAAGGTATTGAAATAAAAGGAAGAGCGTCTGCATTTAGTTTAGCTTTTTTTGTTGGTTTTGTTTTAATAATCATGGGTTTGATTCCTGTTATTATTGGCACTAGTTATGATTTTAATTTTTTTGGAGGGAAATTTTTTGATTATAGGGGGGGAGATGGACCATTTGGTATTGGTGCTTTGTTAATGGGAATGTTTATTCCGTTAGGTATTGGTTTGGGTATGAGTATTTATTATGGTCTTAAAACTAAAGAAGCTATTAAAATAAGGGAAGAAACTAAAAAATTAGAAGATGAATTTGGTGGAAGTTTGTTTCAATTAGGTACAAGAGTTGGTGATGGAATTCCAACTGAAGCTGCGTTTAGTGATGTTGCTGAAACTATGCAAGGTACTCCTGCTGGTGATTTTTTTAGAATGGTTAATATTAATATTAGAAGTTTAGGTATGGGTCTTAGGGAAGCTATATTTAATAAAAATAATGGAGCTATTTTATATTTTCCAAGTAATCTAATAAGAAGTTCTATGGAAATTTTAATAGAGAGCTCTAGAAAAGGGCCACAGATAGTTGCAAGAAGTTTGATTAGTATATCAGATTATATTAATAGTGTTCATAAAGTTAATGAAAGGATTAAAGATTTGTTAGCAGAAGTTGTATCAAGCATGAAGAGCCAAATCAACTTTTTAGCACCAATAATAGCTGGTGTTGTAGTAGGTATTTCTAGTATGTTAGTAAATATAATTGGTAAATTAGGTGATATGGTTTCTTCTGCAGCTGCTCAAGGTGATACTTCATCACTTGGGAATTTAGGAGCTATATCTACTATGTTTAAAATTAAAGATGCTATTCCTGGTTTTTATTTTCAGATAGTTGTTGGTATTTATGTTGTTCAAATAATTTATATTTTGACTATGTTGTCTAATGGTGTTGAGAATGGTGTTGATAAATTAAATGAACAAAATCAATTAGGCAAGAATTTGTTAAGAGGTGTTGGATTCTATATTATTGTAGCTTTAATTGTTACATTAATATTCAATGCAATGGCAAATACAATCTTAACTTCAATAGGACAATAAGTTTTATATAAGGATTAACATTAAAATTAAAAATGAAAAAAGGTGATTTAAGTTGGGATACAATTGGTAAATTGATTTTAGTTGTTGCTTTTTTATTAATATTTGTATTAATAATTTTTTTATTAAAAGATAAGTTGTATAATCTTTATGATGGTTTTAGATCATTTTTAGGTCTTGGTTAAAATGGTAAGGATGGCTGGTGAACAAATTGTAGCTATATGCGTGGTTGTAGTAGTTGTTTTTGCTGTTATATTGGCTACACATGGTAGTGCTATGGCTGTTGTTAGATCTATTATTGGTCTTGATGAAGAGGGGAATGGTAATGGAGTTAGCCAGGGTCAAGCTAAGCAAATAGAATCTGATTTTAAAGATTTGTCTAAAATTTATAATAATTGTTTTGATAGCAAAGATATAAATTGCATTTGTGTTAAAGATAGCATTATACCAAGATTTCCTTCTGAACATAAATTAAATTTGAGAAGTGGTTTGGTTTTAGTCGATGGAAAAAATAATTCAGTCCATAGTAGTGATTTCCCTGGAAAAATTATAAATTGTAGAATCAATATTGATTATGAGGGTGTTAACTATGACTCGATAAGTAATGCTTATTTAGATTTTAGTGGACCCAGAGTTCACCTTTGGTCTGAGGATAGAGCATCTTTAGTTTTTTGGGGGAAGGGATTAGATTATGGTTACATAAGAGAAGATATTCCTTATTTGTATAAATTAGATGATAAAACTATATGTTTTGTTACTGATTCTTATCGTTTTGATATGTTTGGTTTTGAAGATATTTTAAAGAATAGCAAAGTTTGTTTTCCTGAAAAGATAGATGCAAGAACAAAGTTTTCTGAATTTTTAAAACAATATAATTTTTGTAAAAAAAATTTTGTTGAGTCTTGTAAACAATCTTTTAAGTTGGAATTAACTCAGGATTATTTAATTTTACATGATAATAATGGAATAAACTTGTATTATTTTGATGTATCTTCAGATAATTTTTTAGTTGAATCTGGAGATTCTAAAGAGAGTTATTGTTATAGTGATGGAAAACCTAGATCATATAAAAATGGGGATGAGTTAGTATTTGAACAAGTTGGTAGTAATGTTTGTATCAAACAAAACATTTAAATATTCATTTTTTAATTTAAAAAGGAGGTGAATAATCATGAGAAATAAAAAAGGAGCTGAACTTTCTTTGAATGTAGTTGTTATTACGATACTTGTTGTTTTAGTTTTAGCTATTGTTGTAGTAATATTCAGCGGAGGCATGGGAAGTTTATATGGTAGGATGACTGATATATTTAAATCTCAACCAATAGACAAAGCAACACAATTAACTAAATGTAATGGATATTGTTCAAATTTTGAATTAAGTGGGGGAAAGGGGGAGGATTATGTAATTGCTTTTTGTAACACTCTTTATAGTGTTGATTACAATGGGGATGGAACTTTAGATGAAACTGAAAAGAAACAATATGATTGTTTGGATCTTGGAGCTTCTTGTCCTTCAATAGAAGCTGATGAAATTTGTAACCCTCCTGCAAATTAATTTTTTCTTTTTTTAAAATGAAAAATAAAAAAGGTACAAGTTTATCTATGGAGACAGTTGTTATATTTCTTATAATCATTATAGTATTTGTAGTAATTATGCTTATATTTACTGGTCAATTTAATAAATTGTATGGAGCTATTAAAAATTTTGTAGATGCTGTTGTAGATCCTGCAAAAAATATGTTTAACTAAAAATGGCAGTTAGTATGTTTACTAAGATTATTATTGTAATAGTAATATGTTTAATTCTATTATTTGTTTGGACTGGCACTGCTTATGGTACTATGAGACTTCTTTTTTTCTCTAAACCATCTTGTGAAACTTCTGTGGGGATTTTTAGAAATGTAGCATCTACTGTTGATGAAGTTTTGTTAAATCCTGAAAATGTTCAGAGAGAGTATATTACATTAGAAAATGGGTGTGATTTAGTAGGTTTTAGCAAAGGTGTTGGTGTTGTGGCTCCTCCTGAAAGTTGTTATGATAAAACGTGTCTTTGTTTATGTAGGAATCGTGATTGTATAAATCCTGTTGGATCTTGTAAGGAATTTAATATAGAATTCATAAAAGGGGATAGTAATATTGGAGTTGATAATCTTTTTATTAGAGGTGGTACTGAATTCATGAAACTAAAAATATCTGCTGAAGGTGGTGGTGTTAGAATAAGTGAAGGAGGATCTTATGATTCTATTAAAGTTGGTAGCAAGGATTCTGAGGGGATAGAGCAGTATGATGATCAGATAAAAGCTGCGATTAATTCTAATTCTGAGGTTTATGTTAGTGAAAATTTGGTTAAAGGTTTGATTAATCAGGAGTCTAGTGGTGAATATGATGTAGTTTCTAGTTGTGGTGCTGTTGGTTTAATGCAGTTAATGCCATGTACTGCTAGAGAAAGGGGGGTTGGTGATTTATATGGCCTTGATAAATCTTACAAAGATTCTAAATATATTGATTGTGCAAAAATTGCAAATGGAGACGAGCCTAACTGTAATGAAGAGTATGCAAAAGATTTAATTAAAGAAAGAGATGAAATATTAAAAGGTATTAAAGATCCAAAAATAGAATTAGTAAAATTGGATGGAAGGTTTGATCCTGAAACCAATATAAATGCAGGTGTTGCTTATTTAGCTAGTTTGCTTAAAAAATATAAAGGTGATGAAGCATTAGCTTTAGCTGCTTATAATGCTGGACCTACTACAGTTGATAAAAAATGTGGGAGTACTTTTGAATCTTGTAGTGGGCTTTCATCTGAAACTGAGGATTATGTTCCAAAAGTTTTGGCTTATAAAAAATATTTTGATGAGGTAGCATTAGCTTAAAAAAATGGAAAATAAAATGGTGTTATATATAGCGTATATTATTATAGTGGCTATTTGTATGGCTACTATTACTTATTCAGCTGTTATTATTTTTAATGGAACTGCATATGATGAAAAGTATTTTGCTGTCCAATCTGCTGGTATAAAAGATGCTGTTATAAGTAGCCCAGGTTCTAAGGTTATAGTAAATTATAATTTAGATAAATTTGGTAAAAAATTTGATTTTAAATTTGTTGAAGAGTGTAGAGTTTTTGTTGCTCAGGAAGGTAAAGCTTCCGGTCATGATTTTCATTGTAGCAGTGATTTAAATTCTTATGATGATTTAAGTGAAATATTAAAAGCTGAGAAAATCACTTTTGAGAAAGATGGAAATACAATTAGAGCTTCTTAAGAAAAACTTTATATAGTTAATAAATAGTTTGTTAGTTATATGAGTGATGGATTAAAAAAAATAATAATTTTATGCATAATTTTATTATTAATATTCATATTTGGATATATAATAACTAATTGGGTGATGTCAATTGTTAAATAAAAAAGGGATGGAAATGTGGACTGTTGCACTTTTAATTTTATTAATTGTTGGAGCTATAATTCTTATTCCTATTACTCTTAATATCTCTAAAGATATGATTACAATATATGACAGGGAAATTTGTAGAGACAGTGTTATTTTCATGGCAAAACAAAAGGGTTTTAGTGGTGATTTAGAATGTAAAACTAATGTTTTGGATGTTAAAGAAAAAGATTCTTATGAAATTAAAAAAACTATTGCTGATGAAATGTTTTGGTGTTGGTGGCAATTTGCAGAAGGTGAACAAAATTTTTTAGAAAGACTTGATATCGGAGAGGGAGATAATTTTTGTTTTGTTTGTTCTGTTATAAAATTTGATGATAGAGTTAAAAAGAAATATGGAAGTGCTGGTGTTATTGGTTTTGAAGAATTTTTAAGTGATGAAGAGTTAGATACAGTGTACTATAATGGGACATATGCTAAATTTTTTACAAAAGTTGATGGTGCTGATTTTTCTAATGTTGAAGCTTTTAAAACTATTCCAACAGATGATGATGTTTTTGTAGCTTTCTTAGGAGATAAAAAATTAGATTTTAGTAAACTTTATACAGTT
>Ga0180007_10004340_pt1 | contig 15061 bp, 10 predicted proteins | sample MM_PC_MetaG_FD_121122 | JGI IMG/M metagenome (GOLD analysis project Ga0180007, IMG submission 121122) | Groundwater microbial communities from the Aspo Hard Rock Laboratory (HRL) deep subsurface site, Sweden - MM_PC_MetaG | ecosystem: Environmental > Aquatic > Deep subsurface > Groundwater... | reverse complement strand
TCAAGGTTGGCAGTCGGTTCATCGAGGATGAGTACAGGTGCAGCTTTCAACAAGGCGCGGGCGATTGCCAGGCGCTGTTTTTCGCCACCAGACAGGCGCGTGCCGCGTTCGCCGATTTCCGTATCGTAGCCCTGCGGTAGCCCAACGATAAAAGCGTGGATTTCAGCTTGCCGGGCAGCCTGTTCCAGGTCAGCCTGGTGCGCATCGGGGCGGGCAAGCAGCAGGTTCTGGCGGATGGTCTGATTGAAGAAGTATGTCCGTTGGGTGACCACGCTGATCTGCCGGCGGACCTGCTCCTGCGAATACTGGCGCAAGTCGTGGCCATTCAGCAGGCACTCCCCTTGATAGGAATCCCAGAATCGGAGCAGGATGTTACCCAGGGTGGATTTTCCCGCCCCGCTTGGGCCGACCACGGCCAGTCGTTTCCCTGCCGGTAAATCAAGACTAACCCCTTCAAGGGCATAGGATTTTCCCGAGTCATAGGAGAATTGCAAATCATTCATTAGGATGGAAACCGGCGGGTGTACTAGCAGCGATTTAGGTGGATCGACTACTTCTGGATGGGTATCCACGAGGGCAAACAGACGTTGTGCTGACCCGAAAACCGTTGTCGCTGCCTGGGCAGCCACCGGGAGCAGAGCCACTGCCTCGAAACTCGCCAGAGTTGCCAGGACGAGGACAGGCAGCATGACCCCAGCAACTACCTCGGATCTGACCAGCAGGATTGCCATGACCAGCACCAATCCCACACCCAGGTTGGTCAGGAGCAGGCCCATCCCACTCTGGAACCCATTGATCCAGGCCATCTGCTGTTGTGCCTTTCCAAGCCTGCTCCCCGCAGCCCTCACCAGGGCCAGTTTGTCCGGGCCACGCCCGAAAGAAAGGATTTCTGCCAACCCTTGTATTCCATCGACCAGGTGAGCCCGCAACTCAGCTCGTTCCCGGGCCAGCCGTTCAGCGGGTCTGCGGCTCAGCCGCTGAACAGCCAACGGCAAGCCAATTGCGAGCAAGCCTATCGTAACGATATAAATCGCACCCATCGCAAACTGGAACCCAGCCAAGAAGCAAGTCATTCCAGCAGTCACAATGATAGCCACGAACGGGGGCGAGACGAGGCGGACATAGAAATGTTCTAGGGCATCTATATCGGCAACAATCCTGTTAAGCAAGTCGCCGGCGCGGTAATGCATCAGCCGCGCCGGAGCAAGCGGCTCGAGGGCACGATAGAACCAGGTCCGCAATGCAGCGAGCAGGCTGAAGGTCACATCATGGGTGATCAAGCGTTCCAGGTAGCGGAAGACCCCCCGGGAAATCCCGAAGAAACGTACACCGACAATCGCCACCTGCAAAGTAGCAATCGATGGGTGTAGCGCGGCTGCAGAGATCAAGTAGGCAGAAACCCCCATCAAAGCCACATTACTGGTGATGGTCAAGACCCCAAGGATAATAGAAAGGGCGACACGACTCCAGGATCCCTTCAAAAAGCCTGCCAGGCGGATAAAGATGGGCAGACCCACCCCAGAGATGTTGCCACTCTCGGGATACGCCTCCTGCCCGGTCAACTCAATATCCGTCCGGATGACAATGGGCATGAGGTCATCGTCCGAATCCGGTTGAACCTTGAAAACAGAAGGGTTAACGAGATTGGCATAGGCTCCCCTTCGAGCAAGCAACTGGTCGTGCGTTCCGGTCTCAACGACCCGGCCATCATCCAGGACAACGATCATGTCTGCTTGGGTGACGGTATTCAAGCGATGGGCGATCGTGACCACCATCCTCCCGGTGGTCAACCTGCGGATGGACTGCTGGAGAAGCGCTTCCTGGTGCGGGTCCAGGCTGGAAGTCGGTTCGTCAAGAAGCAGGATCGGGGCATCCTTCATGAAGGCGCGCGCCAGGGCAAGCCGCTGGGCCTGGCCGGCGCTCAATCGGGATGCATCCTCCCCGATCAAAGTTGCGTATCCATCGGGCAGGCTTGAGATGAAGTCATGCAGGTTCGCCGATCGGGCTGCGTTTTCCACTTCCTGATCGCTGGCATCCGGCCGGGCCAGGCGAATGTTTGCCGCAAAAGTATCATGGAACAAATATGGCTGTTGGGGAACCCATGCTATCCTGGAGCGCCAATCATCGATCGGGATTTCGTCCAGCGGGCAACCATCGACCTCGATCCGGCCTCCGCCCGGGGAGAGGAATCCAAGCAGGAGCGCAGCCAACGTGCTCTTTCCAGCTCCGGTCACTCCGACAATGGCGACATGCTGTCCGTTGCGAACCGAGAAGCTGACTCTTTCCAACACAGGGGGCAAATCGGAAGCATAAGCGAACGATACCATTTTTAAGTTCAACTCGGAGACAGTTCGAGTAGTCCCTGCAGGTAGGTTTCCACCTTCAGAATGTGGTTGGACCGGCTCGTCCAGGATCGCAAATATACTCCTGGCAGCCGCAACCCCGGCCATCCCGGCGTGAAAGCGTAACCCGAGCATCCGGAGGGGCAGGTAGAATTCTGGCGCCAGGATAAGAAGGAAAAAAGCCTCCTGAAAAGGCAGAACCCCGTAAAGCAAACGCAGGCCCACTTCGACAGCCACTACCGCTGTGCTCAGTGTGGTGACCAGTTCGAGAACCAGGGCAGAAAGGAATGTGACCCGCAATACCCCCAAGGTCACATCCCGGAAGCGGTCACTTGCCTCAGCAATCGTCCGTGTTTGCTCACGACTGCGCCCGAGGTGCTTTAGCGTGACCAGACCCTGCAAGCTATCCAGGAAGTGCGCGCTCAGGCGACTCAATGTGTCCCACTGACGATTGGTCAGAGCCTCGCCTGCTTTTCCGATCAGGAACATGAACAGAGGGATCAGCGGAGCCGTGAAGAGGAGCACCAACCCGGAGAGTAAGTCCAGAGGTAAGACAAAGACGAGGATGCTCACCGGGACCAGAGCAGCGATCACAAGTTGAGGCAGGTACTGGCTGAAATACGCATCCAGCGCTTCCACGCCCTCGACAACCGCGGCTGTCAGTTCTCCTGTTCGCTGGCCTTGAGAAAACCGAGGACCCAGGTTGAGAATTTTGGCATACAACTGTGCGCGCAGGTCATTCTTAATGCGCACAGCCACCTTGGTTGCACTCACCTCGATCAACCAGGCGAAAGCGGACCTGACGATGATGATCATCAGTAAGATCGATAAGGGAATAGACAGATCGCCCAAGGCCTCTCCGCCGAGGAACACACGGTCGACGACCTGGCTAAGGGTGGCGGCCTGCCCGATAGTCAGCCAGCCGGCAAGGAGTCCAAACAGGATCGTTGCGATCAGGGGGCTGTAAGCATTGCGAGTTAATGCCAGCAGACGTTTATGCATAAGCGGATGATAAACAAACAGGGGCATGACAAAGCAGCGCTATCAACCGTCTGTCATGCCCCTGTGTCAACAACACGGCTGTCAGTAGACCAAATCCTTCTTGTCCGTTGAAACCCGTTTGCGGAAAACCCAGTAGGTATAAATCTGGTATGCCAGTACTACCGGGACGAAGATTGCCGCGACAATGGTCAACACTTTCAGTGTATAAGGGGACGATGCGGCGTTATAGATATCCAGGCTGAAGGCGGCATCTGTCGAGGATATCATCACCCGGGGGAACATGATCAGGAAGAATGTGATCTGGGTCAGTACTAGGTTGAGCCCGGTCATCACAAATGCCCACCCTGTCCGCTTCCGCTTGATGAACCAGCCGGCCAGGAGGATTGCTACCAGCGCACCGAGCGGGACGATCCCGGAAACCACTCCTCGGCGAAGGAAGAAATCCGTATAGATATACGTCGTGACCAAAAATATAATGGCCAATACTACAACCGGAAGCCAGAGTTTTCCAGCGAAGGCTTCTGCCCGTTCCTTGATCACGCCACTGGCCTTCAGGCTGAGGAAAATGGCCCCATGCAGCAGGAACACGGCCAGCGTAGCCAGGCCACCGATCAAGCCATATGGATTGAGCAGCGTGATCATGTCCCCGGTGAAGATCATATTTCCATCAATCGGGACTCCCTTGGCCAGGTTGGCAAATGTGACTCCGAGCAGGAGCGCCGAGACGAACGACCCGCTAAAGATTGCCCAATCCCAGAAGCTTCTCCACCTGGGATTGAAATCTTTCGAGCGGAATTCGAATGCCACGCCACGGGCGATCAATCCAACCAGGAGCACGAAGAACGGGATGTAAAACCCGCTGAACATGGTCGCATACCAGTGCGGGAAAGCCGCAAATGTCGCCCCGCCCGCAGTGATTAGCCAGACCTCATTCCCGTCCCAGTGCGGACCGATCGTGTTGATCACTACCCGGCGTTCATCGTCCTTTCTACCAATGAAAGGAAGGAGCATCCCCACGCCAAAATCAAAACCTTCGAGGAAGAAAAAGCCTATCCACAGGATTGCAATAAGGATGAACCAGAGTGTATTCAAGTCAAACATGGTGTCCTCCGGGCTATTTCTCAACTCCGTCAAGAACTGGTTCGCCGACAATGCCCCTATCTGTGGCATCGGGTCCAGCCTTGGCGAATCGGACAAGCAGATAGATATCGGCAACCATCAGCGCCGCGTAGATGACAATAAAACCGATCAAGCTAAATAGGACCATGCCAGACGACACATTGGGAGACATGGCCTGTTCGGTCTTAAGCAGCCCCTGCACGATCCAGGGTTGGCGGCCCATCTCCGTCACGATCCAGCCTCCAGTATTTGCGAGGTATGGCAGCGCGATCGCAAAAGGGAGCCATTTCATGAATTTCAGCTTCTCGACACGCTTGCGCATGATCGCAAGGACCGCGAGCGCAGCGATGGCAATCATAGCCAGGGCCGAGAAGAACATGGACCTGAATCCCCAATACACAAAAACCATCGGCGGGATGTAATCGCCAGGACCGTACAATTGCTCGTATTGTGCCTGGACCTGGTTAACTCCCGGCACTTCGCAGTCCAGGTTGAAGCATGAAATCAGGCTCAACAAGCGTGGGATGCGCCACGACCAGAGCTCCTGCTGGCCTGTCAGGTCAAATATGGTGATGATAGAAAACGGAGAACCGGGTTCAGCCGGGTCGTTTTCCCAAAGTGCTTCAATCGAGGCCATCTTCATCGGCTGGGATTCCATTACCTCCACACCTTGTGAGTGGCCAACCAGCCCCGCCAAGGCGACCGAAACAAGGCCCATGACGGCCGCGATCTTGAAAGAAGTCATGAACAACTCTTGGTATTTTTTACGGGCCAGGTGATAGGCGCTGATCCCAAGCACAAAAAACGCGGCAGTGGAAAGCCCAGCCAGGATCGTATGCGGGAAGGCTAACCAAGCTTTGCGATTGAAGACCAGGGCACCGAAATCCTGTAACACCAGTCTGCCGGACTCGACACTGGCTGGATCAAGACCGACCGGGTTCTGCATGAAAGAGTTGGCAATTAGGATCCACAGAGCAGATAGGTTCGAGCCAAGCGCCACTATCCAAATCGATGCCAGGTGCAGGCGCTTTGGGGCACGGTCCCAGCCGAAAATCCAGATCCCCAGGAAGGTTGACTCCAGGAAGAATGCCACCAGAGCTTCGATGGCCAAAGGGGCACCAAAAATATCACCCACATAGCGCGAATACTCCGACCAGTTCATCCCAAATTGGAACTCCTGGACGATCCCGGTCACGACTCCCATGGCGAAATTGATCAGGAAAAGCTTCCCCCAGAACTTTGTCATGCGTTTGTATTTCTCTTTGCCCGTGCGGTAATAGGCCGTATGAAACCCGGCGACCACCCAAACGAGCCCGAGCGTGAGCGGGACAAAAAAGAAGTGATAGATCGTTGTCGCAGCAAATTGCAACCGGGAAAGGAAGATTGGGTCCATAAGCAAGGTTCCTCCAGATGGATAAATTTATGGATCAACCGGCAGGACATTCAACCGATGGAGAGCCTGCTGAGTGCTTTCCTGCACGAGATCGGCAAAAGTGGTCCGTTCCAATTCGTCCAAGATCATGTTTTGCAAACGTGTCCAGCGCGATCGCAGCGGACATCCGCCTTCGATTGGACAGGTTGATTCTCCTGCCAAACAATCCGAGAGTTCAATCGGCTTTTCGACCGTCTCGATGACATCCCTGAGATTGATCTCCGCTGGGGAACGCGTTAACTGTACGCCGCCTTCCCGACCTGCAAATGTTTGTAACAGTCCCCCTTGAGCCAGTTGTGAAACGATTCGCGGCAAGAAAGCTCCCGGGATCACCATTTCCTTCCCAATGTGCCCGGTTGCTAAACGCGTCCCTGCTGGTCTTTGGGAAAGCGAGAGGATAATGCGGATGGCATAATCGGTCTGTCGGTTGATGCGAAACACAAGCCTACCCTTAAATGATCAGTAAACGTTTACTAAATATATCATAATTTATGCTGCCCGATACAGTCCGATTCATCACACCCCCCGGTAATATAACTCCTCGGCCGGTTACCCCAAGGTCATCGCACAACCATCTGCGCGTAAGTCCGAACCTCCTGTCAGTACGCCGGTATCCGGATTCCTAAGGATGACCTGTCCGCGACCGAAGAGAGCCCGTTCCCAGCCACTCACCAACCGGACCTGATGCCCCCGTTCGGCCAATGCCGAAACCGTCTCTGGTGGAATGCCTTCCTCCAGCGCAACGACCCCACCAGCAGTCCCATCTGCGATACAAAACCGGGGAAGATCGAGAGCTGCTTGTGGATCCATTCCCTGAGCCAGCGCCAGGAACACCTGCACGTGTCCCTGCGGTTGCATGAAACCTCCCATGACCCCAAAAGGTCCAAACAGCGAGCCGTCTGCCTCGCGGGTGATCATCGCCGGGATGATCGTGTGGTACGGCCGTTTCCGGGGAGCAAGGGCATTGGGGTGGTCCGGTTCCAGGTTGAAGTTGTGGCCGCGGTTCTGAAGGGTGAACCCCCACCCCGGAGGAACAATGCCGGTACCAAAGCCCATATAGTTGCTGTTGATGAACGAACACGCATTTCCCTGGGCATCGACAACGCAAAAATAAACCGTATCGGATCCGGCGACCGGGACACCTTGTTTTTGATCGATGGTGGCAACTTGCGGGTCGATCAATCTTGCTCTACTGGCAGCATACTCCTTTGAAAGCAATGCTTCTACGGGTACCGCAACAACAGCCGGATCTGCAACGTACCAGCGCGTGTCTGCAAAAGCCAGGCGCAACGCTTCGATTTCCAGGTGCAACCGGTCTGGTGACAATGGGTCGGGGGGGATTTCGAACCCATCAAGGATATTCAACGCAATCAAAGCGGTAAGCCCCTGCCCATTGGGTGGGCATTCCCACAAACGCATCCCCTCATAGGCAGTGCTGATTGGCATTTCCCAGGTGGAGATATGTGCCGTCAAGTCGTCCAAAGCTAGGGCACCCCCAGCTTGCTGGATCACAGCGACGATCGCTGCACCTATTTCGCCGCGGTAGAACACATCTTTCCCGCTTTTAGCGATCAGCTTGAACGTGCGCGCCAATCCCGGGTTGCGGAAGATTTCCCCTGGATTGGGTCCGCGGCCATCGATGGTCATCTCACCACCGTTCAACGCATTTTTCAGTTGGTGGTCCGCTGCCCGCCTCCAAAAATAGGCTGTCGTCGGAGCGACCGGAAACCCTTCCTCTGCCAGCCGGATGGCGGGGGCCAGGACCGCGGCCAACTCAAGCGACCCATATCGCTCGAGCAAATCGCACCATCCGGCGCAGGCTCCAGGGACAGTGACCGTGTGCGCATGGAAAGGAGGCAGTTCTTTCATCCCCTGGTCATTCAGCAACCCGAGTGTCAGCGCTGCCGGCGAACGCCCGGACCCATTCAAGGCACTCACTTCTCCGGTCACAGAATCATAATAAAGTGCAAACATATCCCCACCGATACCGGTTGAAGTCGGTTCGGTAACATTCAGGGCGGCCGCAGTCGCTACAGCCGCATCAACCGCATTTCCTCCCCTGGCCAAGATACCCAGCCCGGCAGCGGTCGCCAGGGGCTGGGAGCTGGCAACCATACCGAGCGTCCCCATCACGGGTGACCGGTGGTTGATCGAGGTGCTCATGAATCGGCTTTGTCTTTGCCTTTGCCTTTTTCCATCTCTTCGGGCTTTGGTGCTATGCTCGGCGCCCGTATGGGCAGGGTAGTAACCAGGATCTTATCCACCCGCATTGCATCCATATCCATCACTTCAAAACGCAAACTGCTCCACTCGAAGTTGTCGGCATCGACAGGAATCCTACCAAGGGTCGTCATCACAAAGCCACCCAGAGTCTCGTATTCTTCCTCAGCGGGGAGAACCCGTAGGTTGAAGATTTCCTTGAAGTCATCTATCGGCAGCTTGCCATCCAGCAACCAGGAGCCATCCTGGCGTTGGGTCGCCTGCGGTTCGCCGATGTCGATATCCCCGACGATCTCTTCAAGGATATCGGAGAGCGTGATCAACCCCTGGACAACACCGAATTCGTCAAAGACAAGCATGATCTCGCCTTCCAGCGCCTTGAACATCTCGAGCGCCCGCGATCCAAAGGCAGTCTCGGGGATGTAAAGAGCTGGTTTCAAGATCTGTTGATACTCGGGTTTTTGGTCACTCATGCCGAGGAGCACATCCTTGGCTTTTACGACCCCGAGGACGTGGTCCATGCTATCCCGGCAAACGGGGAAACGCGAATATGGGCTTGAGGCAAGTTTCCTGCGGATCTCGTCGGGGTTGTCATTCATATCCAACCAGGTGATCTCATTACGGGGTGTCATCAGCGAATTCACCCGGCGGTCATTCAGCGAGAACACACCCTGGACCATGTCCTGTTCGGCCGCTTCGATCACGCCCGCCTGCGTACCCTGGTCGAGCAATACCTGGATTTCCTCTTCGGTAACGGGGGGAGGTTCGGTATGCCGGACTCCGATCATGCGCAATACCAGGTTCGTTGAACCGCCCAACATATTGGTGATCGGCGAAAAGAGTTTGGAGATGAAAGTCATCGCGCCAGCCACTCGACCGGCAACCCGTTCGGGATCGCGGATCGCCAGCCGCTTGGGGACCAGTTCTCCGAAGACGATAGAGAAATAGGAGATGATAAGCACAACTATAACCAGGCCAAGGGTCCCGCTGTATGGCTGCAGGCTTTTGATTTGAGCAATATACTGGGCGAGGTATGCTGCGAGTGTCGCGCCACCGATCGCGCCGGTGAGGACGTCGATCAAAGTGATCCCAACCTGAATCGTAGACAGGAATTGGTTAGGGTTTTCCAATAGTTTGAGCGTTACTTTCGCTTTGTGATCCCCATCGTTGGCGAGACTCTGCAATCGAGCTTTGCGAACCGACAATAACGCTGCTTCCGACATGGCCAAGACGCCATTAAGAACGAGAAGGACAAGAATGATGATTAACTCATTAATAAAATTTGACATCACTTCCTATTTTCCTAGAGATTCGATCTGATTATAAACCACGCTGATGTTGCTGGCTTCAGCGTGGTGCCTTCTGAGGATGCCCGATTCAGATAATACCAGACCCAACTCGACCCCACCGGGGATTGCCTGTCTCCACCTGTCGAAGAAGATCCCCTCCGGCAGGCTACCTCGATGGAGATGGCTATCCTGTTCAACAAAGAGAGCAATGATGAACTCCTCGAGAAAATTGTTTTCCGGATGGATGACTTTAATCGGTTTCCGGCTCATGTACCAGGTCGTACCGAGCATGTTCACACTGCCGGCAAACGCCTCTCTGGATGCATAGTGAAGCGTCCGCAACCCAGACATGTAAAAGGTTCCCATGCACATGGGACATGGCTCTGTGGTCGTATAGAGGCAACAGGCATGCGGATCGATCGCGTCGTAATCGAGCGCATACAAGGCTTCCATTTCAGCATGGGCTAACACCTGTCCGTTGGTATGCCCTTCGGGTTTCTTATTTTCGTAGATCCGGTTCCGGCCCCGGGAGATGATCTCTCCGTCCGGGCCGGTTACGACAGCGCCGATAGGGATACAACCATCGCAATACGCTTCCCAGGCAAGGGATAGACAGATTTGCCAGGGAAGCGCCAGTTCATGCCACATTAGAGAAAGCTCGTGAGGACCCAGAGACCGAAATGTGCCATCAAATATAAACTCTGATCATTTTAGACAACCTCGACGCCCTCTCCCTCAATCGCCTCGCCGATGACCCAGGCAGGTTGACCTATCGCTTCAGCACGCTCGAGCAGATCCCCCAATTTTCCTGCTGGTACGGCCAGCAGTAATCCACCGCTGGTCTGCGGGTCGAAGAGCAGCATCTGTTTCTCCTCCGGAATTCCCGCAGCGAAGCGAACCCGGGGGCCGAAGTACAGCCGGTTATCCGCAGCCCCGCCCGGAAAGGTCCAACTGGCGGCATATTTCGCCGCGCAGGACACAAAAGGTATCTTTTCCATGATTAACCGCAGGCCCACCCCGGAGGCGTCAGCCATTTCCATTGCATGACCCAAAAGACTGAAACCAGTGACATCTGTCCCAGCGCGCAGGTGGAAATCGGTTGCCAGCATGGCTGCTGTTTTGTTCAGGCGGGTCATCCAGGCGACAACCTCGGCCACGTCTTCGGGTTCGGCTTTCCCCTGTTTCAAAGCAGTGGTTGTGACACCAAACCCGAGTGGCTTTGTCAAGAGAAGCACATCACCCGGATTGACTCCCGATTTTGTGACCATCTTCTCGGGGTGAACGAAGCCCAGAACCACCAATCCGTATTTTGGCTCCTTATCCTGGATCGTATGCCCACCGGCGACGGCCACGCCGGCCTCTTGACATTTCTCTGCGCCGCCGCGCAGGATCTCCCCGTTGAATTCTGGGGGCAGGTCTGGGGGCAGGGCAGCCACATTCAGGGCAAGGAATGGTTGGCCTCCCATTGCATACACATCCGAAAGGCTGTTGGCTGCCGAGATCGCGCCGTAATCGTAGGGATCGTCCACCACCGGGGTGAAGAAATCGGTCGTCACGACCAGGGCGCGCTGGTAATCCAACTTCCAGACCGCAGCATCGTCCGGATTTCCCAGACCTACCAGCAGGTCTGGGAAATCTCCGGGATTGAATATGTTTCGAATGGGGCGCAGAACCTGCGCCAGCGTTTCCGCGTTCAGCTTAGACGCTCAACCAGCACAACTGGAAAGGCTGGTCAGGCGGATCTGCTTACCATTCTTAGGAATTGCCATAGCCCTCGATTACGGTGTGACTGAATCCGGCAACGGGAAGATGAACGGTGCATCGCTTGGCAGGAACATGACTTCCACATTCGGAGACAGCTTCGTGATATACAGGTATGTCAACAGGTCAGGGTTTTCGCCCAATGCCAGAGCCAGCATCCGCAAGGCTTCTGCTTCCGCCTCGGCCTGAATCAGACGCGCTTCTGCATCGCCTTCTGCCGCGATGACGACTGCATCCGCCAGACCCTGGGCCTGCTGGCGGGCTTGTTCGGCCTCCTGGAAACGCTGCTGGACAACATACGCGGCCTGCAGGGCAAGCTGTTCGGCGATCTGTTTTTGTTCGATCGCAGCAGCATATTCATCACTGAAATGAATATCGCGCAGGACGAAATCCACCAGGAGCAGGTCGTTTTCAGCCAATTTCAGGGCCAACTGAGTTGTGATACTGTCCTCCAACTCGCCACGCTGGGAGCTGACGATCTCCTCTATCCCATACTGCGAGGCCATATCCCGGATGATGCCGCGCGCCAATGGGCGGACGACTTCATCCTGGTATCGGTTCTGCCACTCGATGTGCAACTGGATCACTTTGTCAGGGTCGATTTTATAGATGACCGAGGCATCGATGAATACCTCCTGGCCATCATTCGTCCGGGCGCGGATGGAGTCATCCCCGACCATGTCCCCTTCCCCAGCCTGTGAGACCATCGTGTATGTCAGGCGAGAGATCGTATACAGTACGACTTTCTCCCCAGGCACGACCCAATGCAAGCCAGGAGTAAGCGTAAAGTCGAGGTAGCCACGCGGAGCCCGGAATGCATAAGGCGATACGACAACCCCCTGTTCATTCGGCTCGACAAACACAAGCCCGGCGCCAACGATACTGAGCACGACGGAGAGGGCGACCATTGCAATGATCATCGACCGGCTACCCTTCAGGGGTTTCGACCGTGATACCCGGACGACAGCCAGGACAACCAAACCGATCGTAACTACCCAGGCCAATGAGGCCAATCCTTGGACAAAACTTGCCAGATTCATACCATTCCTCCTTTGAATGCGACGACAAATAACAGGGTAATTATAACCAGTTTTAGTCGCCCTTTACCGGTTCGCAAAATCAATCAGGCCGCGGACGATCCGTTCTGCGGAGTGGCCGTCCCCGAAAGGGTTGGCCACTTGCGCCATGGCGCGATAGGCATCACGATCGTCCAGCAGACGGTTTGCCTCCAGAAGGATCTGCGCTTGGTCCGCTCCCACTAGCCTGGCAACTCCCGCCTCGATGCCTTCCGGACGCTCGGTGACCTCCCGCAATACCAGCACAGGGACCCCAAAAGCCGGTGCTTCCTCCTGGATGCCACCTGAATCTGTCAGGACGATATAAGCATGCTTCATCAAATGGACCCATGGCAAATAATCCAGCGGCGATAAGAGAGTCACATGAGGCACATCTCCCAGAAGGCGCCTGACGGGTTCCTGGACATTTGGGTTCAAGTGGACAGGATAGACGATTTCCACATCCCCTCGCGAGGCCAGTCCATTCAGCGCCAGGCAAATCTCCTCCAGGGGTCGACCGAAGTTCTCGCGGCGGTGGGCAGTCACCAGGATCAGGCGACGCCCCGTGTCGGTGACGCCAATCCTTTCAAGCAAACAGGTGACCTCGCTCGGTTCAGGACTGGTAACGGCGGCCTGTAAGGCATCGATCACCGGATTCCCGGTAACGAGGATGGTATCGTCAGGGATCCCTTCACGCAACAGGTTCTGGCGCGCCCATTCAGTTGGCGCAAAATGAAGGTCGGCTACCGCCCCTGCAACGCGGCGATTGATCTCTTCGGGAAATGGCTGCCATTTGTCATTTGTCCGCAACCCGGCCTCTACATGGCCGACACGGATCTTACGATAATATGCCGATAATGCAGTGATGGCTACTGTGGTTGTATCCCCCTGGACCAAGACCCAATCTGGGTCGAGCTGCTCCAATACCGGATCCAGATGACTGAAAATGGCTGCGCTCAGTTCGGCCAGGGACTGGTTTTCGCGCATCAAGTCCAAGTCGATATCCGGTTTAATATCGTAAATGTCCAAGACCTGGTCGAGCATCTGGCGGTGCTGGGCTGTGACGCAGACGAATGATTCCACCGCAGGCGTCTGCCGCAACTGGCGAACGATCGGTGCCATCTTTACTGCTTCGGGGCGGGTGCCAAAAACTGAAAGGACGCGCATGATTACCGGAAGATACGACCCTTCCTTATTTTCTTACTCCCAATTGGTACAGTTCGAAGCCAGCTTGCTTCCAGGCTGCCGGGTCGAGGAACCCACGCATATCCACAACGGTCCGGGCGGGTGTCAGCCGAGCAATCTCGGCGGGGACGAAACCCTTGAAGACTGTATGAGCTACGAGGACTACCACCAAGTCTGCATCGCGAAGAACTTCTTCAAGCGTAGGTACGGTGGTAAAGCCATCAAACACGGCATCCGGTTTGTGGGGTTCATAAGCCCACACAACCGCCCCATTGCTCGCCAGGGCGCTGGCGATCTCGACAGCCGGACTCTCGCGTAAATCATCCACGTCTTCCTTGAAGGATAACCCAAGGGCGGCGATCTTCTTCCCTTCCAAAGTGCCTGCGGCTCTCCTGACAAGCTCGATCGCAAATTCAGGCTGGTTGTCGTTCACCTGTCGGGCTTGATAGATCAATGGGGTCAGGTCGGGTGCCGCCTCGACAAAGAACCATGGGTCAACGCTGATGCAATGGCCCCCTACTCCAGGTCCAGGACGGAGGATGTTGACCCTGGGGTGCCGGTTCGCGAGGCCGATCGCCTCCCAAACGTTGACGCCGAACCGGTCAGCCAGGCGGGAGAACTCGTTGGCAATGGCGATATTGATATCCCGGTAGGTGTTTTCCATCAACTTGACCATCTCGGCTGTGGTCGCGTCGGTTTCGACAATCTCTCCGCGGACGAAGACTGTGTAAAGGTCCCGTCCTGCTTGAGCCGATTCGGGGGTCACGCCTCCAATGACGCGAGCATTCTCGATCAGTTCACGCAGGATCTGCCCGGGCAAAACCCGCTCCGGGGAGTATGCCAGGTGGAAGTCGATGCCTGCTTTCATGTCAGATTTTTCCAGGATCGGTGTCACCAGATCCAAAGTAGTCCGCGGTGGTGAAGTCGATTCGAGCACTACCAAGTTACCTTTGCGCAAGAAAGGGACAATCGCTTCGCAGGCAGAGGTCACCGCGCCCATATCTGCCAGCTTGTATTTCAGGCCAGCGTATTCACCAACCTTGCCTTCGTAAAAGGGGGTGGGAACTGCGATGATAAAGGCATCAGCCTGCTCGGGCCGATTGCTGACCCGAAGGTTGCTGGATTTTAGCGCGGCTTCGACCAAGGTACGCAGGCCGGGCTCCTGGATGTGGACATCGCCGTTACGCAGGGTCGCCAAGACTTCCGGATTGACATCCACACCGACAACCTCGATGCCATGGGTGGCAAAGGTACTGGCAGTGGGCAAACCGATATATCCCAGACCGAGGACGCAGATCTTGTTGAAGTGCACCATGACTCCATTCTGGCTGTAATCTCAACCGGCCTGTATTCTAATCTAAAACATCCTTCCCGTAAAACCGGACGGGCGTTTATCCGTATATTATTAGTAGGAGTTACGCAGTTGGATAGGATTCGGGGGTGTGATGGGCTGGCTTCGCCAGCCCATCACACCCCTCACAATCTTGAATGCGTAAGTCCTAATTAATGAAACCAGGAGATGATGTATAATCATCCTGGCACGAAGAAAGGGAGACTGGATATGGAACTGTTATTACTCAACCCGAATGTTGCCTACGTCTTTCTCGTCCTAGGAACCATGCTGATCCTGCTCGCCCTGGTGACCCCCGGGACCGG
>Ga0180007_10004338_pt1 | contig 15064 bp, 13 predicted proteins | sample MM_PC_MetaG_FD_121122 | JGI IMG/M metagenome (GOLD analysis project Ga0180007, IMG submission 121122) | Groundwater microbial communities from the Aspo Hard Rock Laboratory (HRL) deep subsurface site, Sweden - MM_PC_MetaG | ecosystem: Environmental > Aquatic > Deep subsurface > Groundwater... | reverse complement strand
CGATCTGGTCGTCGTCGACCATGAGATTCGTCACCAGGCGCACGCGCCCACGGCCGAAGGACACGCCCAGTACGCCGCGTTCGCGCAGATGATCGAGCAGCCCCGCCTCGTCGGACGTCCGGTAGATGACGATGTTGGTCTCCACGGCATGATCCAGGCTGATGGCCGGGTTGTCCAGGCCTTCCGCAAGGCGCCTCGCGCGGCGGTGGTCGTCGGCCAGGCGCGGGAGATTGTGGTCGAGGGCGTAGAGGCAGGCGGCGGCGAGGATACCGGCCTGGCGCATGCCGCCTCCGAACAGCTTGCGCGCGCGGCGGGCCCTGGCGATCATGTCGCGTGGACCGGCCAGGATGGAGCCCACCGGGGCGCCCAGGCCCTTGGAGAAGCAGACGCTGACCGTGTCGGCGGGAGCGGCGAGTTCCGAAAGGGCCCGGCCCGTCGCGACGTGGGCGTTCCAGAGCCTGGCGCCGTCCAGGTGGAGGGCGAGACCCCGCGCATGGGCCTCCCGGCCGACGTCGGCGACATCCTCCTGGGGCAGTACCCGCCCGCCGGCGCGGTTGTGGGTGTTCTCCAGGCAGATCAGGCTCGGGGGCGCGCAATGCACGTCGTCGGTGTTCAGATGCGGCGCGATGTCCGCCCAACGCAGGGAACCGCCGCGGCCGACGATGGTGGTGAGCAGCAAACCCGAGAGAGCGGCTGGCGCACCGGCCTCGTAGCGGTAGACGTGGGCGCCGTCCTCGCAGACGACCTGATCTCCCGCTCTGGTCAGCGAGCGCAGGGCGGTCTGGTTGGCCATGGTGCCGCTGGGTACCAGAAGCGCCGCCTCTTTGCCCAGAAGCCCTGCCATCCTCTCCTGGAGCAGGTTCACCGTGGGATCGTCCCCGAAGACGTCATCACCGACTTCGGCCTCGGCGATGGCCCGGCGCATGGCCTCGTCGGGCTGGGTAACCGTGTCGCTCCGTAGATCCACGCGCTCCATGACCCTGCTCTCCTTCGCATTTGATCCGGTTCATGGGACACCGGCCTTCCCGTCGTGGACGGAGAGGCCGGTGCTGGCAGGCAGTTGGCAGATAGGCACAGCGGTATGGCGCCATCTACTTTGATACGGTTGTCAAAAACCGCTGGCCGCTACCTTGTCCTTGAGCATCTTGGAAACCTTGAAGATGGGGACCCTGCGCGCGGGAACGGGCACGGCCTCCCCCGTTCGGGGATTGCGCGCCATTCTTTCCTTGCGTTCCTTCACCTTGAACGTGCCGAATCCGCGGATCTCCAGGTGACGCCCCTGCACAAGAAGATGGCTGACCTTATCGAGGAAGAGATCGACCGTCTCGGCGACTTCCTTCTTGGTCAGACCGGTCTTTTGCGCGATATCCTCCACAATATCGGCTTTGGTCATCACGAACCCCTTTCCGTTGACCCCCGACCGTCCCCTACCTGTCGGAGACGCGGCTCTGGGTTCATCGTCTCCCATAACTGACTAGGAGTCAAGGGATTTTCGCTTCCGGAGCGCTTGCATATTGCATCCCGGACGATCACGCGATTTGCAGGACGGCACGTTTCGAGGTCCGAAGAGGCATGACGAGGAACCGAAGGGCATGCGACACGAGCTACAAAAACGATGTAATTTATTACATATCAATAAGATATGCATTGAGAAAGCAGGCGGGTCGGGCTGGCACGGGCCATGCAGCCGCCGGGTCGACGGAGCAGTATCGGTGACGGCGTGATACCTCGAGAACCGACCTGGGCCACCGATCGCAACTGCTTGTCACACAGGTCGAAACCCGCTTCAAGGAGAAAACGGTGGCTATGAGGAGAATCATGATTGTCGCATTAGCCGCCGCGCTCTGTTCGACCGGCTGCAGCAATACCGACGTCGACAACACGCCGACGAATGTCGATACGGCGCCACCGGCCGTTCCGACCCAGCTCACGGGCAGTTCCTGGCATTCCCAGATCACCATCAGCTGGGCGCCCAACTCCACCGATACCGATTTTGCGGGCTTCAATGTCTACCGAAGCACGGGGACTAGGGTCATGTCACTCACCGAGACCCCCCAGGGCGAGAACTTGTACCTGGATGTGAATCCGACGTCCGGCTACAACATGTACCAGGTGACCGCGGTCGATCAGAGCGGAAACGAGAGCGCCCAGGCCAGCATCGAGATCTGTCTGCAATCCGAATACGACACGTACCATCCCGATCTGCCCTAGCAGGCTGCGGATGCGCACGGAGGAAGCCCCGGACAGGGCTTCCTCGCTGTTTGTGCGGGTCAGACGAAAATGCGGCTCACGAGGTTGGAGATCTGGAGATACCATGCGCTGACGTACAGCACGCCTCTCCACAACAGGCGCCCCAGGCCCACGTTCATCAGCACGATCACCAGCAGGAAGCCATAGGGATACAGCCTGGCGTAAGACCTGGCCAGTTCGTCCTTCAGGGCGGCCATCATGATCCAGCTGCCGTCCAGCGGCGGTAACGGGATCAGGTTGAACAGGGCCAGCAGGATGTTCAGCAACACGCCCCACTGCGTCAACAGGCGCAGGAATGTATAGGCGGCGCCCAGATCGACGATACCTGACTGGAGGCGCGCGTGGGCGTAACCGTCCAGCAGGCCGAACAGGACGGCGAAGACGCCGGCCAGCACCAGATTGCTGGCCGGGCCGGCCGCCGCGATGACGGCGTGATCGCGCATGGGGTTGCGTAGTCGCAACGTGTTCACCGGCACCGGCTTTGCCCATCCGAACATGATACCGCCGGGAAGGAGCGCCATCACCAGCGGCACCACGATCGTGCCGATGGGGTCGATGTGCGCCAAGGGGTTCAGGGTGATCCGTCCCATCCTCGACGCCGTGTCGTCGCCCATGCGCAGGGCGGCCAGCGCGTGGGCGGATTCGTGCACGGTCAACGAGAACAGCAGCACCAGGATCGCGATCGCGACATCCATCGTGGTCTTCCTCAGGTTGTGCCGGGCCGGGGCGGCAGCGTCCGCCAGCGGTCCCAGATGGTATCCGTGGACAGGGCTTCGAGTCGTCCGCCCGCCCCCCGCAGGTGGGACAGGGTCGCGGCGCGGGGAGCCCAGAGCCGCGGATCCGTGGGGCCGAACAGGGCCAGCGTCGGCACGCCCACGGCGCCGGCCACGTGCATCAAGCCCGTGTCGTTGCACAGGAACCGATCCGCGACGGACAGCAGGGCGGCACAAACGCCCAAAGAGGTAGGCGGCAACTCCACCACCTGCGCCAGCGCGTGCGGATCCAGCAGGCGCCGGCCGGCATCCCGGAACCGCGCCATGACCTCGCCGTCCGCCGGCCCCTGCAGCACGAGCAGGGGTTTTCCGGCAGCGACGACTCGCGCGGCGATCACGGCGAAACGATCGGCCGGCCAGAGATTGGCGGCCTTGCCGGCGCCGGGATGCATGACCCAGAGCCGTCCTTCGCCGGGCACGTCCCGGCGCAGCTCCTCGGCGCGCGCCGTCTCCTGCGGCGAGGACGCGACCACCGTGGTGGAATCGTCGGTCTCGAAACCGATGGCCGCCAGGGGCGCCAGGTTGTGATCCACGGCGTGACGATCGATATCCGGCATGGACGGCATGACCAGGGAAAAGGCGTGCCGGCTGATGTCGAAGCCGAAAGGCCGGCTGTCGCCGCCCACGATCACCGCGGCACCGGAGGCGGCCGCCAGGGCCGCGCTGGTCACCGACCAGGAAACCGAGCTGAGCACGAACGCCAGCTCCGGGGCGAAGTTCCTCAGCTCGCCGATGAAACGCAGCAAGGGGACCGGCCGCGTGCAGTCGCGCTTGGCGAAGACGAAGACGCGGTCCAGATCGGGATTGTGCAGCACCACATCGCGATTGACCGGCGCGCAGACCAGGCCGATCTCGGCGTCGGGATACTGGCGGCGGATGGCGCGCAGGGCGGGCGTCGCGCAGACCATGTCCCCCATCTGGTTGTGCTGTCGGACGATCAGGATCCGACCGGGCCGCAGGGCGCGGACTTCGGCCGCGCTCAGCTCCTGCCGCCGCCACAGGCGCGCCAGCAGGCCGGATACCGTCCGTTTCACCCCTTTACGCCAAGAATGCTCCTTCACACGCCCTCCTGGCACTTTCGTTGCTATTCGACGCCTGTCCCGATCCCCAAGGCGAGGAGGAGGTCCGGCACCTTGCGCAGCCTGCAGAAATCGCTGTTCGTCCTGGCCATGGCCGCAACGACCGGCCTATTTTCCTACGAGATCGTCTGCAAGTCCGACGCTTGGCTGGGCGGACCGTTGCCCGGCTGGTTCGAGGCGCAGGACGTCGAGCGCTGGACGCCGTTCGTGCGCTGGACCGGCAGCCCGCCCGTCGATCGCCTGATCCACGAAGGCCAGGAGGCCGCCGCCTATTATTCCTTTTTCCTGCGCCGGGGGCCTCGCTCGGCCTCGCGCGTCTCCAGGGCCCCCAGGATCAACAGATAGGCTTCATGTCGCCAGGCGGGCAGCTCGCCGTCGCGAACAGCCCGCTTGATGCCGCATCCCGGCTCGTCGCGATGCACGCAGGTCGCGAAACGGCAGTCCCCCGCCGGGGTGAGGAAATCCGGGAACAGCGTGCGTAGTTCGACCGGTTCGACGTCCCAGGGCTCGAAACCCCTGATGCCGGGCGAATCGGCGATGAAGCCGCCGTCACCGATCGGGAAGAGTTCGGTGCGCGTGGTGGTATGGCGCCCGAGCCCGGTCTTCTCGGTGACGTCGCCGATCTCCAGGTCCAGTCCCGTGGCCCTGGCCAGCAGGGCGCTCTTGCCGGTGCCCGAGGCGCCGAGCAGCAGCGTGATCCTGCCGAGTAGGGCGTCGTGGAAAGCATCGACGCCGTCCCCCGTCTCGGCGGAGGTGCGCAACAGGCAGTAGCCGATGGTCGCGTAGTAGTCCCAGCGGGCATCGCCGGCGGCCGCGGCGTCGAGATCGATCTTGTTGACGCAGAGCAGACCCGCCACCCCGTAGCGTGCGGACGCCGCCAGCAGGCGGTCCACGAAACCCGACATGGGCGCCGGCTGGCACACCGACTGCACGACGACGATCTGGTCGAGGTTCGCCATCAGGACCTGCTCGGTGCGTCCGCTGTCTCTGCGGGAAGAGGTGCGCGAGATCTTGTTGGCGCGGGGCAGCACTTCTTCGACGACGCCGGATCGCGTGTCGCTGCCGGCGTCCGCCACGGGACGGAACGCCACACGATCGCCCGCCACCGCCACCGTGTGCGACCTGCGCTTGCCCTGCTTGAGTCGGCCGCGCAGCTGGCAGAGATACTCGCGCCCGTCGCAGAGCACCGTGCAAAACCCGCTCTGTGAGCGAATGACGATTCCTTCGCGCTTGTCGCCTGCGCCGTCTCGATCCACCCGTACACTCCCTGCGGTCCGGAAATGAGCCTTGAGGTTTTAAAATCTATTGCTTAGTTTTCGATTGTTCCAGTGCTTCCCTACGATCATCCAGCCCGCAAGGTGGTGTCAATGGACATCAAGGAAGTCCTCCAGTTAACTTCTCCGGACCGCTTCATCCCCGAACTCGCGGCGAAAGACAAGGAAGGCGTGCTGGCCGAGATGACCGACGCGCTGGTGGCCGGCTCCCCGATCGGCGACAAGGAAACCATCCTGGAGATGCTCAAGAGCCGCGAATCCCTCGGCAGCACGGCCGTGGGCCCCGGCGTGGCTTTCCCGCACGGCCGCACTCTGGCGGCCCAGGACCTGATCATCGTGGTCGCGCGCTCGCGCAAGGGTGTCCCCTTCGCGTCGATGGACGGCGAGCCGACCCACCTCTTCTTCATGCTGATCGCGCCGCCGCAGGACACGGGCAACCAGTACATCCGCTCCCTGGCGGTGCTGACCGAGAAGATGCAGGACGACGCGGTGCGCGAAGCCGCGTTGCGGGCCGACGGCTACGAAGCTTTTTGCAAGGTGTTAACGGAGGAATAGGCCATGAACCGACAGCTGGTACTCCTGGTCTCGATCCAGAATCTCGAACTGCAGCTTCGCGACGCCCGGGACGAGGAGAAGGCGCGAGAGCTCGAAGCCATGGGCTTCCCCATGGACGAGGACAAGATCAGGGGGGACATCGAGGGATTGCTCGCCCAGGTGGAGCCCCGTCACAAGGGCTACTACACGCGATTGAAGCAGAAGTACGACAACCCCGTGGTACCCGTGTGGGACGGCCACTGCACCGGCTGTTTCGCCAACGTGCCGACATCGTTCAACTCGGTGGTCCACGAGAACAAGGTGCTGTCCTGCGAGAGCTGCGGGCGCATCCTGTTCCGGCCCTAGCTCCGCATCAATCAAGATCGATGAGGGGCGGTCCGTGCGGGCCGCCCCTCGTTGTCGGGCTGTCGGCGCGGGCTGGGAGGATGTCCTTGCCGCCAATCCTGTCAAACGCTCATCACTCGATGCCTGATCCCGTAAGGGTCTCCGCGCAGGATGTGAGCTGGCCCGCCTCCTCCACCATCTTCTTCTTCTCGCCGCCGTCGTCGCGGATCCCCAGGTCGGTGCGGGTCCACTTGTTGGACGGTTTGAGCTGCGACGCCACGAGGTCGTTCTCCCAGTCGATGCCCGGTTCCTTGAGGAAGACGTAATCGTCACCGTCGTGATCGATCATCACGAGATCGCCGCGGCGGATCTGCTCGCTGCAGATGTGATGGGAGACCGGTGTGACGACACGCATCTCCACGACCCGTTTGAGCGGGCGCGCGCCGTATTCGGGATCGGTGCCTTCGTCCACGAGGCGCGCCTTGGCCCGCCGCGTGACCTCCAGCAGGAAGGGCTCGGCGCTGTCCAGCGCGCGGTGGTGCACCTGGGAGATGAGATTGTCGAGGATGGCGAAGAGATGCTCGCGCTTGAGTGTGTGATAGGTGACGAGCTCGTCGAAGCGGTTGAGGAATTCCATGGGGAAGATCTTCTTGGCTTCCCGCGTGGCCGCGTCCCCGACGTCGCGGTCCACCTGCTCCAGGTTCCAGCCGGGCGAGAAGCCGATGCCGCTGCCGGAAAGATGGGCGTTCATGGCCTGGCTGCCGACGTTGGTGGTCAGGACGATGATCGTGCTGGTGAAGTCGACTTCCTCGTTGTTGGCCAGCACCAGGTGGCCGTCCTCCAGGATGCCGAGCAGCGTGTTCCACATCTTGGGATGGGCCTTCTCGATCTCGTCGAAGAGCACGATCGACAGGTAGCGCTCGGAGTCGCTGGGGAACATGTCGGCAAGCTTGCCGCCCTCTTCGCTGATCATGCCGCAGTGACGCTCGCCGGCCTTGAGGTGGTGCTTGTCCAGGTTCTCCTGGGCGAGCAGGGGCCGGATCTCGCCGCCCACGTAACCGGGGGGCGAACCGAGCAGCTTGGAGATGTTGTAGTGGGCCGAGAATTCCTGGCAGTTGATGCGCGTGTAGGCGCGGCGATCGCCGAAGATCGACTCGGCCAGGCAGCGCACCGTCTCGGTCTTGCCGACGCCGGTGGGTCCCATGAACATCATCGTGAGCAACGGGCGCTCGGGATCGTGGATCCCCGCGATGAGACGACTGAAGCAGTCCGAGATCCTCTCGCTCGCCGCCGGCTGTCCCACCACCATCTGATCCATGCGCCGGCGGAAACGGCGCAGCTGTTCGTTCACCACGCCAGATTTCAACTCTATCACTACCGACTCCTCGGTTGCTCATCGAGACGGATCCCCCGGATCCCGCCGTCCTGTGCTATCGGAGGCCGGGCGTCGCACTTGCCCGACCGTCCTAACATCGTCTCGATGAACGGCTCCTTGAGCCCAAAACCGCGGAGTTCCCGACTGTCCGGAGGAAGTACCTGTTCACGGCCGGAAAGGCCGTGACTGCCCGGGCAATCGGGGGTTCTACAGCCGGCGGGGCGCCGGCTGCGGCCGGCCCCGGAGGGCCGGCCGCAAGAGGGGCTAGGGAAGATCGCCCGACTGCTTCAGGTAGGGCTTCTGCGTCGCCCGGGGGTTCTCCACCCAGCGGTCGTCGATGCGGGGGCGGATGGGGCTGTGCAGCTTGAGGTAATGCTCGACCGACTCGGCGGTCGTGATCTGGGTCAGGTTGATGTCCGCGGCCGGGATCGTGGTCAGGAAATCGAGGCCGCTGTTGCCCTCCATGAGGAAGGATGTGCAGACGACATGGTAGACCCGCTCGGGATCCAGGGGCTCGCCGCCGATCAGCAGTTCGCAGACGCGGTCGAGGTTGGGACGGTTCTTGTTGAAGACGATCTTGGCGCCGGAGATGCAGATGCCTCCCGAATCGCCGCGCACCTTGCGCTCCACGATGTGGCGGATCATCTCCCCCCTCATTTGCACGATGACCAGCTCGTTGCCGAAGGGCAGTATGCTGAAGACGTCCTTGGCGGTGATGTCGCCGGACGGCACGTCGGCGCGCAGGCCGCCCAGGTTCTGGAAGGAGAAGTCGGCGTCGAAGTACTCGCGCATGGCGTCGGTCACCACGTTGCCCTCCAGGTTGGAGCCGGGACCGCCGCGGGTGAGGTTCACCGCCGAGCTGCCGACCACCGTGTTCATGGCCGCCTCGGCCTCTTCGATGTAGGGCTCGAGGGTCCGGCGCATCGTCTCCTCGGGCCAGAGCTCGTCCTCGAAGAGCGTGATCAGGGTGCCGCGGTCGTGGGGGGTCTCGTAGCCGACGAGGGAACCCGTCGGGCGATCGACGAGCAGGATGGCATGCCCCACGCTCGAACCGTTGCCGTAGGATTCGAAGCACATGGTGTGGGTCATGGGATCGATCCAGGGCTCGTCGTAGCCGCGGTGGGTGTGGCCGCCGACGGCGAAGTCGATTCCCTCGACGGCGTTGGCGATCTCCATGAGGTTCAGGGATCCGCCTTGCACGTAGCCGTAGCCGCCGCCCTGGGCGTCCTGCTGGTCGCTGTCCGCGTCCTCGCCCGAGATGATGAGCTTCCAGCCGGCCTCGGGATCGTAGGGCAGGCCCTCGTGGATGAGCAGGGCGATCAGGTCCACGCCCTGGGCCAGCAGCTCGTCGCGGTACTTCTCGATGGCGGGCAGCATGGGGTCGAAGATCAGACCCGCGATGTTCTGCGGGAAGGACATGGCGACGGTGCCGGTGGTGATGATGCCGATGCAGCCGATCTTCAGGCCGCCGCGCTCGATGATGAGGGTGGGCCGGCACCAGTCGACGATCTCGCCGTCGCTCTCGTCGCGCAGGTTGGCGCAGAGCCAGGGCGCGTCGGTCTGGCTGGAGAGCCGCATCGTGTTTTCGCGCCCCAAGTCGAAATCGTGGTTGCCGGGCACGATGCAGTCGTAGCCCATGGCGTTGAAGTACTCCACCACGGCGTCGCCCTGGGTCTTGGCGCCCACGGGCGTGCCCTGGAAGAAGTCGCCCACGTCCACCATCAGCACGGATTCGCCCCGGCGGGCCGCCTCCGCGCGGACCCGGTTCACGTAGTTGGCAAGCGAGGCGCCGCCGCCCAGCGGCGGTGGGAAGTTGGGATTCATGAACCGCGCCGGCTCGGGCGCGATGTGACCGTGGACGTCGTTGGTCCAGATCAGGTGCAACCGCATCGGCTCGTCCGCCGCGGCGGCGGACGCCAGGAACAGCGCCGACACCAGCGCCAGCAGCATCATCGTCATCGTCGTCTTGCCGTTCATGATCCTCTTCTCCTCGCAGACCGTGGCCGCTCCGCCTACAAGCTAGAACAGATAGGTGAAGCCCGCCCCCAGACGGAACCGGGTCTCCTCGACACGCGCCGTCAGCGCGGTCAGGATGGTCGGATCATCGTACTCGTAGGGGAACCAGTGTTCCTGGTAGCTGGTCACCTTGCTCAGCTCGGCGGACAGGTGGAACACACCGTGCTGCCAGGGCACGCCGATGCCGGTGGTGAAGAACGTGGCACCGGCCTCGTGGTCGCTGTAGCTGTCCATGTGGCGGAAGCCGAAGCGCAGGGGCACGCCGTTATAGAAGATGTGCTCCACGCCGATGCGCATGTCGACCGTGTCCTCGAAGCGAGGCTGTTCGTCATCCGGCAGGCTGCTGTCCGTGAGCTGTGTCCATTCGGAGAAGACCATGTCGGCCGTGAAGATCGTGCGCGGGTCGGATCGAGGGTAGAGCGTGAAGCCCACGCGAAAGCGGTTCGCGTACTCGATGGTGACGTCCTGGGCGACGGCGCCGACGGCCACCGTATCCGCGACCGAGTCGTATTCCTCGGTCCGGGCGGTCGCCTCGCCCGACACCTTGAGCGGGGTCTCCCAGGCCGCGCCGATCTCGAAGCGGGGGGTGGCCTTGATGCGCAAGCCCAGGGTGGCGTTGGCGCCTTCCAGCCAGTGCTCGCCCGCCAGGTGGACGCTGTTGTCGTTGCTCTGGAAATACCGCCGGTTGACGTCTATGTAGCGCGTGCCGAAGGCGTAATGCCCCGCGACGCCCACCGAAAGCCTCTGGTCGGGCGTGCTCATGGCGAAGCCCAGGCTCAGGGCGCGCAACCGGCCGTCGTAGCGCCACGACCGCTCCTCGAGGATCTGGTCGTAGGGAGTAGAGGTCGGGTCGGGGTCGCGCACTTCCTCCGCGAAGTCGTAGGTGAAATCGTAGAGGGTGCTCAGCGACAGGCCGACCGCGAGCCCCTCGGCGGCCCGTATGGCGGCGCCGAAGTCCGAGTCGAAGTAGTGGTTGCGGTTGCTGGCGATGGCCGTGTCGGTCACGTAGCTGCCGAAGCTGTCCCACAGGGGCTGGAAGCGGTCCTCGTGGTCCTGGTACAGGGACACCGACCCGTCCAGGCGCGTGTCCCGTTCCTCGGATAGCATCGCCGGGTTGAGCCGGGCGGACAGGCCGCCACGGTAGTAGGCCGCGCCGGTGCCGGCCATGGCGTCGACTTCGGCGCCCAGGGTGCCGGCCGGCGAACCGTAGGAGGTGTCGAGCACCGATCCGGCGACGGAGGCGCCGGGCAGGATCATCAGCAGCCCCACGAACAGGACGCCCGGCACAGCGGACGACAGGTGGATCTTGTTCTTGCGCTTCATCTTATCGATCTCCTTCATCAGAAGGTGTAGTCCATCTGCAGGCGGAACACGGTCCAGTCCCGCGGCGCGTAGCTGCTCTCTATCTGCTGTCCGTAGGCGTCCTGGTAGGAGCGCACGTCCAGGTAGGTGCGCGGCAGGTTGTGATCGCGGGTGACCTTGAGCTGGAAGAGCAGCCTGTCCGAGACACGGCTCTCGACCTTGGCCCAGTTGCGGAACCCGCGTCCGTCCACCACGACGAACTCGTTGCCCTCGAAATTCCAGAGGAAGCCGTCGTACATCTCCGCGCTGACCGAGACCTTGAGCGTGGGCGCGAAGTTATGCTCGTACATGGCCTGCACGGCGTGCGCGGGAATGCCCGCGGTGCCCACGCCGGGGATGCCGTCGTTGACGTATGGTTCATCTCCGGGTAACGGCGTGCCGCTGAGGCGCTGGCGCGGCGGGAACATGACGTTGCTGGTCATGTACATCAGCCGCACGCGGTTGTAGTTGGACAGCAGGGCGATCAACTCGAAGCGGGTCTCCCAGGAGCTGAACCAGCGCACGTCGTTGGGGTTCATCTGCGAGCGGCTGCTGTACCGGTGCCGCATCCGCAGGCGCAGGTTGAACTTGGGCTGGTACTCCACTTTCAACGTGTAACGGCGCAGGTCGGCGCCGTCGGCCTTGCGCTCCCACTGGTCGTATTCCAGGCCGTTGAGGATCAGGGTGCGGCTGACGCGGTAGCGGCTCTGCAGGAAGAGGCCGCGCTCCGGCTTGGGCTGCGGCGTGTTCAGCGACAGCCACGAGTAGAGGTCGTCGTTCAGGCGGAACGGCGAGTCCAGCAGCGTCTGCTCGTAGCGGTTGTCGTTGCCGAAGCCGCGGTTGTAGGGGTTGTCGAAGCCCACGTCGTAGTCGCGCCAGATGGCCAGCAGGTGCAGATCGTCCCACTGGGCGTAGGCGTTGAGCAGCAGGGCGTCGTTGATCTCCCCCTTGAGGAAGCTCTCGCGCGGATCCTGCAGCACGGCGTATTCGCCCTGCAGGGACACGTTGTCGTGCACCGTCTGGAATTCGGCGCCATAGACGCGGCGGAACTTGTGTTCGGTGCGCGTGCTGTCGCCGGGATCGGAGAAGACGCTGGTGTAGCCCTGCCAGATCTCGCTGTCGCGGGCTTCGAGCAGGTCGCGCGTGTTCAGGCTGTAGTCGCTGACCAGCGTCGCCGGGTCGGCGACGAAGCCGCGATCGTATCTCGCCTCGTAACCCGTCACGCCCACGTAGCTCGCCGTGCCCAGCATGAGCTTGACGTTGCCGCCGGTGATGTCCTCGGTGAAGGCGTCGCGGACGAGCCGCGTCGGCGTGTCGGGGAGCTGGTCCACGGTATAGCTGCGGCCGGGTTCGAACGCCAGGTGCTCGTCCAGCCAGGCGTCGGTGGGACGCGGCTCCATGATCACGTACTGGTTGATCGTGCCGTCGGGGTTGAGGATGGCGTCCTTCTTCTCGCGGGAGAAGAACACGGTCGCGTGAAGGGGGCCGACCTTGCCCTCCGCCGCCACGCCCGTCAGGGCGTACTCGTGGCTGCGGCTCAGGTCCCCGCGCACCCCGATCGGCCGCTTGTTCCAGCCGAAGCCGGTGCGCCGGTACTGGATGAAGTCCGTGTTGTCCATGACCAGCCCCTGGCCGAAGGCGACACGGTAGTTGCCGAAGTACAGGCGCTTCAGATGGAAGGGCCCGAATCTCTTGTCGTTGATCCCGTAGTAGCCCTTGAACGTCTCGTGCCAGGATTCCTCGCCCATGTTGCGGTGGGTCAGCAGGCCCGCGCGGAAGCCGCCCGATAGGTTCAGGTTGATCTTGTGGGTCATGTGCGGGTCGCCCTCGGTCAGCAGGGTCGTCCCGGTGATCTCGTCGTCGTCCAGCATGTACGGGGTGTCGTAGTAGCGCACCTCGTAGTTGCCGCGCACCTGCTCGGATTCGTCCACCCGGTCCTCGTCCTGGTAGACGACGAAGTCGCGGATGTTGCGGTAGGCCCAGTAGCGCAGGCCGTCGCTGCGGCGCAGCTGGCGGTCGTTGTCGAAGCGCCCCAGGCGGTCGCGCGCCATGAGGATGTTCTTGGCGTCGACCGGGGAGACGTTCTGGAACGACTGCAGGTCGAAGAGATCGAGGTCGTTGACGTTCTTGGGCTCGCGCATCATGTCGAGGTACTCGTCGACGAGCCCCTCGCTGGCGCCCTCCTGCCCCAGGTAGTTGTTGACCTGGCGGTAGGATTCGGCCAGGCGCGCGATGCTCGCGTCCAGGGGGTCGGGCGGCAGCGTGGCGACCAGGGGTTTGAGCTCCGCCAGGACGGCGGCGGTCATGCCCTCCACCTCCATGAGGTCGTATATGCTGTCGAAGTACCGGACATAGTCCCGGTAGTCGACGATCCGGCGGGCCAGCACCTCGTCCACGGGCAGCTGGAGGACCTCCTCCAGCGACGCCCGGTTGAGGTCCACCAGCCCCGGTGGTGCGGCCAGCGCGCCGCCGACGGTCAGGACCGCCAGCAGCAGGGCCGCGAACCGGATCGTGAGGCTGCAGTTTTTCACGGTGTCTCACCGCCCCAGGCGAAGGTCATGCCGAACTGGTGGCTCGGCGAGAGGACGCCGCCGCCGGACGAGAAACCGTAGTTCACCACGAAACCCTGGTAGGCGTAGCCGAAACCGCCGGTGTACTTGCCGGGATTGGTCATCACGCCGGCGCGCAGCAGCAGGTCTCCCAGCACCGAGAACTCCACGCCGCCGTGATACTGGGTCTCCCCGTCGATCGTGTTCTCGAACTCGAAGGTGGTCGTCACGCCGTCGTAGGGCAGGTACGCGATGCCGCCGTGCAGGCGCGAGGTCAGCTCCTCGTTGTCGAGTCCGATCTGGGGGTTGTTCATGTTCTTGACCAGCACGCCGATGCGCGTGCGCCGGTGCAGCGTGACCAGCAGGCCGACGTCGAAGCCGGCGACGATGTCTTGGCCGGGGTCGAAACCGGAAACGGTCTTGCCGAACTCCAGGCTGTACAGGTTCAGCGCCGTCCCGAAGCTCACCGCGGAATGGAGATCCTCGTAGAGCATGATGCCGTGGGCGAGGGTGTAGGTGATCTCCTTCTCCAGCGACACCTCCTGGTACTCGACGGCGAAATGACGGATGCCGAAGCCGAAGTTGCCCAGGCGCGGTGTGCCGGGGATCACGCCGCCCAGGTACATCTGCTCGTTGAAGCCCAGGCCGTAGGGTTTGACGTAGCTGTTGCCCAGGGCCACGCCCTGGATGCGCGCCAGCCCGGCCGGATTGAAGTACGGGGCGAAGGCGTCGTCCGCCACGGCCACGGCGGCGTCGCCCATCCCCCGCGCCCGCGGGCTGATGTCCACGTTCTCGAAAGCCGCCAGGACCGGCCCCGCGAGGAGGCACAGAGCCAGGACGGCGGTTGTCGCAACGATTCTCCGTTTCATCCCTGACTCCTCCTAGTTGCTCAGCCGCGTGGCCACGACGGCGGGCGCGGTCTTTTCGACGCGCGCTCCGCTCTTCTTGTCCGTGACTTGCAGGTGAACGATGTACATGCCTGCCTTGACCAGTTCGAAAACGTCGTTGCGGCCGTCCCAGGGCTCGCTCGACGGAAAGTCCAGGTCCGTGGATGGGTTGTAGTCGAAACGGCTGTCGAGGAGAATGCGCACCAGGCGCCCCTCCAGATCGAATATGCGCAAGACCGTCTCGGAGTTCGCCGCAGTGGTGAACACGATGTCGAAGGTCTCGTTATGCAGAGGTATGAACGTCCTGGGCGGCACGCGCAGCGTGACGCCCGCGGTGCCCTCGGCCTGTACCGCGAAGGCCGGATCGGCCGTCGCGACCTCCCAGGTCGTCGTCAGGTTCTCGCTGGTCTCGTCCGCGCCCTCGAAGCCGTTGGCGCCGGTCTGGACCTCGGTGCCCTCGTCGAAGTCGATGCGGGTGTACGATTGCAGGTGGGCGTGCTCGGTCATGAAGGGATCCGGGTAAACAGCTTCGGAAGCGTAGGTGCTGGCGCCGTTGGTGCGTCCCTGCTTGCTCGCGGTGTAGCTGTTGCCGTTGCCCCAGATGAAGATGTCGATATCTACCACCAGGTCGGAAACGCCGT
>Ga0180007_10004337_pt1 | contig 15065 bp, 16 predicted proteins | sample MM_PC_MetaG_FD_121122 | JGI IMG/M metagenome (GOLD analysis project Ga0180007, IMG submission 121122) | Groundwater microbial communities from the Aspo Hard Rock Laboratory (HRL) deep subsurface site, Sweden - MM_PC_MetaG | ecosystem: Environmental > Aquatic > Deep subsurface > Groundwater... | reverse complement strand
TTTCCGAAGCACAGCGCATCATTCCCATCATAACTACCTGTCAACACATCATCGACGGTATAGAGATACGGTTGTACCATGTCCTTTATGCCTCGAATCTTCCTTATAGGGTCTTGAGACATGTCAAATCCAAACATATCAGAAAATTCTTCGACTTCATCATCGGTAAACTCTACCTTATCGTCATCAAACGCCCTAACCTTCCTGAGAGCTTCCATCACATTGGATGGTATCCTGCGCCTATCGCCCTTTTTTGATTTTAGCCTATAAAACCCTTCCTTTGCGTTCTCGTCGAATGTGGCGCCTTTTAGGCGTTCACACGTCTTTTCTCCGATACCCTTTATTTCCATCAGCGGGACATATAACACCCCTTTGGAGCATGTCCACCTATCTGTGGATGACAGCTTAACCTTCGGAGGCACTACCTTGAGGCCTAATCTCCTTGCCTCAGACATCAGGTCTTCCTTTGCATCTGGATTTGAATGAGTGAGCGATGCCGCCATGAACTCTTCAGGATAATATGTTTTCAACCATGCATCCCAATAGCTTATCATGGAGTATTCTGTAGAATGAGACTTATTAAAACCGTATGAGCCGAATGTCGATAGTTCTTTCCACACGTTCCTGGCAGATTGCTCATCAAGAGTCCCGCTGTCCCTACAACCATCTACGAACATGTCTTCATACTTAGCGAACAGCGAATCACCCTGGCTCTTACTAATCACTTTTCTAATAAGGTCGCAATTCTGCCACGTCATACCGGCCAGTTCATATGCCATTTGCATTATCTGTTCCTGATATACGATAATTCCATACGTTTCTCTGGTTATCGGTTCGATTGCCGGATGGAGATAATCCCATTCTACTTCTTTATGTTTCCTCTTCACGAACTCTTCTACAGTGCCGCCTCTTAGAGTCCCTGGTCTCCACAGCGCCGTAGCATTTACTATATCCTCGAATCTGTCTATCCCAAGTGTGGAACAGAACCTTCTCAAGCCTGGAGAACTGAGTTGGAATATTCCTATGGCAAAACCTGAATCGAGCTCTCCAAGAACCTTCTTGTCATCCAGCGGTATCGTATCGAAGTTAATATCCACGTCATGGTTCTCTTTTATCATACTCTTGGCATCGGATAGAACGCTAAGCGCTGATAGTCCAAGCACGTCCAACTTCATAAGCCCGAAGTGTTCAACGTCATGCTTATCCCAACACACTACTACATTCTTGGCCCTCCTTACCAGAGAGCATCTAAGTCCGTTTCTAAGATTTTCAGATGATACCACTATACCGGCAGCATGTTGTCCAGCTCCTCTCGTCTGACCTTCTATGCGACCGGCGATATCTGATTCCATTGGATATTTATCAAGGAATTTCTTTCCGTCTTCGAACGTCTGAAAAGCGTCTATTATCGTATAGTCCACCCTAACATCTCCAGTGCTTCTGTTAACGATACATCCTGCTGCGGCTGATACATCGGAATAAGGAATGTCGAATACCCTTCCGACATCCCTTATAGCCGCCTTGCCTTTCAGCGTGGAAAAGGTGGAGACTCCAGCCACGCAGTCCTTCCCGTAGATATCTTCCAGGTGTTTCCTCACGAGGTGACGCTTGCGGTCTTCGAAGTCCATATCGATATCGGGAAGATCTATTCTGGCAGGGCTGATAAATCTAGAGAAAACCAATCCATTCTCTATCGGGTCGACCAGCGTTATCCTCATACAGTATGAAACCAGACTACCGCCGACGCTTCCTCTCCCTGGTCCTACCATTATATCATTTTTTCTGCACCAATCTATCAGTTCCCAGACTATCAGAAAGTATCTTGAGAACCCGAGCGATGTTATGGTGTTAATCTCTTCTTCGAATCTTGCCTTGTATTCGCTTTCCTGACGGACGATTCCGGAGTAATCCTTCACCGGACATCTGTGAGGCACCAACTTAGAGTATCCTTCTTCGGCTATTCTTCTGAGGGCGACGTCATCATCCTCGTCTCCGATAGAAGGTATTTGAGGAAGTACCACCTTCATCTCCGGTATAGAATCGAATCCATATAGGCATCTTTCTGCCACTCCGATAGTATTCATCATCGCGCCGATATATTCTTTAGCCGCAAGTAAGTTCTGTTCGGCGAACATGCCTTTCATTTCGTCTCTCGATGCGAGGTAGAGCGTCGTTATGTCGAACTTCCACCTGCTGCTATCCTTCCACTTAGAGTTACGCTGTATTGCCAGTAGTACCTCCTGAAGCATAGCGTCCTTCTTATCTGGGTAGTGACAGTCGTTGGTGGCTATCAGCTTCACTCTGCCTTTGTGCCTAGCACTGAAATCCATCGCTAGAATGTTAGCATTCCTTTGAAAATCCATATTGTGAGGCATCACTTCGGCGAATACATTGTCAGAACCTATGACGTCAACGAGCGAATCCATCATTCGGATGCCCCATTCATCTCTTAGAACTGTGGAGGCGCATCCTGTCATGAATATAATGCCTTCACAGTTCTGAAGTATGATACTAGGGTCTGTCCTCGGCTTTCGGTAGAATCCATCGAGATTGGCAGCAGTTATAATCTTCAGAAGATTTTTCCATCCCTTATTACTTCTTACGAGACAGGTAACATGCCTTCTCTCCTCTCCTTTGGCTTCATCTCCCTTTACAGCAGAATCTTCGACCACGTAAAGTTCAGCTCCGAATATCGGATTTATTTCGGCGCCTTTGCACGCGCGCTGGAACTTCAGGCATCCATCCACGTTTCCATGATTGGTAAGCGCTAGACATTCCTGCCCGACTCTTTTCGTCATAGCGCAATACTGCTCGGCAGAACCATATCCATCAAGCAGACTATGTTGATCATGAACGTGTAAATGGCAAAATCTCATATACGAATAAGTCCTTTCAGTATTTCAGCGCATTCATGCTCTGACGATATATTGTCGAATAGCCATTTTCTCTGATGATATATTATCTTATTCAGCACTTTGTCACTAGATTTCTTGAACCGTTCCTGCACTCTGGAAAAACTTGTCAAGTGGTATGCAAAACCCATATCCTCCGTTTCTTTATCATCTCCGATATAAACGGCGCCAGCCAGAGCCGCCATAACAGTTCTCTGTCTCCACCATCCAAGTCCGGAATGTTTATGAGGAAAACTAAGGGTTCCATAGTTTCTGCAGTATTCGATAAACTCCTGTTCCCAGCTCACTATCTTAGTTTTTTTATTAGTTGAATCGTTAGAAGCGTAAGAAGATGTACTCCAATGACCATATCCTATGATGTCGCAATCCCATTTGTTTCTGTCAGGGAGTAATTTTCTTACATCAGAAAGAGCGGCTAGAACCACTGCTCTATTTTTGACTATCGAATCGCAGTCGCAAAGAGGGAAGACGTCTAGTATGATGTGAGACGGGTCGATTGGGATTATTTCACTGTTAATAAAGGCTCTTCCAAGTGCGTCTTTCTTGTCGCGATTCCACCATTTAAATAAAGGAAGTATTACCCTAGAGTAGCCGTTTCTGTCTAGTTCGTCTATTTGAGAATGAAGCTCGTCTTTAACAGCAAGAGCCTCATCTCTATAATTTCTCGGTATATTTTTTCTAAACGCTCTTTTGTCAAAATCCTTATTACAGTATTTAATTGCCGAAGAATGATCTCTGGTTCGACTATCTTCTACCACCACAAGACATTTATCTTTAGAGTGATATAAGGCCCAAACGGCGCCATACCAGGAGGTTGAACCTATAGCGCTAAGCGGCATCATACACACGAATATCATGTCATATGCATCTAGGTTTTCTCCTGGTATGACCTCTCTCTGTTCAACGCTTACGCCAGACTTTATCAGGACTTCTCTGATCATATCAAAGAATGTAACGAACCGTTTCCTTGCGTTGGTCTTATTGTGAGACGGCTTGCACCCTGTCATTAGTATTCTGGCGTAAGGTTTCATCGCACTTATACCTTCGCTATCTTTCCGTCCTTCACCGTGATGGCATCGAGCCTTGAAAGGAACTTGACTCCGATATTGAGGATAACCATCGACTGCGCGACGTTGTTACTACCACCATTCTTCACATAGAGATCATTCGATTTCTTGGCGATGTCTTCGGCTGTCGTCGGTGTCTTCGTCAAAGCATCGATGAAGGAAAACTCCCTGACATATTTGTCCTTCTTCTCCTTCGCCGGAGCCTTTTCCTTCGTAGGTTTCTTTTCCTTCGCCGGAGCCTTTTCCTTCGCCGGAGCCTTTTCCTTCGCCGGAGCCTTTTCCTCTTCCTTAGGTGCTTCCGGAAGCGGAGGAAGCGCATCAAGTACATCCATCGTCTCCTCGGATATATCGTCGGTCGGCTTGATCAGGTCTTTCGATTCCTGAAGACCTTTCGTTATCGTCGCCACAGTTCCTTCCACGTCGATTCTGCTTGCCACCACTTCTTCATTCGAGTCGTCATCGTACAGAACCTTGTTAAGTTCATCTGCTGCGCTCTTAAGCTGTTTCTTGGTAGCCATGATTAGGCCTCCTTTTTTTTGATTCAATTTCCAATACAAATGCTGGATTAAGTGCGTCTATCGCGTAGTCAATAATGTGAAATACCATCCCTTTGACTACAAAATACACCTTATCGCCTCCTTTCATAAAAAGTTTCCGCTGTTTCCTTCACTAATATTATAAACTATTGGAGGTGTTCAGGTCATTTTACCAATAACTTGTCAGTATTGGCCTACCCATCTGGAGACGCTGTAACACTTTAACTGTTCGCACTCTTTCAAAAAATGATTCCCTCACGTCCAATTCATTTATTCGCATGATACCAATCTTCTTTTCTTCGTTGGTCTGATTAAGACCGTACATAGCTGTAATATGGGCGTACTTCCGCTTGTCCTCGCTGAAGTCAGACCTTCTGAGCAGCGGCTTGTCATAGCTGCTCGCTGCAGCCTGAGTCGCGGTTATCACCAGGCATCTATGCTCTTCGGAAAGACGTCGTAGTCGTTTCCATATTGAATTTATCCTGTTCCTGTAGTCAAGTTCATACATATCGCCATCTGGAGCGAGCAGGTCGGCGTAGTCTATCACTATGACATCAGGTACGAAGCCATACTTTCTTTCCCACAGTTTCAGCTTAGAAAATATTTCTCTAATTGTGAGTGTGTCATTTGCGTATGTAGCCAACTTCATCTTAGCCTTATATCTGCTTTCAAATTCTCTGGCTTTTCTATAACCTTCTATCCATGTGAGAGGATTTACTGGCTGTCTCGCTCTGAGCCAAGGAACACCCATCATGTCGGAACAGTTCCTACAACATGCGTGACCGGCATTATCCTTTGATAGCCTTACGAGGTCATCATACTTAAGCTCCCATACGCTCTTAACGCTCTGAAGTCCTAACCTGCTGGAGCGTTCCCTTTGCTCCCTACGGCAGTCATCTGCCTGATGAAGGGCGCAGTCGGCCTCTGGTATCCATATCAGGCCGCAGAATCGTTCCTGGTCGGACTTTCTTGCCATCCTGATAGCAAACCTTCTGAGCTGCTGATTCCTTGTCATATCGCCAGCCTGGAACATTGCTACGTTGCACCCAGCTGATGCCGCTCTAATTGCAAGCTCCATTAGAAAGAATGTCTTTCCAATCTTTTCCTCTCCCATAAATGATATAAATCCAGAGCGTACGAGTTCGAAGTTCATCATATCACCTATCGCCTTCGGAAGCTTGAACAGAGGATTCTCCCTTTCCTTAAATGCCTCCTCGTAGTGTTTTATTGATTCCCGCCCGAACGGTTCCACTACGTCTCCGACACCCTCGTCGACAGTCGGCATGAACGAATGTACCAGTGTTTCCGCATCTGTCAGCCTGCCGGAATCAACCTCATCTCGGATGCAATCTGACAGGAACCTGAGCGAGCGTTCCTTCATATATTTGGAGCATTGGTCATAGAGATAGTCGGCATTGAAACTCTTGCGCTCATACTCTTCCGAAAGGCCCGAAAGGATGTTGTCGAACCACTCCACCCTGTCCTTCCCCACATCTCCGTCTCTCACCTTCTGTGCAAATATCCCTTCGATATCCCTCTCAGGGACATTACCATACGCGTCGTAGTGTTCCAAACACCATCCAATGAGCTGTTTCGCCGTATCCGACAGGAACAGTGACGGGTCTATTATCTCTCTGGCCTTTGACATGAAGTCATTAGACACTATGGCTCCGATGATAATCCTACGTTCGATGAAATCTTCCATCTATACCTCCTGTAAATTTATCAGATAGTTTCTGAGTTGTTCATATCTATTATTATAGTCTCGACACACATCAAGACAATTAGCCTTGCATATTTTGTCCATATGTGTGTCGTGGTGCGATATCCACTTGGCTCTATCCATTCGCACAGTATCAGACATTTTGCCTATATAATCACCTTGCTCTCTCAGATAGATAACACAAGGAAAGTGGTAACCTCCGGCAGTAGCTATATCGTCGAGAGCCAACCAACACTTATGGGAGTCCTCTCGGTTAAGTCCCCTTACTGGTACGCTTTCCTGCGCGTTTAGGATTCTGTAGTGAAGTATCGGATGGGCATCTAAAACATCTTGAGGAAGCGCGCATAGTTGAGTCAGCACCCTGTTTTGCTGAGCCGCTGGAATTATGCGGATGTCAGCAACGCCAAGACCGTGGACAAATTTGACGGCATCGATACACTCTTCTATATTGTCATCGGTGAACACCATCCCAACCGTGACATAGGTCAAAGGAGTTAGATGTCGGATGGAAGCAACAGCAGTTTCCCATGCTCCATTCTTTCCTGCCATTTTATCTCCAATGGAACAACAACCCGAATCTAAAGAAATTGAAAAGTCATTTACTCCCCGCGCCAACAAGTCATCATAGAGGCGTAGGGAGGCTGTCCCGTTGGTAGAAATTGCTATACGCTCAACACCCCCTTCAACGCAGTAATCCACTAGACGACCAATGTCGGGATATAAGGTAGGCTCCCCTCCAGAAAAGCGCACATTGCGGAGTCCGCCGTCCATCCATATACGCAAGACTTCTATAAATTTTAGAAGGCCAATATCTGGGTTGATATCTTTTCGGAGTCTTCGGCAGTATTTGCAGTTAAGATTGCATCGGCTTGTTAGTATCAACTCGCATCGCCAAAGTGGGCTAATACTGGATGCCGCCTCTGCTCTCTGCTCTGTTAGTGTGTAAAATCCTATATCATCTAGCTTCATTGAATACCTCCTCAAATTCTCTGTCAGTAAGGTGAAACCAGAAGTATTTACCATCTTTAAAGAACATCACACACTTATTGTTAAGTTTTTGTCTACAGGCTGAGGATATTCCGTCGCAATACCCAACTGCGAACCTCCGTAGCATAGCTCCATTCTGGATTAAACATGCTTCTCTACAGACCACCATTAAATCGACAGGACTACCTGCTCTCCATCGTTGCCAGGTAAATTCACCACTGTTTAGCGCGGGTATCGCGTCACTATTCATTTGATATCCCATCGCAGAACCTCCCGAACATCTTACCGTCTGGCTTAAACATGCCCGGAGATAGCCCGCCCTTAATCCAATCCTCATGACTGAGCCATTCAATGTACCGCTCAATAAACAGTGTTGGCGTCCGATAGAGCTGTCCCTTATCTGGCAAGTTGTTTATGAACTTATCATTGTTCTCCAAGTGCCATTCTACCATCAGGCTAAGATTATGAGCGAATGATGCCGCATCACGCTGGTTCTTATACGCCTTATCCATCGCGTCGAATGCCGGATTGAAACAGCGACGCGTAAACGTCTCCTTATCCGCGATATCTATTCCAGCAATTATATCGTCGCTAGATAATCCCTGCCTATCCGTCTGCCTAACCGATTCTGGAAAGACACCGGTCCAGCCATTTGCAACGGAACTATTCAGTGCAGATACGGCCACTCCAATTCTATACTTTATGAGATTCTGTGCTGTTAGGTCCATAGCAACATCGGTAGGTTTCTTCTTGAGCTGAACGCGGCTCTTACAGAACAGATACAGAGCATCTGTAAATTTGCGGTCATTCTTCCAATGGTCAGGAAATCTCTCTAGGAACTTCCTGTGAAGTTCTGTTAGAACATTAGAGCGTTTTTCTTTATTTTCCTTTTCTTTGTTTTCCTTATCCTTATATAGCCCTCCCCTTTGGGATAGGTCTAGCCCTCCCCTTTGGGATAGGTCTAGCCCTCCCCTTTGGGATAGGTCTGGAAAACCAAGAGACGCCGATAATGCTTTAACATCTATGTGGTAATATTCCTTCGCTGGTTGACCACGCATTTCTGTATGTAGTATGTCGGCGTCCTTAAATATTTTCTTAATGCGCTGTAACGTTTTTATCCCACTTATCCCCGTTTGACCTAGTTGCTGTTCGTGCGTGAGGTAAAACCATCCATCTTGCGTCATCCTGTTGGTAAGGAAATATCGCAGTTTGTCAATAAGATTACCCAGGAATATGGCTGCATCAGGGCCGAAGGTTTGTAATAGTCGTTTGTTCACCGTAAGATACGCGTCGTTCGATAATGATTGAAGCATAAGGCTGTCGTCGTAAGGATGGTGCTGTTTTTCACTTCTCGTTCTATTCATCGATGCTTCTCCTTAAAGGGAAGGTGGCGTCAGCGTTAAATCCATATGAAACCGATGCGGAGGACAGGTAACACCAAGTTCATAATGGACGCTGACGCCACGATTATTCTATCCTGTTAGTCGTTTTATCAGTTCGTTTGCCTCCTTTTGTGTCATATCGGCGGGGTCTCCATGCTCTAATCTGTAAACGCTTGATTTCATATGATTAGCGGTATTAAGCTCGCTCGATAATCTTTCTGCCTGTCTACGAGCGCGTTCGTCTGAGTCGAACATCACTATCACCTCATCAAATATCCTTGTCATTTCATTGACCTGTTCTTTTGTGTACTCTATCCCGAACACAGCGAAGGCAGGAGGTCCGAGGCGCCATACGTCCAGTATGCCCTCTACGCATATGCCCAGCGGGTGACGATGTTCTACGGTCATATCCTTTGTCATATAGAGTATATCCTTGTGATGGACTATTTCGCATTCCATCGGACACGCCATATATTTCCGTTTTGCCCTTCCAGTCGCATCTCTTCCCTGAAATGATACTAAATTGTTGTTATGGAATATCGGGATTATTATCCTGAACCTATAATCAACTTTGTCAAGCATCGATATCGGCCCGGTGGCCCGAAGGGAATATTCTTTCGACAGCGACCTCCAGTCGAATCCTCTTCCGAGTAGATAATTTCTGTGAGTCTGTATGCCTGGCATCATATCGTCGTCAAGGTCGTATATCGGAGACGGAAAGAGCAGGCGCTTGTTTATGATTGGTTTATTAAGCACCTGCTCAACTGGGACTGAACTGCGAGGCCCCTTGGAATATTTATTCAGGAGTTTTCTAGCTTCTTTCCTCTCTATTCTGAGTAGCTTTGATACGACATCATCCTGTCTATGCCCTCCACATATCCAGCAGTTGAAAGTATCCTTCTCTATATTTAATCCAAGGTGGTCCGACCTGTCTCCGCAGAATGGGCATCTTATCCCAACCCATCCTTGGCCTACATTTTTACCCTTATATGTTAGTTTGACGCCTTTTTCTTCTAGGAGCTTAAGTATGCTCATTAACACATCCTTCTTACCAAGATTCTACAGATAGTAGCACCTTTACAAATTATTATAAACCATTGACGGCATTCAGATAGATGCTATTATTTTCCATGCTTCATTCACCATCCTGCTCGCATCGGCGGCATTCATTCCGGTATCTTTCTGGATGACTCTTGATATGAACGGTTTCCTTTGCATGTAGTGAAGTTCACTTAGGTTTAGGGAGTTTTCTATTACCACATTTATTATGTGTATTATCTCTTCGGGGAGGAAGCTTAGTGTCGCTCCTAGCGTGTTGGGTCTTACCTTCGATGGCATGTCGTTGGCCCAGTCTTTTCTAGAACTCTGTCTTTCCTTTTTGCAGTAATATCTTAACCTGTTGATCACCGAGTGGTATGCCCATGTAGAGAATTCGGATATCGACGGGCGGTAGGACGATAGAGCGACGGAGAAGGCGAGCAGAGCTTCGCCAATAAGCTCTTCGACATCTATTCCGGTGGTCTTATTGAATGACCACGCAAGTTTAAACGCGACGTCGATATAATCTTCTGTGAGCTCTTCCTTCGTTTTTGTCCTGGTTCTCTTCATACCGTCACCGCCTTTCCATATTTGTATTCGTCGAGCAGTTCGCCGAGCATGGACGAACTTTCCACGCTTTTACCGTCTAGAACCTGACTTAGCACGTCACGTTTCTTGTCTATCATGTGCGTGATTTTCTCCTCTATCGTTCCCTCCGCGAGCAGATAGTAGGCCGTTACGCTGTTAGTCTGTCCTATGCGGTGCACCCTATCTTCGGCCTGGTCATGTTCACCTGGCGTCCATCCGAGTTCGACGAATGCTACTGAAGATGCCGCTGTGAACGTGTGTCCCTCACCCGCCGCTTTTATATTCCCGATGAGTACGCGTATTCGCTCATCATTTTGAAACGTATCCTTGGCTTTTTCTCTATTCTGGTCTGATACTGAACCATCTATCTTAACCGCGATATCGCCGAGATGGTCCATAAGTGTATCTACCGTTTTTCGATGTGTGCAGAAAAGCACGAGCTTCCCGTCCACCGCCACGAAATCGTCGACCCACTGTTTCACCTGTTCCATCTTGCCCTTTATGCACACCTGTTTTAGCACCTCGATTTTGGCGAGCGCTTCCGCGTTCGCCGCTCTGTTTGCCGCCGCCTTACCTCTGTGCTCACGAACCCATTCGATAAACGAATTCTCAACACAGCGGTATTCAGATTTATTTTCCAGTTCCATCGGTATAACGACGCGTTGTTTTGGAGGAAGCTGCGTCAGAACTTCGGATTTGGTGCGCCTGAGCATGACGGTGTTGACAAGTTTATTATGGAGCTCCTTCGTGTTCGTGGCTCCTTTCGTGTTCCAACCGAACCCGTCGTGATAGGCGCCGCAGTATCGCTGAGAATAGTCGAACCAGTTCCCCACTACGGTGCTATCGACGAGCCGTATCGCGTTGTATGCCTCCTCAGGACGGTTTATTATCGGCGTCCCTGACATGGGTATCACATGCGATATGTACTTCGCGATGCGTTTTACCGCCTTTGTTCTTTTTGCCTTATTTGATTTGATGTAATGACATTCATCCAGTACCAGCACCTTCGGTGTCGTTTTCATTATCGCCTTATCCCAATCGGCGAGTATATCGTAGTTGATAATGATGTAGTCTGCCGATATCTCGCTCGGCGTCTTACCGCTCAGTATCTGTACCGTAGCATTTTCCTGGAAATGCAGGCGTATTTCCTTACGCCAGTTTAGTTTCAAGCTGGCCGGGCATACGATGACCACCGGACGGAGCTCTGGGTGTAGCAAGGTGTACGCGAGCGCCTGTATCGTTTTCCCAAGTCCCATTTCATCCGCCAGAAGAGCGCGTCCGCCTTTCGCGTCGATGAACGCAATACCTTGTTTCTGGAATGGGTAGAGCTCTGTTTTCAGCCCTGGTATTTTGATGGCTCCGTCAACCTGTTCAACATTTAGCTTCGTTTTAGACAGATGATTTTCTAGCGCATCGTCGATGGCGAATCCCCATCCCTTTAGTCTTTCTATGCTGTCGATAATTAGCGGTGCGGTCCAGTGACGGTCATCGGCATTATCGCCGTGATATACGCGCCCTGATAGAGTCTTAATGCGTCCGATATCATCTTTATCAAATGGAAACTCAATACGTATCGTCTTACCGCTCTTGAGTAATACGGCTTTGCGCCCTACTTTTAGTGGCGCACGCACAGAATGCTTATGGTTATCAGGTATGGCGATAACGGCGCTTGACGGGGTCATTTCCAGTATGGCCCGTTTGGGCACCCAGCGGTCCACTCTTTTCCCGCGCTCGCTTCTGCCATAGATATATGCGGCGTTTGGTGTCTGCGCCAATGCCATGCCGTCAAACTCTTGCGGTATGTGGTTAAAGCGAGAGAACCCCTTGCTAATTTTAAACCTGTACGGTACCCGTTTGGATAGCTCCTGCGGCACAGGCACTATACCCTTATTTTTCATCATATCGCGCTCTCCTTTCCTTTTCTTGGATGATGTTATTACGTTCCCTTCACGGCGTCTATCGCGGCCCGGAGGTTCTTAATCTGTCGCGCGCCAAGCCTATCATCATAGTGAGCCTCATAGACGGCTTCAGCGGCCTCGATGAGCGCGTACCCTGCTTTCAGTTGATTGAATGCCCACACAGGCAAGCCGTCCGCATATAGCTCTTTTCCGCAATGGCACACTCCGAGGCTTGTTTCTTCTGTTACTTCGCGGGGCTTCCATTTCGACATTTTCACTCACCCCCAATCCGGCGCAGGATCGCCTGGAACCGGATGCTTGCCTCTGCCAACACGAGACTACGCGGCACTTTGCCCTCTGATACCTCGACGCACCGCCCGACGAACCATGTAAGCTCATCCTTCATCTCCGGGGCTATCTCAAGCTGATTGTATGCCCATCGTTGCAGCCTGTCAGCCGGAATGTCGTTGCCGTCACGGTCACAGGCAACAATCATATCTTCGTCGATTATTTGCATTTTCCATTTTTCTTGCTTGCTCATACGCGCTCCTTCTGCCCGGTCGGGCGGGTTAGTGGTCTAGGTGCTTGAACGCTTTGCACCGCCGTTTCTCACCATCACGACGCGCCTCATAATACGCCTTAGTCAGATAGTACGGATTAAGTAAGTGCTCATAGCATCGCTCTGATGTTCCGCTTGGGTGACACTCGAAGTGATAGCATTTATCACAGATGCGCTTATCGTGCTCCATCTTGACACGCTCCTTTCAATCTTTCATATATCCGTAAGTCAAATCATTCGTCCTCCTTTTCTATTGGTTGAAGTCGAGTTCATGTGCCATGGTTATTTCCTCCTTGTTTTGGCTTTCAGCCATTATTTAAATTTGGGAAAGTCTCTGGATTCGATTCTGTGAAATTTGTTCATAAATTCTTTTTGTTCCTCGGTCGGTGGCATGAATTCTTGCGCCACTATAAACGCATGGGCGAGTAACTGTCGTGCCTGTTTAATGTCTATTTTGGCGCCGACCGTCCCGCACCATAGCGGCCAACAGGAAAAATCCAGGTCTGCTCCCTGCAAGTTTGCTCCCTGCAAGTCTGCTTCCTGCAAGTCTGCTCCCCGCAAGTTTGCTCCCTGCAAGTCTGCTCCCTGCAAGTCTGCTCCCTGCAAGTCTGCTCCCTGCAAGTCTGCTCCCTGCAAGTCTGCTCTCCGCAGGTTTGCTCTCCGCAGGTTTGCTCCCTGCAAGTCTGCTTCCTGCAAGTCTGCTCCCCACAGGTTTGCTCCCTGCAAGTTCTTAGACAAGAACCATGTTGTTATTGCCTTCATTTTTTTGTCCTCCTTGTTTTGTGTTTGATTGTCATCACCGAAAATCCCTTAGGCCTTTCCGGTATTTTGTACGCAGTTATCCCCATAGTTTCCGCAAGGTCTTGCGGAATACCTATGTTGAGGTTGAGCTCCTCATCTTGGAAGAACCATCGCGTCAGATTCTGGTATTTCTTATGGCAGAACTTGTGATTTTGAATTGTGACGGATGGTTCTCCCGTCATTATTACTGCGGGATGAACTGGTCTGTGCGTATTAAACAGAGCTATTCTTGTGATAGCTCGTTTTGGGACGGTGCCGATATGTCCTATTGTCCCGAGATGCTTGAGCGAATCCATCGCAAGGTGTCTGTTCCGTATGGTGAGCGCCTTGTAATGTAACGTTCGCTCTTGCATATCGCCGTAACAGTCTCCGTCCTGTTTTCGTGTCGCCTGTTCGAGGAAGTCTTCGTCTGGCGCCAGTCTCTGTGGTACAAGACGGTCCATATCGACTTCCACAATGGCGCACTTTGACGCTGTTGTTGCACACATTGCAAAATATGGACCGTATATATCAGTTAGGTACACGGTATCGGGGCGTGATTCGTTATACTCACCTCCCTGTCCCCAGTTGCCACGATGTTTGGTATCCCTGCGCGGTCGAATACCGCTTTTCAGGATGGCGTCAATGGCTTCGTACGCGCACCCGTGGTACAGTTTTGTCATGCGTGTCCTCCTTCCGAACTCGTTTTCCCCTTCGCCTTACCTTTTCAACGGGTTCTGGAGCGTCTACATTGGACGATACACCGTTTTTGCGTCCTTCGCCTAGTAGATAAGCTAGCGAGTAGAACTCCATCGCTCTCTCGCCAAATCTGACGGCGTCATCGTGGCGCTCTTTTACTTCCAGTGGCATTTCCATGCCTGACTGCTCGTAGTCGCGCCGTATCATCTCATAACCGATACGTGCGTGGAGCTTGCAGAACGGTATTGGACTGGCGTATTTCGGGCGCTCACCGAAGGTTTTTTCATACCAGTCGCGGATACAGGATTTCACTTCCCCTTTCCGTCCGCTTGCCATCGCCCTCCTGAAGTCCTTCAGGTATGCGTCGGAGTTTTCGCGTAACCGTGTTGGAGGGCCGCTTGGTGGTTCGACCCTCTTCCTGCTTCTCATCCTCGCCATGTGTCCTCCTTTCTATTAGTTTTCCAATTAACTGACCTTCGTGAACCGCTTACATCTCCATTTTGTCGGAGTTTTATGTACATCACCTGCCCATGCAATCACCATAATTATTCTGTCGGCATTATTGCACATATCGCGCTGCGGCCACAGATACAGGCCGGGATGACAATCGGTAATATCACAGGTTGAAAAATAGGGTGCCGTATAAGTTGTGCCGATATCGTGGTATCCACTGCCTCCGATTACAGGAGAATGCGCTGTTCTATACCCAATAACCCATCCATCAATATGAGCGAATGCGTCAACTATCGCGTTGGGCGCATTCGTGGGCGATAATATTGTTCCGTACAGGTTTGTACCGCGCAGGTTTGTACCGCGCAGGTCTGCATAGCTCAGGTTTGTACCGCGCAGGTTTGCACCGCGCAGGTCTGCATAGCTCAGGTTTGTACCGCGCAGGT
>Ga0180007_10004336_pt1 | contig 15066 bp, 11 predicted proteins | sample MM_PC_MetaG_FD_121122 | JGI IMG/M metagenome (GOLD analysis project Ga0180007, IMG submission 121122) | Groundwater microbial communities from the Aspo Hard Rock Laboratory (HRL) deep subsurface site, Sweden - MM_PC_MetaG | ecosystem: Environmental > Aquatic > Deep subsurface > Groundwater... | reverse complement strand
TGAAGGGTCCACTCCCCCCGAAATCGAAATCGAAATCGAAATCGGTCCAGAAATCCGAAGGCTTCTTCGTCACGAAAGAATGGACGCTTGCCAACCAGCCGTCGAGTCCATTGGCTGGATTCATTAGAACCGATGACATCGAAAAACTGTTGATTTACGAGCTAATTGAATCGATTTCGATTTCGATTTCGACTTGGCACTTTGCCCCCCGAAGTTTCCAGGCGGATACGACGTGGATCCTCTTGTCCAGAAAAATGAGAACTCGATCGCCCTGGAAAAATGGCCCCTGTGGCTTGACATCGGCAAAAAGCATGGGGATACTGCTCCCTGAGCGGAATCCAATCATCGTTTTTACCCGTTCATTAAAGGAGTTCATCATGAGGAACACACTATTGACCACACTGCTGCTGGCAGCTTCGGTGTTCATCGTCTCGTGCGATGACGGGAGCAAGAAGACCACGGGCGAATGCACCAACGGAGAATCCCGCGACGGGACCACGGTCTGCGGTCTCTTCGATGAAGGCGTGTTCATTCAGAGTTGCGTCGCCAACCAGTGGGTCGACACCGACCAGTGCTCCAGCGACGCCGTGTGCGAAGACGGCGACACCCAGGTGGGCACCACCGTGTGCGGCCTCAACGACGAGGGCTTCCGCATGCAGGAGTGCGTGCTGGGCCAGTGGGCGGACACCGCCGGGTGCACCGGTGATGACCAGTGCCAGAATGGCGACACCCGCAACGGTCAGACCGTGTGCGGCGACAACGACGAGGGCGTGCTGGTCCAGGAGTGCGTCCTGGGGGCGTGGGCGGACACCGCCGAGTGCAACATCACCCCCGTGTGCACGCCTGGCGACACGCAGGTGGGCCCCTCCGCGTGCGGCCTCAACGGCGAGGGATTTTTCATGCAGGACTGCATCGAAGGGCACTGGTTCGACAATGCGGACTGCACGGGCACCGACATCTGCGAGAACGGCACGACGCAGGTAGGCACCACCGTGTGCGGCCTCAACTACGATGGCTTGTTCATGCAGGACTGCACCGCCGGAGCCTGGGTCGACAACGACACCTGCACGGGCACCGACGTGTGCATCAACGGCACCGCGCAGGAGGGCACCACCGTGTGCGGCCTCAACGACGAGGGGCATTTCATGCAGGACTGCACCAGCGGCGCCTGGGTCGACAACGACACCTGCACGGGCACCGACGTGTGCGTCAACGGCGCGACGCAGGAAGGCACCACGCCCTGCGGCTTCAATGACTCCGGCGTCCTGCAGCAGGACTGCGTCCTCGGACAGTTCGTCGACGGCGCGGTCTGCCTCAACGAGATCCTCCTGGTCCTCAATGAGATCCAGACCGGCCTCGCGGGCTGGGTCGAGATCTTCAACGCCGGCGCCGCCGACATCGATGCCAGCGGCTATTTCATTCAGGTGAATTCCTACCAATATGAGCTTCCTCCGGGCACCATCCTGGCGGCGGGCCAGTATTACTCGGTCGACACCATCGCGGCCGACGTCAACTCCTCCACGGTCAGCCTGCTTGACGCTGCGTACTCGGTCCAGGACACCATCTCCTGGTCCACCCCCCAGGACATCTACGGCCGCTTCCCCAACGGCACCGGCGCCTTCGTCTCCCTGTACATCCCCACGAAGAACCTCCAGAACACCGACCTGCATCCCCTGGCCATCAACTCGTGCAACGTGGCCGGCCCCCATGACTATATGGTGCTCCCAGGAACCTCGGTCCAGATCTTCGGGCAGGTGTACATCGTCGGCTACACGGGCGCCCAGGGCGTCGTGGACGAGGCCGAACCCCAGGTGCGTTCGCGGCTGTGCTACACCGACGGCGGCGTGGACTACTGCGAGAAAGCGGACTTTGATGAATTTGCCACGGCAGGAAACAACGATCAGTACGTGTATGCCCTGAACCTCTCCGACGCGGGCGACTACCTGTACTGGTACGAGTTCTCCGGGGATCTGGGCAACACCTGGACCACCTGCACCGGACTCTATGTGGCGACCATCCTGGGAACGCCCGCCTGTGACGTCTCCGGGTTCACCCTGCGGCAGCAGAACTCGACGCAGAACTACACCTTCCCGGCCGGCACCATCATCCCGGCGGGCCAGACCCTTGTTTTAGGCCGGTCCGCGCTTCGGGCCGACTTCGAGGCCGCGTGGAGCGTCACGCTGAGCCCGGCAACCCTCTATCTCAACAGCGGTGGATTCGCGGTTCCGCAGATCAACGGCGCGGAGACCTTCCAGCTGCTCAACGCCTCCGCCGTCAGCCTCGACGGCCCCAGCATCCCGGTGGTCGAAGTTCACAATTACCAGCGGGTGTCCGCCATCGCCGACCCGGCGCTGCCCGCCTCCTGGGTCGATGTGAACAACTACCTGACCGCCACCCCCGGCACCTACGTCGGCACCGCTCCCGGCAGCGGTCTGGTGGTCATCTCCGAGTTCTCCGACGCCACCGAGTTCGAAAACGAGTTCGTCGAACTGTTCTGCGACAAGTAATCCCCTTCAAGTAATCCCATCCCTCGCCCCCGGTCGGGGCAATCGCAAGAAGTTTTCCATGATGAGGTTGAACATTTGTTTCTCGATTTCGATTTCGATTTCGATCTGGAAACTGACGACAGCTCACTATCCTCCTTACTTCATTTTCACCCAGGGCTTCCCATCATTTCCTTCCTAGTTGTCACTTGGAAATCTGGATGGCAGCACATTCCAAATCGAAATCGAAATCGAAATCGAAATCGAAATCGAAATCGGGATCCGGTTGTGGGGATCCTTTTCACAGTTTGAGTATTCCGATGTCAATCAGAACTTCTTGCGATCGCCCTGCCTCCCCCGGTGAGCTACCTTGACATCGAAATGACGGGCGGACATACTGCGCCTGGATTGAACATTCGTGAGGTGATCCATGAAAAATTTGTTGTTCGTGTTCTGGATGGCGATGTCGGTGGCGGCCTGCACTCCGAAGGCTCCGCCGTGTTCCGACTGTGGCAAGCCGGCCGGTCCGACGGCCCAGGAGCTCAAGCCGGCCGACCCGCTGCCGCCGGCGGACATGACCCAAGTCAAGATGGAGGACAAGATGGAGCAGAGCGTCGCGGAGCGGGCCATCGGGGCCTTGCTGACCAAGCACGGCGAGCAGGAGAAGGAGCGCATCACCCGGGGCGTGCTGCAGGCATCGCGGCTGTGGGACGTCAGGCGTGACGGCAATGTGAAGGTGTTCGAGGCGTTCTGCGTGGAACACTTCGTGCCCGACGGCCAGGCCCGGGAGAAGCTGTTCGCGCGGCTGCAGCAGAACCTCGAGATCCTGCTCGGGCATGGGGCGCGGGTGCGCCTGGACCTGAGCGTCCCGGTCCAGCTCGACGTCGGCGAGATCCTGCCCGTGGACAAGCTCTTCGCGGAGTTCAATCCGTCAGCCCACCTCCAGGAGGATCTGTACGCCAACAAGCTCGCGTTCGTCACCGTGCTGAACTTCCCGTGGTACTCCCTGGTCGAGAAGAAGGCCCAGGGCGCGACGTGGACCCGCACGCAGTGGGCTCACGCCCGCCTCGGGGACGTGTTCACCAGCCGGGTTCCGGCCGCGATCCGGCAGGGCATCGACACGGCGTTCGCGCAGGCCGACGACTACATCTCGAACTACAACATCTACATGGGGAAGGTCGTCGACGCCGACGGGAAGAGCCTGTTCCCGGCCGATATGAAGTTGATCACCCACTGGAACCTGCGCGACGAACTGAAGTCACGCTACGCCGACGCAAAGGACGGCCTCAAGGCGCAGCAGCAGATATATTCGATCATGAAGCGCATCATCGACCAGTCCATCCCCCAGGCGGTGGTGAACAAGGGCGACCTCACGTGGAACCCGGACACCAACAAACTGTTCAGGGACGGAAAGGAACAGGCGGTCACCGCCGAGCCCGACACCCGCTATGAGTTCCTGCTGAAGAACTTCCGCGCCGTGGTCGCCGAGGACGCCTACGCGCCGAACCATCCAACGTACATCCAGCGCGTGTTCGACCGGGATCTGGAGTACACCGAGAAGGAGATCGAGGCCCTGTTCGTCAAGCTGGTGTCCTCGCCCCTGGCGGGGCAGGTGGGGAAGTTGATCGAGAAGCGCCTGGGCCGCAAGTTGATGCCCTTCGACATCTGGTACGACGGCTTCAAGGCGCGCAGCTCCATTCCCGACGCGCAGTTGACCGCCCAGACGCGGAAGCGCTACCCCACGGCCGCGGCGTTCCATGCGGACCTGCCGCGGATGCTGGGCCAGCTGGGCTTTTCCCGGGACAAGGCCCTGTTCCTGCAGGCGCGCATCGCCGTGGATCCGGCCCGCGGCGCCGGCCATGCCTGGGGCGCCGAGATGCGCTCGGACAAGAGCCACCTGCGCACCCGCGTCGGAAAAGACGGCATGGACTACAAGGGCTACAACATCGCCGTGCATGAGCTGGGGCACAACGTCGAGCAGACCCTGACGATCCAGGATGTGGACGCCTACATGATGAAGGGCGTCCCCAACACGGCCTTCACCGAGGCATGGGCGTTCATCTTCCAGCGCCGGGACCTTCCGCTGCTGGGCGTCAAGGAGGGCAACCCCCTCAAGGACCAGCTGGGGACCCTCGACACCTTCTGGTCGTCCTATGAGATCATGGGCGTCTCCCTGGTGGACATGAAGGTCTGGCGCTGGCTGTATGCCCATCCGGGCGCCGACAAGGCCCAGTTGAAGCAGGCCGTCCTCGCCATCGCCAAGGAGGTGTGGAACCAGTACTTCGCGCCGGTGTTCGGCAGCCGGGACGAGACGCTGCTGGCGATCTACAGCCACATGATCGACTACCCGCTGTACCTGCCGGCGTATCCCGTCGGCCACGTCGCCGAGTTCCAGCTGGAGCAGTTCATCCGCGGGAAGAAGCTCGGCGTCGAAATGGCCCGCATCTGCGCGCAGGGCCGCCTGGTTCCCGATCTGTGGATGCAGGGCGCCGTGGGGGCGGCCCTGAGCGTGGACCCGACGCTGGCGGCCACGGAAGAGGCCCTCAAGATCGTCGTGGAATAGGGCGGAAAAAGAAAAAGAAAAGAAAAAGAGAGAAGAGAAGAAGTTTTTACCACGGAACACGCGGAACACGCGGAACACACGGAATATTGGGAACATTAGGGAACATGGGGGCAAGGAGGCAGTGTGAGCGCAGGCACGCCTCGTTCCGGTCCATCCGTGTGTTCCGTGGTCGGACGCCGCTCCCCGAACAGGGATCCGGCGCCGTCGGAGAATATTTCCCTTCCACCGCCGTAGGAAAAACACGGGCCGGGGATCCCTTCTCAGGAAAATTGTGGTATATCCTCGGGCCGGTTATGTTTTCCCCTGTGCAAGGAGTATCTGATCATGAAAAAATTCTTCCTTATCCTGGCAGCCATGAGCCTCTTTGCCACCCCTGCGCTGGCGCAGAGTGGCGGCAAGAAAATCTACATCAACAACATGGACCTGGCCGCGTACATGATCGCCGACGTGGAGTTGAAGTGCGTCACGATCAAGTTCGACAGCAAGGGCAACCTCTACATCATCGCGCCGGGCTACAGTTTCGAGGCCGCCGGCGGCACCAAGGACACCAAGACCCCCGCGACCGACGACGTCGACAAGGCCAACAAGTTCTATCTGGTGTCCTTCCCCAAGCCCAACAAGGTCGACACCGGCTATGACGTGGACCTGCACATCAACGGCAAGTTCGCCAAGCGCATCTTCGGCGGGAACGAGCAGGAGGTCATCGAGATCACCGAGCATTTCCAGAAGGGCAAGAACGAGGTGAGCTTCCTGTCGGTGCGCCGCAAGGGCTTCAAGCCCGTCAAGGGCGTCACCGGCACGGTGCGCTACGCCATCGCCCGGGGCTACGAGGCCAAGGGCACCTACGTCATCAAGGATCTGGTCTGGGAAGTCACCCGGTCCACCACCGACGCCAAGCCCAACTACGTCGACAAGCAGAGCATCGAAGTTCAAGTGCAATAAAAATTCTTTTCAATGATGACGACCGACGTCGAATCCATGGAGCGCAACGCATGAGCACCGAACTGAGCGCCGGCATGAAGTCCCTCCTCAACGCCGCGGCCACCTACGTCGTGCCGCCGGTCACCTGGTACCGTTATGGCCGGCTGCTGCTGGGCCTGGATCCGCGCCGGCCCGACGCCGGGTTTCATCCGGAGCTGCGGGACCCCGAGTTCATCCGCACCCTGCTGAAGTTGATCATGCCCCTGGCCCGCTCCTACTTCCGTCTCCAGACCCACGACGTGCACCATGTGCCCCGTGAAGGGGCTGCGCTGCTGGTGGGCAATCACAACGGCGGCCTGCAGCCCGTGGATTCGTTCTTCACCGCCGGGGCCATCGCCGAGGAGCAGGGCGCCGATCGCGCCGTGTTCGGCCTGGCCCACGACTACCTGTGGCGGGAGCCGTCCCTGGCGGACTTCCTGCACCGCGTCGGCGGCCTGCGCGCGCATCAGGACGCGGCCCGCATGGGGCTCGACGCCGGCGGGCTGGTGCTGGTGTATCCGGGCGGCGATGTGGACACGTTCCGTCCCTTCGACGAGCGCAACCGGATCTGCATGGGCGACCGCAAGGGCTTCATCAAGACGGCCCTGCGCGCGGGTGTGCCCATCGTGCCGGTGGTGTCCGTGGGCGCCCACGAGGCCTGGTACGTGCTCTCGCGGGGCGAGAAGATCGCCGCCGCGCTGGACTTCAAGCACCGCCTGCGCACCGAGGTGTGCCCCATCGTGCTGGCCCTGCCGCTGGGGCTGACCTCGGGCATGCTGCCGTACCTGCCCCTGCCCACGAAGATGGACATCCGCTTCCTGCCGCCGATCCGCTGGAAGGAGCTTGCGCCCAGACACGCCGAGGATCCCGAGGTCCTCGCGCGCTGCTATGACGAGGTCGTGGGCGCGATGCAGACCGCCATGGACGAGATGGTCGCCCTGCGAAAATATCCCGTCATCGGGTGAATTCGGATTCCACATGAACGAACGCATGGAAATTCTCAGGCAGCAGGGACGTGCGCTGGTGACCGGCGCCCCCCTCGACGTCTGCGCCGGGGCCGTCCTGCGCTGATTTTTCATTTTTTCACTATTGGTGACAAGCTTGCGAGGAGTCGACATGCATGTTCAACAACGGATCACACATTGCTTTTGGCTTGTTGTATTGACTTCATCCTTTTTCGCATGCTCCGGGAAGGAGCCCGGGAAGGAGTCCGGCTGTCCGCCGGTGGTGCTGCCCAAGGTCGTCGCAGGTGAGGTGATCACGCCCACGGAGGTGGACATCTCGGTGAAGCTGGTCGTCGCGGATGCGGGTGGTGCCTTTACGCGCGGCTTCTGGGAGTCGATGACCCTCAATCGGGATGAGAACGGTCCAGGAGGAGAGCGGTGGACCAACGACGCGCGGATCTTTACCGGGGCCCAGGTCCGATTTGAGCCCGGTCCCGTGCTTACCCTGTTTCTGGATCGCAGCACCGCCAAGGAACCGTTTGGACGTCCACTGCAGTTGCACCTGCGCTTCGACAATCGGCGCCTCACCGATTGCAAGGGCAGGACCGGTACCACCGACCTCGATGTGGGGTTTGTGATTCAGGCCGATGCCGGGCCGCTGCGACTGACCGGCTTCCACGTCGGGAACTGAGGAAAAAAATAGATTAAAAAGAAGTGCCCACGTTGACGCTGACCAGCAGGACCAGCTCGTCGCCGAAGGACTGGCCGGTCAGGTTGGTCCATCCGCCGCGAATGGCGGGTTTCACGTAGAAGGTCGGGGTGATGGCGATGGTCGTCTCCAGGTCGATGGCGAGATCCTGGACGTTGTCCTTCATCTTGTCGCGGTCGTTGAACAGTTTGTACCCGTAGCCCACTCCCACCGTCTGCGTCACCTTCTCCGACAGTTTGAAGCTCTTGGAGACATAGGGCCGGACGTACAGGTAGCGATAGTCGGAGAGATCGTCCTGGATCGCGGCGAAATAGGCCACCTGCAGACTGAAGTCCGCAAACGAAGTATACACCGGGGTCACCGACGGTTCCAGGTAGAGCGGCACGCCGGCGCCGGCCAGCTCCTCGTCCGCGAACGGGAAGACGTAGGCCGTCAGCGCGGCCTTCAGCGTCAACTTGTTGTCCAGAAACGAGCGGCTGTACCCGAGGATGAAGTCCTGCTCGAGGCCCGCGCCGACGTCGGTCTTGGCGCTCCGGTTGTCCCCGTTGAGCTGGAAGGCACCCCAGTAGGTCAGGGTCAGTCCCGTGTCAGCAACGGCATAGGCGATCGTGGGGCTGAACACGCCATGCTGATCGCCCTGCTTGTCGCCGAACACGTTGAGTCCGCGGAAGAGGTAGACGCTCGAAAACTGGGCGTCGACGCTGATGCCGAGGGGCTTGGAGGGTGCGGCCTCCTGGGCCGAGGCGGCCAGGGGGCAGGCCAGAAATAGACCAGCCATATAAACAGTCAAGAATTTTAGCAACTTCATGATCGCACCTCGAAAGGGTTGAATGTTCTTTTGTTGAATCACGCTACAGATAGGCGCTCTCGCCGTGGAGCGATTCGTCGAGGCCCTGCTCCTCCTCGCCCTGCGAGGTGCCGACCGGGGTGATCTTGTTGATGAGCCACAGCGCGCCGTAGGAGAACACGAAGGCGTAGACGGCCGTGCCGATGACGGCCACGGTCTGCGTCAGGAAGAAGCTGGCGTGGCCGTAGAACAGCCCGTTGGTGACGACCGCCGGGTTCACGGCCCGCGTGGCGAAGACGCCCAGCAGGATCGTCCCGATGATGCCGCCGACGCCGTGGACGCCCCACACGTCGAGGGCGTCGTCCCACTTCAGTTTGGCCTTGAGCGTGATCGCGCCGTAGCAGACGATGCCCGCGACGATGCCGATGACCACGGCCGCGTGGACGGTGACGAAACCGGCAGCGGGCGTGATGGTGGCCAGTCCGGCCACCGAGCCGGTGAGCAGGCCCACGAACTTGGGCTTCTTCTCGAAGATCCAGGCCAGGATCAGCCAGGTGATGCCGGCGAAGGACGCCGCGATGTCGGTATTGATGAACGCCTGGGCGGTGACGCCGTCGACGGCCAGCTCGCTGCCGGCGTTGAAGCCGTACCAGCCGAACCACAGCAGACCGGTGCCCAGGGCGACCAGCGGAATGCTGTGCGGCCCGGACTCGGCGACCTTGCGCTTGCCCACGAAGAACACGCTGGCCAGCGCCGCCATGCCCGCGGTGGCGTGGACCACGATGCCGCCGGCGAAGTCGAGCACGCCCCACTTGGCCAGCAGGCCGCCGCCCCACACCATGTGGACGAACGGGAAGTAGACGAACAGCAGCCACACGGTCAGGAAGATCAGATAGGGCACGAACCGCACGCGGTTGGTGAAGGCGCCCGTGATCAGGGCCGGGGTGATGATGGCGAACATCATCTGGTAGGCGCAGAACACCCACATCGGGATGTTCGAGGGGCTATAGGCGGAGTTCACGCTGATCCCCTGCAGGAAGGCCATGTCCAGGTTGCCGACGACGGCGCCCTCACCACCCGAGAAGCAGAGGGAATAGCCGCAGATGTACCAGAGCACGGAGGTCCATCCCATGGAGACGAAGCTCTGCATCATGATGGACAGGACGTTCTTGCGGCTGACGAGTCCACCATAAAAGAACGCCAGGCCGGGCGTCATCAGCATGACGAGGCTGGTGGCCAGCAGCATGAAACCTGTGTTTCCAGTATCAAAATTCGGCATGGAAAACCTCCGGAAAAAAGAGTTGGTCGGAACCAGACAAAAGCCCACTAACCGGTTGGCAGGATATTCCGCAGATGTTATGAAATGTTTGGGAAGGCTTATGGGAATTGATAGGATTCCAGCGAGCCATGGACTAATCTCATCATGAAGAACCGACTGCTGCTGATCGAAGACGAAATCAACCTGCAAAACAGTCTGGCGTACCTGCTGGAGCGCGAAGGTTTTACCGTGGATTCGGCTTCGACCGGGGAGCAGGGGCTGGAGCTGGCCCGGGTCAAGCCGCCGGATCTCGTGCTGCTGGACGTGAACCTGCCGGGCATCGACGGCTTCGAGACCGCGCGTCGGCTGCGATCCGACCCGCTGACGCGATCCTGCCTGATCATCATGTTGACGGCGCGGGCCCACCCCGATGACATCGTGCAGGGGCTCAGTTCCGTCGCTGATGACTACGTCACCAAGCCCTTTCTGCCGCGCGTGCTGCTGGCGCGGATTGCGGCGCATCTTCGGCGCGCCGGAGCCGGTGACGTGGCTGACGGCGAGGACCGGCTGCTGCGTTTTGACTCGCTGACGATCAATCAGGCCGCCCGTGACGTACGCATCGACGCAGTGTCCGTCAAACTAACACCGACCGAGTACGACATCCTGGTGCTCCTGGCAGCACATCCCAACCGGGTGTTCACCCGATCCCAGATCATTGATCACGTCCGGGGCAATGATTTCGCCATCACCGATCGCGTGGTCGACTATCAGATCTCCGGGTTGAGGAAAAAGCTCGGCGGTGAAGGACAACGGATCGAGACCGTTCACGGGGTCGGCTACAAGTTCCTGGGATCCCCGGGGGCCTAGTTGCGTTCCGTCGGCCAGGGTCTTCACTCCATGCTTCTGGAGATTCCCATCCGGGGACTCCTGATCCTGGGATTTTTGCTGGCGGGCCTGCTGCCCGTGATGGTCGGCGCCCTGGTGAGCTTCAAGGTCGGCCGCGGCGAACTGAAGAAAGAGGCCTTCCACAAGCTCGAGGCCGTGCGGGCCATCAAACGGGATCAGATCGAGCAATTCTTTCGGGAGCGGCTGGCCGATGTCCGCACGCTGGCCGCGGATCCATCGCTGCAAAAAGCCTATTCCGAGCTGCGTGCCTCCGCGTCAGGCACGGGGACGGACATCCGGCTCCTGAAGGGCCGTGATCGGGGGCGGTTCGAGGCGCCCGTGTCCTACCGGTTGGTTCATGACCGCCACATCGGTTTTCTGGCCGGTTACATCCGTGAGCAGGGGTATTACGACCTGCTGCTGCTCGATGAGAACGGCCTGGCCTGCTTCAGCGTTGAAAAGGAGGAGGATTTCGGCGCCGACCACGCTGCCGAGGCCTCCGCCCTGGGCGATGCGTGGCGGGCCGTGCGGACCACGGGCGCGCCTTTCCTGACTGACATGAAGTTGTATGCTCCGTCCAAGGGGGTCCCGTCCCAGTTCGTGGCCGCGCCGATCACGGGGCCGGACGGTTCCCACGGCGTGCTGGTGCTGCAGGTCTCCATCGACTCCATTGATGCGGTCATGGGGCGCCGTGACGGCATGGGAGAGACCGAGGAGAGCTATCTGGTCGGCCAGGACTACCGGTTGCGCTCGGATTCGGTGCTGGATCCGGTCGGGCACAGCGTGGTGGCGTCCTTCCGGGGGTCGCCGGAACTCAACGGCGTGACGACCCCGGCCGCCAAAGCGGCCCTCGGCGGTGAAAGCGGGACCACCATCATCAAAGGATATCGCGGCCGGCCCGTGCTCTCTGCGTTCGCTCCTGTAGCCGTGGGGGGTACCAACTGGGCTGTCGTCGTCGAGATCGAGGAGCGTGAAATCGATCGCAAGATAGACCGCGCTCTGTCGGGATCCTTCATGTTGATCCTGGGGATCTCCGCTGCCGCGGTCCTGCTGCTGGCCCTGCTGGTCTCCGCGCTCATCGCCCGGCACCTGAAGACCCTGTCATTCCACTTCGAGGATCTGACCGAAGACGTGCTGGCCGGGCGCATGACGACCGCTGGGGATCCGGAGGGCGTGGGGCCTGACTTCCGGGGACTCGTCACGCGGACCAATGATCTGATCTCGGCGTTTGTGTCGCGCATGGACGGCCTTCCCGTTCCGGTGCTGATGATGGACGTTCAGCGCCGGCTTTGTTTTGTAAACTCGGCTGCTGCCGGGTTGTGCGGCCTGGAGCGGGAAGCGTTGATCGGTCATCCCTGCTGTGAGACCTTCCGCTGCACCGATTGCGGTTCAGAGTGCGGGTGTCCCGCCACGCGGGCCATGGACGGCGACCGGATGCTGCAGGGGGAGACGACCCTGAAGACCGCCCACGGAGAAATCCCGATCAGCTATTCCAGTTCGCCGGTGCGGCATCCCGACGGTCATCTCCTGGGAGCATGGCAGGTCTTTCAGGATCTGAGCGAGACGCGGCGCATGGCCATCGAGAACCGCCGCCTGGAGAACCACCTGTTCCGCGCCCAGAGGCTCGATGCGCTGGGCACGATGGCCAGCGGAATCGCCCACGACTTCAACAACATCCTCTCCACCATGCTGGTATATGTCGATCTGGCAGGCCACGACCTCGCGCCGGAGAGTCCCTCCAGAAAAAACCTGGACCAGATCAACATGGCCATCGAGCGCGCCGCGGAAATCGTGCGTCAGATGCTGGTCTTCAGCCGGCAGATGGATGGGCGGCACCTCCACTTCGATGCCGCCGCGGTCGTGCGGGACACCCTCGGCCTGTTCTCGGCCAGCCTTCCAGGAACCATGTCCGTGCATCAGGAAGCCGAAGACGCGGCATTTCACCTGGAAGGCGACCCGACCCACCTCGGTCAGGTCGTCATGAACCTGTGCACCAACGCCAGGGATGCCATGAAGCCCGATGGGGGACTCATTCGAGTCGGGCTTTCAATTGAGGACCTCACCCAGGAATCGGATCTGGCGGGTCTTCCGTCGGGCCTGGTCCGCCAGAAGTATGTGCGACTGAGCGTGACCGATGCGGGCTGCGGCATGGACGCCAACACCCAGGAGCACCTGTTCGAGCCGTTCTTCACCACCAAGCCACCCGGGCAGGGCACAGGGCTGGGGCTGGCCGTCGTGCACGGCATCGTCACGACCTGGGGAGGCGCGCTGGCCGTCCGGAGCTCGCCGGGGGCCGGCACCAGCCTCGATGTTTTTCTGCCCCAGTCCCCGGATCCCGACGACACGGCCGGCTGATTTCAGTTCGTTTCCCATGACCGTCCTCCCGTAGCATCGCGGCCGCTGGCGTTTTTCACCTATTCTCTCTATAGACAAATCAACCGGTTCTGCCATAAAATGGGCCCCGTTTTGGGCCCCGCGGCGGTTGGCAACGAAGACCGCAAGGCGTTTGTCAAAAGGAGTAGCGCTATCATGGCGAGTGTGACCTTTCGCAACGTGGTGAAGTCGTACGGTGAGGTGGTGGTCGTCCCGAAGATGGATTTATCCATACCTGACGGGAAGTTTACAGTTTTGGTGGGACCGTCCGGCTGCGGCAAGAGCACCACGCTGCGCATGATCGCCGGCCTCGAGGAGGTCACCTCCGGGGACCTGCTCATCGGCGAGAAGCGCGTCAACGACGTGCTGCCCCGGGATCGCGACATCGCCATGGTGTTCCAGAGCTATGCGCTGTATCCGCACATGTCCGTTCGGGACAACATGGCCTTCGGCCTCAAGCTGCGCGGCATGCCGGCAAAAGAGATCGAGACGCGCGTGTCCGAGGCTTCGACCATGCTGGGCCTGGATCCCCTGCTGGACCGCCGGCCCAAGGCGCTCTCGGGCGGCCAGCGCCAGCGCGTGGCCATGGGACGCGCCATCGTGCGCCGTCCCCAGGTGTTCCTGTTCGACGAGCCCCTGTCCAACCTCGACGCCAAGCTCCGCGGCGAGATGCGACGTGAGATCGCCCGGCTGCACCAGCGCCTGGCGACGACCATCGTCTACGTCACCCATGATCAGGTCGAGGCCATGACCCTGGCCGACCGCATCGTGGTCATGGAGAAGGGCTACATCCGGCAGATCGGGCAGCCCCTGGAGTTGTACCACCGGCCCGACAACAAGTTCGTGGCGGGCTTCATCGGCTCTCCCACGATGAACTTCTTCGATCTGGACGTGAAGTCCGACAGCGGCAAGTCGACCCTGGCGGGCCCCGGTTTCTCACTGCCGGTGCCGGAGCGCTTCGACGTGGCCGGCCACGAGCGCGTGTGCCTGGGAATCCGGCCCGAGGGCGGAAAGGTCGTGCCCGTTGAGGAGAAGGCGGGGATCCTCAAGGCGACCGTCGAGGTCGTCGAGCCCCTGGGGGCGGAGATTCACCTGACGCTGGGCTCCGAGCTGGGGCCCCTGACCGTGGTCGTGGGGCCCGACCGGCTCGCCGCCGTGGGCGACGCCGTGGGCGTGGCGTTCCCGGCCGATGCGCTCCATCTCTTTTCCCTGTCCGAGGGGCAGGGGCACCTGCGCCGCGCGGCGGACAAGGAGGCGTAGGCCATGACGCGCTCGGCCTGGTTGTGGATCGCCGGATGTGTCGTGCTGCTGGGCCTCATCGGGCTGCAGATCACGCTGCGGATGCAGGCTGTGGCCGGCTCGGCCGACCGCATCGTCCTGTGGCACGCCTACATCGGCCGCGAGGCCGACGCCCTGCTGGAACTGGTCGCCGCGTACAACGCGGATCCGGAGCTCAACGGCGGCGTGAAGGTCGAGGTGCTCTCGGTGGCCTTCGGCAACTTCCCGGACAAGCTCACCAACGCGCTGCCCCGCGGGCAGGGACCCGACGTCTTCATCTACGCCCACGACCGCCTCGAGGACTGGAAGGCCAAGGGGCTGCTGGCGCCGGTGGACTTCTGGATCCAGCCCGGCGACATCGCCGACTTCGCGCCGGAGCGCGTGCTCTCGGCCTTCGTGCGCGAGAACCGGCTGTACGGGCTGCCGCTGACCGCCAAGAATCTGGCGCTCTACGTGCGGCGCCTGCCCGACGGCACCGACGTGGCCGCCCGCGTGCTGGCCGCCACCGCCCGCAACGAATGGACCTTTGAAACGTTTCACAAAATCGCAACGGATCTGACGCGGCCGTGCCCGTGGAACACGGATCTGCGCTGCTACGGGCTGGGTGTCCAGGCTGACGACGCCTACCACCATGCCATGTGGCTGCACGCGGCCGGCGGCTCCTACCTCGACGCGCAGGGCCGGCCCGACACGCGCTCCCCGGCCCACGAGAAGGCCGCCTGGATCGCCCACACCCTCGCGGGCGCCCACAAGCGCTCCGTGGTGCCGCCGGAGTTGTCCTATCCGCTGATGAGCGACATGTTCATCAAGGGCGAGGTCGCCATGG
>Ga0180007_10004335_pt1 | contig 15069 bp, 15 predicted proteins | sample MM_PC_MetaG_FD_121122 | JGI IMG/M metagenome (GOLD analysis project Ga0180007, IMG submission 121122) | Groundwater microbial communities from the Aspo Hard Rock Laboratory (HRL) deep subsurface site, Sweden - MM_PC_MetaG | ecosystem: Environmental > Aquatic > Deep subsurface > Groundwater... | reverse complement strand
TGGCAGACACAGAGGCTCAAGGCGAAAAGATTAAAAACGATTCAGGAAGAAATTGAAATAGCTGCAAAAAAATTGTTCGGGGAAAACATTACGCTAATAGGAGCTGGCCGCACGGATTCAGGCGTGCATGCGCAGGCCCAGACAGCGAATTTTAGGACAGATTCGAACCTCCCGCTACGCAATATCAAAAAAGGCTTAAACAGGTATCTCCCAAAAGACATTGCGATACTTTCAGTTGATGATGTAAAAATATCTTTTCATTCCAGATTCGACGCAAAGGAAAAACTTTACAAATACACAATCATCAATAGAAAAGTCCGCTCGCCTTTAATTAATAGACACGCAGCGTTAGTTTCTTATGATCTGGATCTAAAAGCAATGCGAAGGGGAGCTAGCTACCTAATAGGAAAAAAGGATTTTAAATCGTTCCAAGCAAGCGATAAGAAAGAAAAAGATTCTGTAAGGAAAATTACAAGGCTCAACATCACAGCTAAATCGCCTTTAATAGAGATATATATCCAGGCAAACGGGTTTCTATATAACATGGTCCGTAATATTGTGGGCACTTTAATAGATGTGGGCCGAGGCAAGACCAGGCCAGAGGCAGTAAAAGAGATCTTGAAAAAGAGGCACCGCGCCTCAGCAGGTCAAACAGCCCCTGCAAAAGGCCTGTGCCTGGTAAAGGTGATTTACTAATGGGTTATAAGGTTGCCTTAGAGAAGTCATGGGAAGCACTTCAAGGATCTGAGAAGAAAAACATAAGATTCCTGAATGACGAATACGAAATAGATTTTTTTAAAAAATCAGTCCTTTCGCTGTCCTGCAATGTTGAGGCAAAGGAATATTATAAGATCCTTATCCTTCATTATCTTGCGAATGAACACAAGGTTTCAAATATAGATAATGACAAATGGATCTCATTTAAAGATTTAGAAGGTGGTAAAGAATATTTTTCAGCATTTCGTAAAAGGGCGATAGAGCCGATCCTGAGAAAATATGAAAACAGCTCTAAAGACATATCTATCCAGGTCTTTCCTAAGATAAAAGTCCAGGTTAAAGTCTGGGCAAAAGATGATGAGTTTGACGCAGATTGCAATATGTTGTTCAATGAAAACATCAAGGCTATTCTCTCAACGGAAGACACAGCCGTACTTGGCGGTATAGTAGCTTCGCAAATATGAAATCAAAGGTTTACTACGAAGTCGATACACATAATAGGCTTATTATTAAGAGCCCGCCTAAGAAGTCTAATTTAAAGAGGTTTCGCAGTGTCGCCGAAGGGCAATTTAAGACAGATGGGAAAAATAAACTTTATTACGAAGTTTTTAAGTCTTCCAAGTCAGACACCCCTCAAAAGATAAAATTTTCCGGAAAATATTCCCTGGATAAAAAGCATAATCTTGTTTATACGTTAGATAAGTGGAGTAATCAGTGTGAGGGCAATCAAATTAGATTAAAGACGAAACTCATGGATGCTGGAGAGAATGAGATCATGTTTTTGGTCCAGTCGCGGGATCCTTCTAAGGGTAAGAGGCGTATTTATACAATGAAGCTGCATGGTAAATGGCAGGCAGATAAGAATAATAGACTTTGTTTTGGAATAGAGAGGAGTAAGGATAGTCTGACATTGTCAAATGCATGGCAGATAAACAAGAACAATGAGATAGTTTATAGATATGGCAGACAGCCAGAGACTGTTACGTTAAAAGGCAAATGGGAGATAAAGGATAAGCATAGACTTGGATATGTTTTAGACAAGAGGCTTGATTCTGGATTCGATTTTAGGACATCTCTTGGTCAGGTAGTGCCTAAACGCAAAAAGATTTATACGAGATTTGATATTGCTATAGAGCTTTCAAAGAGAAAAAGAATAACAAGAAAGCTTATTTTTACAGGCAAGCTTAAATTGAACAAAGCTAAAGACCTTATCTTAGAATTTTCACCCCGCAGAAAAACAACATTGAAATTTACGAAGAATATCCTTGATCAAAAAGGTTTTGCCTATCTCGAATCCTTTCTTAAGGACAAGGAAAAGTACATAGGTGGCGGTTTAGTTTTAAGGTGGTAGTAGTAAAGGAATATTGTGGGGGTAAGGGTGTCCTGTGAGTGGGCCCCTCCGCCCGGTGTGGATCCTCCCACTCACAGGACACCCTTACCCCCACCCTCACAGATAACAAGATTTACTGTAACTCAACTATCTTATTTGGTATAATAAAATCCATGAATAATATTGAACCTGTCTATAGCTTGAGTGAAAATTTCTTTAGGGCAGTAGAGCAGTTTAAGGATAAGATTGCTATTGTGTCTGGTTCAACGTCACTGACTTATAGCCAGCTTACTGAAAAAGTAAAAAATACCGCATATTACATATCATCTTTAGGCATTGAGAAGGGCGACAGGGTCGCGATAATTCTTGATAATGGGCCAGAGTTTGCAACAGTATTTTTTGCATTGGCTTATATAGGTGCAGTCGCGGTTCCACTTGATCTAAAGATGACAGAGAAAGATGTAGCAAACATCATGTCTGATTCTGGCGCAAAGACCCTTCTTACAATTGATAAAATAAAAGAACTAGACCCTTCGCAGGGATTTACAAAAGCTACAGTAGAGCCAGATGACCTGATGGTGCTGCTTTATACCTCTGGCACCACAGACCTTCCAAAAGGCGTAATGCTTACACACAAAAATCTATGCTCGAATTTTAATTCCTTGAGAAAAATGAAGATCTTTTCGCCCAGAGATATAATATTATCAATTCTTCCGCTTTACCATTCCTATTCTCTGATGACTACGCTTATCACGCCTATTTTTTCAGGTTCAAAGATCGTGTACGTGCCAGGTGACTGGCCAGAGAAATTAGGCGAATACATAAAGGCAACAGGCACAACCATATTTATAGGCGTGCCGCAGATCTATCACATGATGCATTCTCGCATGATGAAAAAGCTTAATAGCATAGAAGGCCTTAAAGGGCTATTTGTAAAATCTATAATCGCGCTTGGCCTTACAAAAGTGCTTTTACCTAAGGTCAAAAATGCATTTGGAAAAAGGCTTCGCTTTTTTATAAGCGGCGGCGCAAAGCTGGATGCTACAGTGGCAAAGGATTTTTTTAAACTTGGTTTTAAGATATTGGAAGGCTATGGCCTGACTGAAACTTCTCCTGTTGCAAGCATAAATCCAGTGAAAAGGCCGAAGATAGGGTCGATTGGCACACCAATTCCTGATGTAAAGATGAGGATTTTAAATCCGGATTCCAGCGGCGTAGGCGAGATCGTGATCCAGGGCCCAAATGTCATGAAGGGCTACTATAAGAATGAGGAAAAGACAAAAGAGGTGATTAAAAACAACTGGTTTTATTCAGGCGATTTGGGATATGAGAATAGAGACGGATATTTTTATATTACAGGCAGGTCTAAAGAAGTAATAGTCCTTAGCTCAGGAAAGAACATCTATCCTGAGGAGATCGAAAAGCATTATTCGAATACGCCGTACATAAAAGAGATGTGCGTTATGGGTGTATTAAAGGGAAAAGGCGCGAGTAGCTTAGAGTATCTGCATGCGATTATTGTGCCAGACCTTGAGTTTTTTAAAGAGCGCGGCGAAATGAATGTGAATCAAGTGCTAAAGGCCACATTTGATAATCTCTCTAAGAATATACCCGGCTACAGACATATTATGGGCTTTACTGTGACAAAAGAGGCCTTAGCGCGTACTGTGCTGGGGAAGTTGAAGCGATACGAGATCGAGAAAAAATTCCTCCCTGTTATTTTAGAAGAGAAAGAGGATGAAAAGGTTGTTAGCCCGGAAGACCAGGTTTTACTTCAATCTGATATAGCAAAAAGGCTCATCGCGTGCATAAAAGACGCGCTTGAGATAAAAGGAGATGTACATCTTAATGACAGTATTGAGCTTGATCTGGGCGTAGATTCGCTTACAAGGGTAGAGCTTGTTCTGGCTGTTGAGAGGTGTTTTAACATAGAGATATCTGACGAGATGATCGCGGCAGGGATTTTTACGGTGAAAGACATTCTTACGAAAGTTGAAAAACTCTTGGTAAGTGACAAGCGACAAGCGACAAGTGACAAGGGTGCGGAAAGGGCGGTTCATTGGCAGGGGATTTTGAAGCAGGACCTGCCAAAGGATTTTCAGGACAAGATAGCATTGGAGTTGAGCTGGGTTGATTATGTGCTTACTTTTATAATTAAGGGGTGCATTGGTTTATTCTTCAGGATTTTTTATAGGCTAAAGGTAGAAGGCGCAGAAAAGATACCTAAGAAAGGGCCATATGTTTTATGCGTAAATCATACAAGCTTTCTTGACGGGTTTATTGTGCTGTCGGGCGTACCTCTAAGGACAGAAATGGAACTATTTTTCATTGCATTCAGAAGATATTTTATAGCTCCTGTCATAAGGAATCTTGTCAGGCGCGCGAGGATTATCCCTGTAGACGCGACACAGATCATAGAGGCAATGCAGGGCTCTGCGTATATCCTGAAGCACAATAAGGCGCTCTGTATATTTCCTGAAGGAGAACGCTCTATTGACGGCGAGATGAAGGAGTTTAAAAAAGGCATTGGTATAATTGCAAAGGAGCTAAACGCATCGCTTGTACCTGTCTATATCAAGGGCGCTTTTCAGGCCTGGCCCAGGACACAGAAGTTTCCAAAATTGCATCCTATTAGTATAAAATTCGGCAGTCCCATTGCGCCTGACGAGTTAGTAAAAAAAGGCAACACAAAGGATGAGCATGAGGCAATTGCCGCAGGCATAAGAGGAAAGATAATGAACCTTGGGGAACCTCGTAAGTTGACCATTTGAAAACTTACAAGGGAGTTAAGGGTATTAAGCGTTTTAGGGGAATTAAGAAATTTAAGGGGACAGGGGAACAAGCGAATAAGGGAGATAAGGGTGCAAACGGGAACTACCCCCTTAATCCCTTATACCCATAATCCCCTAATCTCTTAATTCTCTTAAAACCCTTAAATCGCTTAAAACGCCTAGTTTTTAAAAAGGAGGAGCATATGAGCAAAGTAACAGTTAAAAAGCCCACCAAGGAAGAACTGCAGAAGTTAGGCATTGACAAATGGCCTACATGGACGAGTGAAGTAAAGAAATTTGACTGGGAATACAGCGACAACGAGACATTCTACGTGCATGAGGGTAAGGTAAAGGTGACCACAACTGACGGCCAGGAAGTCGAATTCGGCAAAGGCGACCTAGTAACATTCCCCAAAGGCGTAAAATGCACATGGGACGTCCAGCAACCCATCCGTAAGGTCTATAACTTCGGATAAGTAGATAATTTTACAACTTATAAGGTGTATTATACTTGACAATACAACTTATATAGTGTATACTTGAGGTGTTATGAGAAGATCAAAGATTAAAGAGTATCAAAATACCGTCTTAAAGAAGCTTTCTGAGAGGATAGATGAGTTTTATCTTGCAGGGGGCACTGCGCTTTCTTTATTCTATTTTCAACATAGATTGTCTGTAGATTTGGATTTTTTCACGCCTGACTTTACGCAGAAACGAGTTAGAGAGATAGTCAATTATCTAAAGAATGCCCTTGGGAAGAGAATTGAGCTTATAGGACAGAATTTAGAAGAAAACAAGATTAAGATTCTCGTTTACAATATCTATTTTGGCTCAAAGGATACCCTGAAGGTGGATTTTGTAGAAGATACGCTTAAGCTCATAAAACCTACAAAGCTCATAGAGGGGGTAAGGATTTTAGATCTCGAAGACATCTATATAAGAAAGATTTACGCGATTAGCGGAGTGGCATCATCTATTGATGAGGCAGGCCGCAGGAAAATATTAGGCGGCAGGGTAGAGGCAAAGGATTTTTACGATCTTTATTTTCTCTCGCACACCTTCATGAATCTTTCCAAGTTTATGGATAAATACGGTACCAGTGTAATGGTTGAAGGATTGATAAGGTGGTTCAGGAGTTATGATAGGATAGGCATGATGGATGGCTTCCTTACTCTGGAGAAAGACAAACAGATAGATTATAAAGATATAGAGGCGCATTTTAAAAGAGAGATAGATAAGATCATAGAAGGACAGTTAGGGGATATATAATGAAAAGGGACTGGTTGTGGGACAGGAAGACAAGTGTTTCTGAGGCTAGGAAGATACTGAGAGATTCCGATAACAGGAGATTTGTCTTAACAGCGGCCTTATTTTTGGGCCGCAAGAATAACCCTGAAGAGGTCTTTAAAGAATTAGATCCTGTAGTGTTCTGTAAGCGTTGGCCAGAGATCAAAAAAACCATGAAAAAGGATAAGTGGAACGCTTCAAGGGTGATCTTCTGGCAGGCCATATATGAAAGACTACTTGATAAGTACAGAGAAAAGGGGGTACGATTTAGAAAAGACAGCGCTTTGGTTCGTGATCTGGTATGCGAGCTTGTGGGAAAAGAAATCCGCAGGATTAGAAAGGAAGAGAATCTCTCGCAAAAGGAATTGGCACACAAGACAGGTATTTCCCAGCAGCTGATATCGCGCATAGAAAAGGGCAGGGAGAACATATCCCTTATTACCTTAAAAAGAATCTCCAGGGCGCTTGCGAAAAGAGTAGAGATTAATTTCATTGACGCATAGCTTATAATTTGGTAAAATATACTACAATAGCAAAACCAAGGCCAGGAGCATATGGCCATATTATGTCTGGATTATGATGTTTATTAGAAAAGTTTATTATATAGCTGTAATATTTATGCTGATAGCAATGTTAGCAGCACCGGATGCAGTGTGCATAGACTCCCTCAGGCCGTACATGCAGCTTGAGAAACCAGAAGATAAACCCGATAGGCGGCAGGCAATTTTAAGAAAGAATAAAAAGAGGCTTGAGTATCTGTATAATCTCAGAAAGGCGGCGAATGAGAGTGAGGAAAAGGTCAAAGAAGTAATGAGAGAAAGCACATGGAATCTGATCGAGACATTAAGGCAGGATCCTAGCGCTGATTTACAGGATGTGGTTAAATTTGATAAAATACTTTATTACGAGTTTCGTGCTGCACTTAATCCTGATGCACCAACGAAATTAGCAAAAGATCTTCTTCAAAGTTACCCTGAAATATTTAGTAAACGTTACGATTTGGACGCTGAAAAAATAGCAGGGTTACTAGGAAGAATATTTCAGGCTGCAGCATTAAGAGAAATGCCAAAAAAAGAGATCGTAATAGTAAAAAGGTATGTTCTTTTACCTGATGATTCTTGGCCAGAGGTTGGAGACAAGGGAGATAGAGTGAAAGAGTTAATCAAGTCAGGTAGGCCAAAATTACATAAAAAGATTTTTTATAAATGTTGTAGTATTGTTTATGGTTTTCGTGTTGAATCCCGTAAATGGAGTTCAGAAATTTCTGGGCCAAATTTTATTTGTGATTTTGGACAAGGAGATGAGCATACTCTGGATGGAGGATTGAAAGCTACAAGTGGTCTGGCCTTATATGTAGAAGAGAGTAATTTAATGCATGAAACCGGTTGGGCAGACATTGGTACAGCAAGACATTATATCCTCAATCAAAATATTCCCGAAGCAATAAAAAAACTTAAGGAATTGTTAGATAGATATGAACAAAAAGCCAACCCTGCAATTCGCGAGACTCTTTTGTGGATGCACGAAAACGGCCTGCCTGGAATTGGCCAGATAGTGGAGGCGCTGGGGATGGATGAGATTTGTGTGGAGGAATTTGTTAGTATAGTATCGGAATTTTACGAGTTTTATGATAAAGAAATAGTCCCTATTATCTTAAAACTCGATAGCGCAAAGAAGGGAATAATAGCTAGACATATTTTGGGGGAAGACAAGCTTGCTAATGCAGAGGGATACTCTAAGGACGTTAAAGCTTTTGGTGTTTTGTATTCTAAATTGTTAGAGTTTTCAAATAGGTGTATAGTGAATGTAAAGAATGTAGCTAAAGTATTTTTAAGTGAGGAGGCTTTTTCAGGTTGGGTAGAGGTATTATCAAAGAGTGATAATCCAGATAGAAAGTCGTTTGGTGAGGAGATGAACAATAATAAAGAATTTAAGAACGATATTAAATTTTCTATGAAGAGATTCTATAAGTTAATCAAGGTTAAAACTGAATACCTGAAAGAAATTAATGCTTATTTCCAAATGCGCTTAGAGATGGAGCAGGGTGTGGGGCAGGTTTTGGAGTCTAATAAGGCTGTGGATGCGGCGATTTGAGATTGCCTAAATCAAGCATTGACTTTAAAATAAATTTAGTGTATCTTTATAGAAGTTAAAGCTTGAGTATCGAAGATAAGGAGAGTGATAATGACAGGCATGGAGAGAGATAAAAAACAGCTTCTAAGTCTCCTAAAAAGAGATGCATTTAATCTTAAACAGGTGAAATTATCTTCAGGAAAAGACAGCGGCTATTATATAGACGCAAAACAGGCGACCTTGAGTTCAGAAGGCGCTTATTTAACAGCCAAGATTTTTTTAGGTATGCTTAAGAACGAAAAATTTGATGCAATAGGCGGATTGACATTAGGCGCTGACCCTATTCTGGGAGCTATTGCAGCTGTAGGCTATCTCGAGAATAAGCCTGTCCAGACTTTCATAGTCAGAAAAGAACCCAAAAAACATGGCATGCAGAGAAGCATCGAGGGAAAATCCTTAAAGCCAGGCTCAAGGGTCATTATCATAGACGATGTCATGACCTCTGGCAGCTCAGCCTTAAGGGCTATCGAGGAAGCAGAAAAGGCCAAGTGTAAAGTCGTTAAGGTGTTTGCTTTAGTGGACAGGCTCGAAGGCGCCAGAGAAAATCTCTCGCAGTATGAATTGGTTTCAATTTTTACTATCAAGGATTTTATAAATAATGCGCCCAAAACTTAGAATACTAAAAGAGAATCTCAAGAAAGGACTCTATCTTCATAATCTATATGAGATCATTGCTGTCCAAATTAGTGTTATTGCGAGCCCCGAAGGGGCGAAGCAATCTATTTTTTGAGATTGCTTCGGTCGCTTCGCTCCCTCGCAATGACATTTTGCAGAATCGAATGTCAAAATATCTTTTCCGTCGAGACTCAATCGCTAATTTGGACACAAGTGATATGAGATGATTTCTCTTTGCAGGGAATTAGCTGAATCTGATAAAGTACCTTTACCTTATTATTTTATAAAAAATGTCTTCTTGGATATTGCAAATAGATGTGAAGGAGATGCCCTGCCGGTTGATAAAGCTGCGGTCACTGAGTCTTTTCTTATACCAGAGATCAGCAAGCTTATAGAGTTAGCTGAAAAACGGCCTTCCAAAGAAACTCTTTTTGATGTAATGAACGATATTAGCTCAATGTGTTCGAAACTATAGAGCTAATGTTACAAAAAAAGTCTTGCTTCTTGTGTAACATTAGCCATATTGTGCCTGGATTATGATGAGAATTGGAAAAGTTTATTATATAGCTGTAATATTTACGCTGATAGCAATGTTAGCGGCTTCGGATGCAGTGTGCATGGACTCGCTCAGGCCGTATGTGCAGTTTGAGAAGCCAACAAAGAAGCCCAATAGGCGGCAGAGGATTTTGGAGGAGAATGGGGAGAAGTTTGAATATCTATATAAGGTCAGAGAAGCGGCGAATAAGAGCGAGGAAGAACTCAAAAAAGTAATGAGGCCGAGCACATGGAAGCTGATTGAGAGATTGAAGCAAGATCCCAGCGATGATTTGCAGGGTGTAATCAAGCCTGACGACATGCTTTATTTTGAGATTTGCGCTGTATCTGATCCCTATGAAATAACAAAAACAGGGAAAGAAATTATAGATAATAGTGAAATATTGACTTATTCTTATCAAGACGATAAGCCGCAATAAGGCTTAGTTAGAAAAATAATACACTTGGTAATATTAAAAAAATTAAATCTTAAAGAGAAAGAAAAAGATGTTTTAGAGAGATATATCTGGCTGCCAGGCGAGAAAATAGAGATAAGTCTTGAGAAATACGATAGATGGAAAACGATTAAGGAATATGATAAGGGAGTCGTATATAAATACCTTGATGTCTCCTATCGTTTCCCGTTTTTTCAGCGCAATATGTTGTTCTCTGAGGTTATCAGTTTAGATTTTATTGGGGCCTTTGGTAGGGGGTATGAGCATTTATTTGATGGAGTGGTACCTATGAATATGAGAGGAGAATATATTAAAGAGAAAAATTTGATGTCATTGCCGCAATGGTTTGATATAGGCAGGATCAGACGCTATATAATTAACAGCAATATCACAGAAGCTGTGAAGCATTTGGAGATTTTGATCCAAGACTGTGGGAAAAAAGCCAATTCGCCAATCCGCCAGACGCTTTTGTGGATGCACGAAAACGGCCTGCCTGGAATTGGCCAGATAGTGGAGGCGCTGGGGATGGATGAGATTTGTGCGGAGGAACCTATCACAGCTATGGAAGGCATCAATTCATTTTATAGAAAAGAAGTAGTTACTCTTATTCTAAATTTTGAACGGATTAGCGCCGTTGCATTAAGACATGATAGTGGTCATGAAGATTTACTAAATGTAACTGGTTTCTTTAGTTTAAGCACGGTGAAAAAATTTAGTGGTATTCAGAATATTTTAAACAATTGCAAAAAAGGAAAAGAAAGTTTAGATAGTTATATAAATAGTAATAGTCCAGCTTTTCCAAAGCCTGTCATTGCGAGTTCCGACCGAAGGTCGGGACGAAGCAATCTCTAATACGATCAAATAACCTATTAATCTTGTAAATATATTCTTCGCTCTGCCCTTGACAGAACTTATTTTTTATGCTATAATCTGATATGTTAATATAATATCAGAAAGGATAATGTATATGAATGAGGAAAGGTTACTTAATAGGCGAAAGAAGACCCTTGGTAAGATACCCAAGCTGGAAGAATCCATCAGGGGCTCTATAGTAATAATGAACCGTCTCTGCGGAAAGCCTAACTGCCGATGTCAGAAGGGCCAGAAGCATAAAGGGGCATATCTATCCCAAAGCCACAAAGGCAAGACGAAGATGATTTACATTCGGCAGGCTTCCGTGAAGAAGACTAAAGAATATATAAAAAACTACCAAAAGACAAAGGATGTTTTGAATATCCTCTCGGATATAAACATACAGTTGCTTACAAGGGTATGAGTAAAAAAGAGCTTTATAAGAGACTCCTGGAGCTTGAAAAGGAAAACGAAAGACTGAAGGAGGAAAATGCCTACTTAAGATTTGAACTGGAAGAGCTTCGTTCAAAAAGATATAAATCCAAACATAAGCCCCATCATCCTCAAACGCCGGAGCCTGCAAAAAAAGCCAGGAAAAAAGGCGGGCTATTCGGCCATATGGGCTGGTTCAGGAAAAGACCTCGACAAATAGACAGAATCGAAGATGTAACTCTATCGGAATGTCCCATATGTAATTCTAAAGACATAACCGAATACAAAGATATGGACGAGCACCTGCAGGAGGACGTAATAATCCCCAAGATGGAAACGACTCTATTCAGAAAACACAGATATTACTGCAGGAAGTGTAAAAGGATAGTTATCGGCAAAGGAAAGGATGAGCTGCCCAATAGCTACATAGGTCCAAGGGCAAAATCCTTAGCTGTATTCTTAAAATATGCGGTGAAAATATCCGAGCGCGACATAAAGAACATATTCGATAAGATGTTTAACCTAAAGATATCCCCTTCTTCTATCATGCTCTTCAGGGAGCAGTTAAAAACACAAGCCATCCCTATATATGAAAAACTGATAGAAACATTAAAACAGTCCAGGTTTATGCACATAGACGAAACTGGCTGGAAAATAGACGGTGAAAAGTCGTGGCTCTGGAAGTTCTCTGATAAAAAGATATGTATATCTCATATAGATAAATCCAGAGGCCAAAGAGTAGTAGAAGATATACTCGGTAAAGAATATGATGGTGTAATAATATCTGATTTTTTATCCGCATATAATAAGATTACCTCAAAGGCCAAACAGAGGTGCCTTGTCCATATATTAAGGGACCTAAAGAAAGTAATCGAATACTGGCATGACGATAGAGAGGTCATGGGATACTGTAAACACTTAAAAGGCATATTTGAAGACGCAATAAAATTGCACAAGGAATATAAAGATAAAAAATGGGATCATAGATTCTACAGAAAACGCAAACTCTTAACAGAAGAGCTGAAGGATTTTTCCTTCCCCAATCCCAATAAGAGAATCCTAAAGCGATTCGCCAAAAGGTTAAACCGCCATAAGGATGAACTATTTACCTTTCTATACGAAAAAGACATAGATTATCATAATAACCATGCGGAACAGCAGATAAGGCCTGATGTGATATTCCGAAAGATTACCTTTGGGAATCGTTCTATTAAAGGAGCAGAGAATCATAGTGTTATTACAAGCATATTGCAGACTGCAAAACTACAAAACTTAGACCCCCTATCTGTATTACAGGATATACTCTTACCTGCCAATAAGAATCCCTTCGCCAGAACCTTAGCGCCTCCTGCTAAAGAAACCCCTCTTTTTATTAAATCTCGGAATGAGAAAATGAATATAGTTGCCTCTACTGGGTAGGATTATCTCTGAGGTGAGATTGCTTCGGTCACCTTCGGTGACCTCGCAATGACAGGGTTTATAAGAGCTGGGCTGTTACTATAAATAAGATAACACTATTATCAAAAGAAAGAGGTATCTTGAATTATGCTGATATATTGCTGGAGAGTAAAAACAAAGGGCGGAGGTTGTTAGGTGATAATATTAAAAATAATGATAAATTTAGAAAGGAATTTACCAAGCTTATGAAGCAATATCTCGAACTTATTCAGTCTCAATACTGGCGTTTTGACGAAATCATTGCCTATTTCCAAATGCGCTTGGAGATGGAGCAAGGGGTGGGGGATGTTTTGGAGTCTAATAGGGCTGTGAAGGTGGGGATTTGAGATTGCTTCGTCGCTTCGCTCCTCGCAATGACAGTTGGCTTGCTTAACTTTACATTTGAAGCAAGACCTTAAATGTAAAGTTAACGTCGTAACAGGTGAGTTAACAAGGGGTGTAACACAGACATGTCATTGCGAGGAGTCCGTCATAGACGGACGACGACGAAGCAATCTCAAAAAAAGAGATTGCTTCGCTCACTTTGTTCGCTCGCAATGACACATGCACTCCCGATAACTCCCCATTACATGTAAAGTTATTTTCGCTTGACAGGGATAGATTTTATGGTATAATTCAAGTTTCCAAATAAAGGTGGATTATGGATACAGTTATGTTGAATAAGAAGGATGTTGTGAGAAAGTGGTATGTTATAGACGCTAATGGGAGGATTCTGGGCAGGTTAGCGGGCGAGATAGCGCTTATTTTAAGCGGAAAGCGCAAGAATAACTATACCCCGCATGTGGATAATGGTGACTTTGTAGTGGTGACAAACGCAGGCAAGGTAAAGGTAACAGGCACAAAGCTCGAGAACAAGACATACAAGCGTTACTCAGGATATCCAAGTGGTCTAAAGATAAAGAACTTAGAGACAGTTTTGAAGACAAAGCCCACTGAGGCACTGCATCACGCGGTAAAAGGTATGCTGCCTAAGAATAAACTGGGCTCAAGGATGATCACAAGGCTCAAGCTTTACGCAGGTTCAGAGCATACGCATCAGGCTCAGAACCCTGAAAAAATAAACCACAGAGAACACAGAGAATAATTATAATTTTTTCTCTGTGCTCTCTAACAATAAGTGTAGCAATCTAAGAATTTAACACTGTTTTATTAAGAAGGCAGCTTTAAAGACAGAAACTAAAAGAACAAAAAAGAAGAGCACACAGAGTGAATCTAAACAACTATTAAAAATCTCTGTGTTCTCTGTGGTTAAAAAGAAACGGGATAAATCATGGTAGAACAGAATGTAAGCATAATCTGGGCAACTGGGAGGCGGAAGTCATCTGTGGCTCGCGTGCGGCTTATGCCGGGAAATGGCGAGATACAGGTCAATAAAAAGCCTCTCGATGAATATTTTGGAAGGCCTACATCAAGGCTGGTTGTAAGACAGCCCCTGAAATCCACTAACCTGTTTGAGAAGTTCAATATAGTTGCAAATGTTAAGGGTGGTGGAAAGTCAGGCCAGGCAGGGGCATTAAGGCACGGCATAGCAAGGGCCCTGGCTAAAACAAGCGACGATACAAAGGTCTTATTGAGAAGGAAGGGTTATCTGACCAGGGATCCTCGGGCAAAGGAACGCAAGAAGTACGGACAGAAAGGCGCCCGAAAGAGATTCCAGTGGACAAAACGATAAAGATCTAAGTGTCATTGCGAGGCTGCCGAAGGCAGCCGAAGCAATCCCTTTTTTGAGATTGCTTCGCTTCGCTCGCAATGACAAAACGACTGAACGCCTATCCTGTCATTTTCCGACGAGAAAATAGATTGACATGATAGGCGTTTTTATTTAAAATGAGGACGTGACTTATGGAACGAAGCCCCGCCCTTTCTGTGAAAGGGCGGGACGAAGTGAACATAAGTCACTGTCCGAATTTATCCCGCCCTTTTGTTTAAGGCGTTTCGCTAATAAATAGGCGATGCGCAGTGTATATTGATAATGGGTTTAAAATTCGAAACGCACTAAACAAAAGGGCGGGATCCAATTCGCACAACAATTTACGTTCACTTCGTTCCGTAAATTGCGTGCTCATTGGAGGAGGAACGTATGCTAAAAGCAGGAATAATGGGAGCAAGCGGTTATGCTGGCGAAGAGCTTCTTAGGATTTTATTAAATCATCCTGAAGTTAAAATCACAGCAGTTGCCGCTAAGATAGATACTGTACCAATATATAAGCTATATCCATGGCTAAAGGCCGCGCTTGACTTAGAGTGCGCTGACATGAGCGCAGATGAGGTAGCTAAGATGAGCGATGTAATTTTCTTAGCGCTTCCGCACAAGGTCTCTATGCAGTTTGCGCCGATATTTTTAAAAAAAGGCAAAAAGGTCATAGACCTTAGCGCAGATTTTAGATTAAGAGATGTAGATGTGTACGAGAAATGGTATGTGAAACACCAGTGCCCTGACTATGTTAAGACGGCAGTTTATGGCCTGTGCGAATTTTATAGAGAT
>Ga0180007_10004334_pt1 | contig 15069 bp, 16 predicted proteins | sample MM_PC_MetaG_FD_121122 | JGI IMG/M metagenome (GOLD analysis project Ga0180007, IMG submission 121122) | Groundwater microbial communities from the Aspo Hard Rock Laboratory (HRL) deep subsurface site, Sweden - MM_PC_MetaG | ecosystem: Environmental > Aquatic > Deep subsurface > Groundwater... | reverse complement strand
TTGCTACATCGAAGACATCAAGGGCCAGAAACCCGATATCGTGATATGACTGTTAATTGATCTGTTCGCTGTAGAGTTGTATATTTGAAAATCAGGGCTCGATCGTCGACCGCATAACTTTTTGCTCCAGCGACTCGCCTCTCTGATTCTCTGCCAGAAGATATACATCTGCGTCAAATCTGCTCGGCTCACAAGCTTGCGCAAAAAGTAACGCGGTCTCCTCTCTCGCAGTGAGAATGGTTTATTTTTGAAAATGTGGAGATTTGAGACAATATGGGCATGATACGTCAAGCCGGAGCTGCCGGAATGGTTTTGAGTATCGGGTTCACCGGCGGTGTTTGCCTGGGCATCAGTCTTTTTATCGGCTACAAAATTGACAGCTATTTTTCAAGCGAACCCTGGGGTATAATTGGCGGTATTATTATCGGTCTGGCTGCAGCAGTAGTGCAGACCTGGAAACAGTTACGTGAAAGTATGGACAGATTCGCAAAAGAAGATGATAGAAGTAAAGAGAAAAATACGAAGCTGTGAAACTGCTGTCCTGCTGATAGGGTTATTTGCGGCTTTTGTGCTAACACTGATATGGTACAAAGCCGGCAATTTTTATCATGCTTTCCTGATTGGGTATTCTTTTGGCTTCACAAGCTTTGTATTGCTGGCTGAAAGTTTTTCCGCATTTGAAAAAACACAAAAACGACTAGGCGTTGTAGCACTACTGTTATCGAACTTTAAGCTGCTGGCAATTGGCTTAATGATATTTGCATTAAAAACGCTCGGTTTTTCTGTTTTAGAAATGATTTTTGGGCTATTCTTCAGTCAGCTTGCTATAGGATTTTCGTTGTTATTTACTCTTTCCCTTGATAAAAAGAGTGCCGAAGAGTATAAAGACAAGATCAAAAATGCACGCACTTGAACAAAAGATTTTTTATCTGTTTCAATTCATTCCTCTGTCGCCAGGGGTGGTTTTGCCGTGGCTGATAACCGTTGCTTTTGCTTATATCTGCTGGCGATTTGGCCGCAAAATCTGCATCTATCCGCAGGACTCTTCTCAATACTGGTTTGAATACATATACGAAAGCCTCGAAGGTCTTGTCTGCACAATAGTCGGCGAACATCATAAAAAACAGCTTATGCCAGTGCTTGCAACCTGTTTTATCTATATTTTTGCGAGCAACCTGATGGGGCTGGTGCCAGGTCTTAAATCACCGACCAGTCTATTTTCAAACTGTCTGGGCATGTCACTGATTGTTTTTATTTACACTCTTTATCTCGGAGTCAAAGCGCATGGCTTTGGCTACATAAAACACTTTACCGGTGACGTCTGGTGGATGATGCCATTGATGTTGCCTATACACATAATTGGCGAGATCTCGCGCCCAATAAGCTTGACTTTACGCCTCTTTGGAAACATTATGGGCGAGGACACAGTTATCCTTGTCCTTACGGTTTCAATATTTCCTTTGCTGGTGCCGATTCCCATGCTTCTCATGGCTATTTTTACCAGCACAGTACAGGCTCTTGTGTTCACGATTCTAACCGGAGTTTACCTTTCTGGAGCACTTTCAGAAGGTCATTGATTAATAGGAGATGATTATGGATCCCAACTCACTAGGTATTCTAAAAAATATTGCAGAAATTGTGTGCGCAGCGTTCTGTATAGCCATTGGAAGTGGCGCAGCAGCCTTGGCCCAGGGGCGAGTCATCGCGCAGACGACCGACGCCATGGCGCGCCAGCCAGAACTGGTTAATGAACTGCGTTTCACCATGATCATCGGCCTGGCAATGATTGAATCGCTCGCTATTTACTGCCTGCTGATCTCTCTGATTTTGATCTTTGTTAAGTGGTAGAAATAGAAGTTTAAACTAACAATCTAGTTTGATCAGGCATCGCCTGATCAGATTGCCTTTCTGTAATAGTGGCTGCTTTATGCATATAAAACTGAACTTTTCAAAACTACTTCTGCCTTTAATGATAATATTTCTGCTGCTTGGAACGCTGGTTTCTGCAACTGGCAACAGCGCAGTTGCAGAACAAATTCTGCCGGTTCCGGCCGAAGCTCACCCGGAGTCTGCGCCAAACATGTTCGACTTCGATATGGGCATTCTGGTTTCGCAAACGATAAACTTTTTTGTGCTGCTGTTTCTGCTCAAAAGATTTTTGTTTGTTCCGATTGGTGAAGTAATCGAAGAACGCCAACGCAATCTTGGTCGCATAAAAATTGCGGCCGAAGAAGAGCATCGCACGGCTCTTACGCTCAAGAAAGTCTACGAAGATCATCTTGCCCGCATCGACGACGAGATCTATGCTATAAAACAGCAAGCGATACTTGATGCCAACAAACTGACCGAAGAACTTGCCGCAGAAGCTCACAAGAGAGCCGAAGAAATCATCGAACAGGGCGAAATGGAAGTCTTCATGGAACGTCAGACCGCCTGGGCGCACATTCGCGAAGAAGTTGTTCAGCTGACTTTGATGGCTGCCGAAAAAGTTGTCGAAGAGTCTCTTGATGACGATATGCACCACAGGTTGATACAAAACACCCTGAAAAGACTGGAAGAAGATCTTCCGGATCATAAGGCATGAACAAAATCACAAGGGTTATCTGCAAACGCTATGCCGAAGCCTTCTTTCTTGCAATCGAAGAAGACGACTTCGAAGAATGTTTCAAGGATTTCGAGGCTTTTTCGGCGATTTACTTTGGTTATGAAGGTCTTCGTGAAATTCTCAACCACCCGACCATTCATGCTCACCGCAAAATCGAGATGCTGCAGCGCATTTTTGGACCACAGGCACGACGCCGGGTTGTCGATTTTCTGTGCCTGCTGATACAACGCGAACGCATCAATCATTTCGAAGGAATTGCGGCCGAAGTCGAGCGTTATTATCGGCGCAAAAACGGAATCAGAGGCATAATTATACGATCAGCTCTTCCGCTGCACGGTGAGGAGCGCGTTCAACTGCGCGAAGTGCTCACCCGTAAATTCGGGCGCATCGAAGTCAGAGAAATCGTTGACAAAACGGTAGTTGGTGGGCTGGTTATCCACTTCGGCGATCAGGTTATTGATGATTCGCTGCGTTCACGTATCAAGCAGCTGCGCGAGCTGATGTTCAAAGTAGACGCCGAATGGCTGATGACACTGATCAATCAGCCGTCGATCGCGCTTTAAGGGAGTCACAGCATGACTATCAGATCAGACGAAATCATAGCAGTTCTCAAACGCGAAATCGAGAACTTTTCGACCGAGCTCAAAACAGTTGAAGCCGGTGTGGTCATGCAGGTTGGCGACGGGGTTGCCAAAGTGCATGGACTACCGAAGGCGATGGCTGGCGATCTTGTTGAATTCGCCAACGGTGTCAAAGGCTACGTTCTCAACCTTGAAGTCGACTGCGTAGGCTGCCTGATTCTTGGCTCTGACGAAGGGATTCACGAAGGTGACCTGGTAAAGGACACCGAGCAGATTCTATCGGTGCCAGTTGGAAAAGCACTGCTCGGCCGCGTGGTAGACGCGCTTGGTCAACCTATAGATGGCGAAGGCCCGATTCTACCGGAAGCGCATCGTCCGATCGAATCTGACAGTCCCAACATCGTGCAACGCGAACCTGTCTGTGAGCCACTACAAACCGGAATTCAGGCAATAGACGCGCTGATTCCAATCGGACGCGGCCAGCGTGAGCTGATTATTGGCGACCGTCAGACCGGCAAAACCACAATCGCCATAGATACCATCATCAACCAGAAAGATACTGGCGTAATCTGCGTTTATGTGGCTATTGGCCAGAAAATGTCGACAATTACCCGAATTGTCGAGACCCTGCGCACTCACAAAGCTCTCAGCCACACTATTGTTGTTGCATCTGCCGCCTCGGATCCGGCACCGTTGCAGTTTATCGCTCCGTTCACCGGTTGCTCAATGGGTGAGTTCTTCAGAGATAAGGGACAACACGTTCTCTGTATCTACGACGACCTGAGCAAGCACGCCGTAGCCTACCGCCAGGTTTCACTGCTGCTTCGCCGCCCACCCGGCCGCGAAGCCTACCCCGCCGATATTTTTTATCTGCACGCCCGCCTGCTCGAACGCGCAGCCAAGCTGGCAAAGGTTCTTAACGGCGGCTCACTTACTGCGCTACCGATTATAGAAACTCAGGCTGGCGATGCGTCGGCCTATATTCCAACCAATGTAATTTCGATCACTGACGGTCAGATTGTTCTCGAATCGGCACTATTTAATTCAGGCATAAGACCGGCTATTAACGCTGGCCTGTCGGTATCACGGGTTGGTGGCAACGCTCAGGTAAAGGCCATGAAAAAGGTCGCCGGACCGCTTCGGCTCGACCTGGCTCAATTTCGAGAGCTGGCGGCATTCTCGCAGTTTTCCAAAGACCTCGACCGAGCGACACAGGAGCAGCTCGCCCGCGGCGAACGTCTGGTAGAGCTGCTAAAACAGCCACAGCATTCGCCAATGGCTATTGAAGACCAGATCATCACAATTTTTGCATCGACCAAGGGTTATACCGATAACCTTAAAAAAGAAGAAGTCGGACGCTTTAAAAAATATCTGCTCAAATACCTGCATCAGAAACATCCTGAAATCATGCGCAATTTCTCGATAACCCCTGATCTGACACCGGAAGTTGAAGCCAAATTCCATGAGCTGGTCAAGGAATTCTCTGAGGAGGTCTACATGCTGCAATACCACCCGGAAGCCTATCATGCCGAGAAAGAACGACGTGAGGCCAAAGCCGCGGCCAAAGCAGAGGAAACCGCCGCTGCTGCGAAAAAGAATTAAAATGCAGATGATTAACATGCTGACTTTGAGGTTGTTCGACAGTCGCGCTTTCTGCGCAAATAGCAAAAACAGTTAAAAGATACAAAGGACAATTTTAAATGGCATCTCTACGCGATATCAGGCAAAAAATCGGTGGCGTATCGACGACCCAGCAGATTACCAGCGCCATGAAAATGATGTCTACTGCCAGGCTTGGCAAAGCCATTGAAGCGATTAACCTGACTCGTGCCTATATCAGCAAGTTCGAGCACATGGTGCAGGATCTCAAACGCGAACTACCAGACTACAAACACCCATGCATGGTGGCCCGGCCAGTCAAGTCCTCGTGCATCGTGGTAATAGGCGGTGAACGCGGCTTATGTGGCGGCTTTAATCATGACCTTAACCGCTTTGCCCAGGGCATCCTTGAAGAACACCCTGCTCGCAGCAAAAAGCTTATTGTTATTGGACGTAAAGCCACACGATATTTTGAGCAAAAGGGCTTCGAAATCTTTGAAAGTTTCCCTGATCTGACGGTTAAAACGCTTGATAGTGAGCTGTTTGTCGTGTCCAGCAAGCTTTTTAAACTCTACAATAGTGAAAAGGTCGACGAAATTCACCTGGTCTATACCAGTTTTGCATCAGCTGTAACCAGGTATCTGACCAGCATCAGACTTTTGCCCATAGACATCACTAATATGACTGGCAAACCGCCAGCAAAAAGATACCAGCCGTTTGATTTTTATCCGTCACCAGAAGAAATTTTCAATCAGTTGATGCCAAGATACTTGCGCAATCTGCTTTATCGAGCGATTGTCGAGTCATCTGCTTCTGAACAGAGTGCCCGCATGGCCGCCATGACCTCGGCGACTGACCGCGCCGAAGAAATCATAGATGAACTTAAACTAGATCTGAACCGCAGCCGACAGGCTTTGATCACCAGAGAACTCGCCGAAGTTATCGCCGGCTCTCAGTAATAAGCATCAACCAGAGCCGCCCAGGGAGCAATAAATATGAGTCAGGGAAAAATAGTGCAGATTACCGGCCCCGCCGTCGACGTTAAGTTTCCGCCAGGACAGCTGCCGAGTATTCATAATGCACTGGAAGTGCAGAACCCACTGCTGAACAGCAAGCTTACTCTTGAGGTAGCGTTGCATCTGGGGAACGACATCATCAGAACCATCGCCATGGGCCCAACTGACGGGCTGCGTCGTGATCTGCCGGTTAAAGATACCGGCAAGCCGATTTCGGTGCCGGTTGGCAACCGGGTGCTTGGGCGCATATTCAACGTACTCGGCGAAACTATCGATGATATGGGTCCGATCGAGCGCAGTGGCGAAAAATGGCCAATTCATCGCCCGCCGCCAGCTTATCGGCAACAAGGCAAAACTACCGATATTCTCGAAACCGGGCTTAAAGTTATTGATCTACTCACGCCATACGCGCGCGGCGGCAAAATCGGGCTTTTCGGCGGTGCCGGTGTAGGCAAGACCGTTCTGATAATGGAACTGATTAACAATATTGCCAAGCAGCACGGCGGCGTTTCGGTTTTTGCCGGCGTCGGAGAACGCACCCGCGAAGGAAACGACCTCTACCTGGAAATGAAGCAGTCTGGTGTTCTCGACAAGACCTGCCTGGTCTTCGGGCAGATGAACGAGCCACCCGGCGCGCGCCTGCGCGTTGCACTTTCTGCGCTGACCATGGCCGAGTATTTTCGCGATCGTGAAGCTCAAGATGTGCTTCTGTTCGTAGACAACATCTTCAGATTCGTACAGGCAGGCGCAGAGGTCTCATCACTGCTCGGGCGCATGCCTTCAGCAGTTGGCTACCAGCCTACGCTTGGCACCGAAATGGGCACACTGCAGGAACGCATTACTACGACTATAACCGGATCGATCACCTCGGTCCAGGCTATTTATGTTCCGGCCGATGATATTACTGACCCGGCACCGGCTACCACCTTCTCGCATCTAGATGCCACCACGGTATTGTCACGAAAAATCGTTGAGCTCGGCATCTACCCGGCGGTTGACCCGCTTGCCTCGAATTCACGACTCCTCGCACCTGATTTTGTTGGGAACGAGCATTACAGCGTAGCGCGGCGGGTTATTGAGATTCTGCAGCGCTACCGCGAGCTTACCGATATAATCGCTATTCTTGGCATGGAAGAACTCTCTGAAGAAGACAAGACACTGGTTAATCGCGCCAGACGCCTGCAAAAATTCTTGTCGCAGCCATTTTTTGTTGCCGAAAAATTTAGCGGATATACCGGCCGTTTTGTCGGGCTGCACGAAACGATCGATGGTTTCAAGGGTATTGTTGAGGGTAATTACGATCACCTGCCAGAACAAGCCTTCTATATGGCCGGCGGGATCAAAGACGTCGAAAAAAAAGCTGAACAGCTCAAAAAACAGGGATGAAAAGAACCTTCGCTCTTACTATAACTCTGCCCGGAAAACATCTGCTGACCTTTGAGGCACGGAATGTCGTGCTGCCATCAAAAGGAGGCTACATTGGCTTCATGGCCGGCAGACAACCGCTGCTAGCCACTATGGAGCCAGGTCTTATAAGTTTAGTCACCGTCGAAGACCGATATATGTTGTTTGGCACGACCGGCGGTTTTGCCGAGATGCTGGATAACCAGGCAAGTTTGCTCTGCGATTCGCTGATCGAAGTAAAGGACCTTGATCTGAGTGAAGAAAACGTGCCAACCGGCAAACTTTTTAACAGAGAATCCATCAATATGAGTGAAACACAAAAACGCGAGTATGTTAAACAGCTTATGATAAGACGCCTTCACAAAACTTCTGCAGTCGGCACCTCTCAAAAAACCGCACAAAAAACGGAGTAACCAATGCACAACGATCAGATATTTGTAAATCCATGCAGCAATGCGAGTCTGAAGCCAAACCGACCGATAGAGACTCGTTCTCAGGGCAAGGTTTATGCTGATGTGCCGCTGAATTTCTTTGCCGATATTGATTCACTGAAAAATTATGTCGGCGAGCTTAAAAGCCTTGGTGTCAATGTGCTGCTGATTCTGCCACACTTTCTGCCAGGTCTTTCGGCTTATGTTGTGCGCGACTATGAGCAGCCCTGCCCACTGTTCGAAACCTGGGAGGCATTTGCCGATTTTATGCTCTACGTAAAGGATCTCGGCATGGATCGTATGATCGACATCCCCTTTAATCATGCCGACTGGCAGGTCGAGAATCTCAAGCGCAAGTGGTTTAAAAAACACGACAAGAAAGGCATCGAAGCTGGTGCTGACGACGAAGATGCTGACGGAAACAGAGTCAGAGTCAACTGGGGCGCGTTCGAGCTCGACAATTCAAACCCCGAACTGCAGAACTACTGGCTCGAGAAAGTCATTTTTCCGCATATCGAAAAGCTGCATGTAAACGCAGTCAGAATTGACGCCGCATGGGGTCTCGACAAGAAAGGCCTCAAACACATTGTGGGTGAAACCCGCAAACGCTTTGGGCATGTCTGGTTTCTCGCCGAAAATCTCGGCATGGCCAGACTGCTTAAACTTGCAGAAAGTAGCATTGCCGCAGGAGCTCAACGTTTTTTCAACAACATGTACTGGTATACCGGCGGCATTTATATTCCGTCCGATGTCTACCGTCTCTACAAACGCAGTGGTGGCATGCCAACCTGTTCGATATACAGCAGTCACGACACACTGATGCCGGCAATGAAAGCATTGGCACGGGTGCGCAGCGATGAAGTAGAAGGACTTAACGATAAAGCGATCGTGCGTAAGTTTGTGCAATATGAAAAGCTGCAGTCGTTAAGGCAGCTCGATCTGGACACACAGAAGGCAGTGATTGAGTTGATGAAGCTTGATTTCGCGCTGGCTGCGCTGATGAGCTCAGACCTGATGTTCGCGGCCGGCTCAGAAAAAGCGCTGTTCGAGCGCATAGATGTGCTGCGCTCAGGCCCGGCCGAATTCGCGCGCAGTCTCGACACCGACCTGCCGGTATTTATGAGTGAGATTCTGCAGATCAAGTTCAGCCACAAATGTTTTAACAGCGAAGGCGTGTTGGTCCCGTTTGGCAGCTGGAAAGCAGCCGAACCAGGCATCAGAGGCTATGTAAAATCAATGCCAGATGGCAGTCAGGTTATGGTGGCTGTAAACAGTGGGCAGGATGCCGATGCAATCGAATTACCCAGACGCATGCGCCTCTCGGCAAAAGCCAGTATTTATGCTGCAAACGGACACTACCAGTGCCAGGTCAGTGATCTGCCTGATTCAATCGAACTGCAGCCCGGCCAAATTCTGGTTCTGATCAGCGAAGGGAAAGCCTGATGCTTTACGAAGAAACGGTAAGAACCCCGGCGCCACAGTCTTTTGTCGATGTTACCAGCCTGGTGGCCAAAGCGGTCAGATCTTCTGGCATCAGCGACGGACATATTCTCGTCTCGGTGCCGCACACCACCGCCGCGCTGACGATAAACGAAAATGCCGATCCCGCAGTGGTTACAGACATGCTGCGCCGTCTTGAACAGACATTTCCGACCCACGACCCCGCCGACCGCCATGCCGAAGGCAACAGCCACGCCCACGTTAAATCAAGTCTGCTCGGCACCTGTCACAGCTTCATCGTCAGCGAAGGATGTCTGCTTCTTGGCACATGGCAGGGCATTTACCTGTGCGAATTCGACGGCCCCCGCACCCGCCGTCTGATCATCTCGATCCCTAAATAATCTTAAAAAATAGAAGCAGGCGGTCTCATAAAAAATGAAACCGCCTGCTTTTAACTTGATCAGATATCAGTATTCGTAGATGCTGCCACCGATGTATTCGCGGATCAACACGTCCTTTGGTATAACGTCTTCGTCTTCCCAGGTTGTTAACGATTCAAGCAGGTCATGCACACGCTTGGCCCTGATGTAAGCATCCTGACGCTTGGGATCTTCGCGATAATCCTTGACGAAATCAGGAAAATAATGGAACAGATGTTTCTTGTAAATCGGCAGTTCATAAGGCAACGAGCCATCGATAACATGATCGACAGTGCCAAGAAACGGAATAATGTGCTGAATTTCTGAACGCCGCACATAATGCCAGTGTTCGAGGGTCTGGCGCGGGTTGTAGCTGCGATGCCATGAATCTCGCACCATGCGGCGCAGCAGACGCACGTCGGTCCAGCGAATGAATTCGCCGTCCTTGTTCTTGATCTGACAAAGTGTTTCGATGTAAAGCTTAAACTTCTTCTCGTCACTAACGCTGCTGGTCATAGGCCCATAGAGACCATGCAGACTATCGAGCAGCAAAATCTGGTTCTTTTCAAGCTTCATCGGGTCGGTTTCTGCTTCGCGCTTACCGGTCTTGAAGTTATAACGCGGCATCTGAATGGTCTTACCGGCAAGCAAATCGGCGAGATGCTGATTGATCAGCTCAAGATCGAGTGCTTCTGGAGTTTCAAAATCGTAGTCGCCAAATTCGTCGCGCGGATGATGCTCGAGATTGAAATAATACATGTCGAGCTCCATCGAAACCAGCTCATAGCCCTGTTTTTGAAGATGTTCGCCAACCTTGATAGTTGTCGTAGTCTTGCCAGAGCTTGATGGCCCGGCAATAATCACTATGCGCACTTCAGGCAGACGCGCAATGATCTTTTCGGCGGCAGATGCAATGTCAGCATCGTATTTTGCGGTTACATCAGCCACCAGCTGAGGGTAGGTACCATTTTTGATATGTTCGTTGATTTTTTCAACGCTGAAGCAGTTATGGTCTACAGCCCAGCTCAGCACCTGCCAGATCTTCTTGTAAGGGATATTGCCAGATGAGCTTGAGCTCTGCTTTTCTACGCCCTGGCGCAGTTTATTGTGATCATAACGGTAAAGAATAAACTTCTTGGCGGTCTTGGCGTGACCAGACTCGATCAATTCTTTTTCGATGATATCCTGCACTTCTTCGACGCTCGGCAACGCCGGCGGGTTTTTGCTCAGCTCAAGCTGATGTACAACCTTCTCACCAAGAATCTCAGCCAGGCGTCGATCATGACCACCGACTTCCACCGCCGCCCGGAAAATGGCGTTAACAATTTTTTCCTTGTCGAACGGCACGACCTCGCCGTTTCTTTTAACAATCTTTTCTAATACACTCGCTGGGCTCATAATCTACCCCCTTCGTTAGTTTTTCACGTCATTGGCTACTTTATAGGTAATAGCAAGATTACCGAGAATAGTTGCGAGATTCGAAAATTCCTTGAGCTTGTCAGGCCTTACCAGTCTTGGTTTCGGCGGCACCAGAATAATGTCGCCACGTCCGATCCTTCTTACGTTGCGCATTGCCATGACCTCACCGTTGGCCTTAACAATAACGGTGCGACGATGGTCAGAATGTGCCGAAAAACCGCCAGACCGGTTAATGTAATAACCGGCATCACGATTGTTGTTGTAGAGAATAGTAGTCGGGTTAACCACCGCACCCAGAACAGATACCGTTTTTGGCATTATCGGAATCGTGATCTGATCGCCGTCAAGCAGTGCCAGATCTTCAAATTCTCTGGCCTTGCCGCTTAAAATTTCTCCGAGAGGAATCGGAATACGCATCATCTGTCTGTCATTAATGCGTGAGCGCATTTCGATGTCGCCAAAGCCAGAAGTTTCTTTTTCGGCAGAGCTTTTAGCCACCGACTGGTCAGATGAAGACCTGTTAAAAGTAACAATCTGCTGAGCAACAGTATCGCCAGAAACAGCAGATTTGACATTTCCGGCAGCCTCCAGCTTTGCACCGGATCTCAAGAGATCTGCCCGCAGATCGAGAGTCGCCTGGCGGAACATTTCTTCCTGAACATTTTCGGCGGTTTCGAGCTGTTTGTCGGTGGTGAGATGCTCTGTGCGCCGCATGAAGACAGTGCCGTCAGCAAAGGCATCAGAGGTCAGTCCACCCGCACGTTCGATCAGGCTCGAAAGTTTTTCGCCACGGTGCTTAAGAGCATAAGGCCCGGGTCGGCGCACCTGCCCTTTGATAAGTACAACCTCCGCCTCGAGCAATGTGTCTCCTCTTGCCTGAACGCTGACACGATCGAGCGGCTGCAGACTGATATTATCGGTTGAGTCTGCGTGAACCAGTGCGTTACTGGCATTGGCGGCTATAATTTCATTGTTGCGACCAGTGCCGGCACGGGCAACCTCAACATCGCCAGAGGCATCAATGGACAGCCCACGGGCATTCATAACCAGATCTACCAGCTTCATGCCATCTCGATAAACATACTGGCCGGGACGCCGCACGGCACCATCAATATTAACAAACCTGGTCTCGGCGACCACATCTCGCTCGGCGAGAAGCGTTACCAGGTCGAGCGGCTGCAATTCAAGATTCTGCTCCTTATCATCGAGCAACGCAAATTTAACGTTGAAGGCGAGCTGCTCTTCCTTGCCAGCAACAGACTTACGGATTATCTGGCCATGTTCGAGACTGGTTTCTTCTTTAACAATTCCACCAGCCCGCGCGATGAGATCAGAAACTCGCATTCCTGCTACCCAGGCATATTCACCGGGTCGAGTTATCGAACCTTCTATAGCAACCTGGTTGCCAACCTTCTCGATGGCACGCTCCACAATAACGTCATCGCCATTCATCAGCATGAATCTTTCGAGCTCGGCCTGGTCATTGAGACTTATATCATAAGTCTGACGACGCTTGTCGCCGCTCCAACGGGTTACTTTGACTCTGCCTGAATAAGCACGCGCCTGCACGTTTCCGGCCATCAGCAGGCTCTGAGCCAACGAAGTATTTTCTTTGATCTCATAAATCGCCGGACGGGTCACCATTCCGCTGATACTGACCTGAGCACTGACCGTTGGGACAAAAACTGTATCACCATTAGTCAGAGGAATATCCTGGCTGCGGTCGCCAGAAAGCAGATAACGGTATAAGTCGATTTCTTTTGCGTTGCCAGAATCATCCAGCACTTTGATAAGGCGCATAGAACCACGTTCTGTCGGGCCACCGGCCTGATAAAGGGCGGTAAACGCTGTTGCCAGGCCTGAAGCGGTCATAGCACCAGGCTTTTCGACCTCACCTACCACGAAAATCTGAATTGTGCGCACTTTGGTCAGCGTTACCTGACCCTTGAAATGCTTAAATTTATCAGAAAGTCGGCCAAGCACGGTCTGTTCGAATTCTCCGACAGTATGTCCGGAAACAGCTAGAATACCGAGTATTGGCACATAAACCTGGCCTTCCGGGTTTACCTGAACATCATAAACGGTTTCATCGCCCAGATCTGACCAGACAATCATCTTTAGACCATCACCAGGCCCGAGCTGATAATTAGATGGTGTGGCACCGGTAAAAAGAGTTGCCTGAGCCATTTCACCTTCGTCAAAAAAGGCTTTGCCAAATTTTTCGAGAATTATTTCTGAACCCAGTCGCTTATGCACTTCATCTTCAATTTCGCTCTCGGGCACTTGCTCCTTGCGCTCCTGGTTGCGCCCCTTCAGCTCATTAAAACGCCTTTTTGTCATTTCTTCCCGTGTTAACGAAGTCTCAACAGACTTTTCTTTTACTACTTCCTGACGGGTCTTTTCGTAAAGCGACCTTTGCAGCTGTTGCAAACGCCACTTGTAGTATTCGCCGCTTTTTTTGTCGATTGCACCAGAGTCTGTCTTCGGCAAATTTGCCTGGGCCTCAACGTCTGTTAAAGACTGGCCAGTGTGGTCAAGAACCGAAGGCCTTGCTGTTTCCCCGGAACCGCCAAAGCGGCTTCCCTGAAACGGGCTTTGCGCCCAAAGACCTGAAGCGGTGAATAATACCAAAATACAAAGCGTGACAAAACGTTTCATGCGATCACCTGTATATAAATTTTTTACTTAATCGACCATTTGCCTGCTTGAGTTAACTATAAACATGCAGCGATACATCTTATTTCAGGCATCTCGCAGAGTCAAGCTGCAATGCACACTATTCACCGACGCGAAAAGCGTCAGGAATGTATTGGATCCTGGCTTTGCCGTTCGCAGGCAAGAGCACGCCGACTGCGTCGAAACGGCAGCAGATGTCGGCACTGACCTTCTTGTGAGCCAGATACTGACGCGCGCATTTTTCGATCTGGCGACGTTTTTTATAATCTATGGTTTCGAGGGGGCTGCCATGGGTGGCGACGCTTTTGCAGCGCACTTCGACAAAAACCAGAACACTGCCATCAGACATGATCAAGTCGATTTCGCCGCCGCGCCAGCGGTAGTTGCGGCACACCAGTTTCATACCGAGTTCTTCGAGGTGCGTCAATGCGAGACTTTCACCCTGGTTTCCCAGTTGTTTTCTGCTATCGCTCATGACCGGTTACGCTGATCAAGCATATAGAGCTGCGCCAGAATCTCAGCCATTGCGCTCCAGAGTTCTGGTGGAATCTCAATTCCGACCGGTATTTTGGCCAGCGATTCGGCAAGCACTTTTTCTTTACGCAATGGCACTTTGTGCTCTTCGGCCATCTCAACGATCTGTCTCGCCAGCCAGCCGCGCCCGGAAGCGACAATTTTTGGAGCCTCGCCCGCCGCGCCGAAAGCATATTTAATCGCTACCGCAACATCGTCATACTTTATATCGAGCCGTTTTTTAGCTGTCATTATGCCCTCAAATCGATGCGGCCAGGTTTTTGCGCCGGCTCACAAGCTTCTTCGGCGCTGCTGAAAAAATCCTGCAACAGGCGCACCTTGCCGACAGTAAAGCGTAACTGCTCCCATTGCTGATCAGCCAGTTGTTCTTGCAGCATCGGAAAAATAGTGCGCACCTGCTCGATCACAGTTTCTTCGACGCCAAAATGCACCCATAGATTCTTTTTGAGCTGATGCAGCGCGACCTCAACCTGCCCAAGCGATGGTGGACACACCAGCAATCGCATACTGAAGCCCTGTTCCGGGTCGTTTCCGTCCGGGATAAAAGCTTCGCCTTCAAGCGTATCAGGCAGATCCTGGTCTTGCCAGAACAACGGCCACTGGAAATACATGCGTGCCTCGTTGGCACCCTCGGCCTGGCGTGTCAGCATTTCCTGCAGCTGCAGACTGGCGACAAAATCCTCTACCCCATCGCCTGGCAGCAGCCCTGCTGGTCTGGCGCCGGCCATGCCCTCTTTTACCAACTGTTGCAGTGCTTGCATGAGACGACCCTGACTCCATGATTCACGCAAGCCCGCCAGCATAGATTTTTCGAGGCCGGCAAACAGCGCAGCAAACTTGAGATTGCCGCCAAGATAATCGCGCAACAGCGAAAAGCCCGATGCTGGCAGTTTTTTTGCCAGAAGCAGCGCGATAACATTGGCGTTAAGGCGATTTAGCGTAGTA
>Ga0180007_10004333_pt1 | contig 15078 bp, 29 predicted proteins | sample MM_PC_MetaG_FD_121122 | JGI IMG/M metagenome (GOLD analysis project Ga0180007, IMG submission 121122) | Groundwater microbial communities from the Aspo Hard Rock Laboratory (HRL) deep subsurface site, Sweden - MM_PC_MetaG | ecosystem: Environmental > Aquatic > Deep subsurface > Groundwater... | reverse complement strand
GGCGGTGAAGCGTGGCTCAAAATAAAGCGGAGCATTGGCGGCTTGTCACGCAGAAAAGTTGCCGACAGAAGCGCGCGAATCAGGATAGCTCGGCTTACCACCTTTACTGCCGGCGTAATGGCGGCTCTTGCTCGTTCCTGAACTGTCCTCTAGTCAAGCCCGCAAAAAAAGAAAAGCGTTCGACGACTGGGCTGAAGCAGGATCAGGGAGCGGGGGGCAGAAGGTGATTTCCAAGCACGAATTTGACGGTGGGTTGATCTACGGACCCAAGACCTTCGCGGAGATCACAGGCCGCGATAAGGTCTGGGCTTCTAGGGATCGGGAGCCCATCGAGACGGCGAAGCGCAATTGTCCGATTTGCGACCACGACGAGGCAGACATGTTGTTCCGCACCAAAGAGCATACCCCCAAGCCTGGTTGTGTTGAGTCCTGGGACTACTCAGGGTGTCGTAATTGCGGCATGACTTATACCGTCAACGCTCCTACCGAAGAGGCTCTTTCGAAGCTCTACCGCCAAGGGGCGGCGCAGCAGGAGTGGGTCCATCTCCAGGAGAACAAGATCGAGCTTGACCTCGACTTCAATAAGTTCCAGTGGGCCTTGGAGAAGATTGGCTGGCCGTTCGGTAAGAGGCACATTCTGGACATCGGTTGTTCTACGGGAACCCTGCTTGCCAAGGCTCAGGAGATGGTTCCCGAGGACAAAAGCTTGACCGTGGCTGGGGTTGAGATCAACCAAGAGGCTTTGGGCGTAGCCGTTCAGCGTTGCGTGCGAGGCAAGGGCGTGTTTGTCAACCAACTTGAAGACATTAACAAGAAAAATGGCTATGGATATAAGTTCGACTTAATCATCCTGTGGGAGGTCTTGGAGCACGTTCTCGATCCAAGAGCCATGTTCAAGCAGGCCTTGTCTTTTCTGTCCGAGGGCGGCAAGCTCTTGATTTGCGTGCCCAATATGGGTAGTATGGCGGCTCGGATCTTGCACGAGAGGGCTCCCATGTTTGGGCTCGGGCACATAAATATGTTCGATCCCGAGACGCTGGAGAACTTTATTTCCGATGTTCGTAGACCAAAGTGGAACGGCGTTAAGATGGAAACCATCATCTCTTGGCAGCGGGAATGTGAGAACTGGATGCGTTTTAAGGAGCCCATGTCTGACGACGCTAGGCACATGAAAACGGATGAACACAAAGCCGGAGCCGACCTTATTCACCAGCACAATTCTGGTTACAAACTCGTAGCCTTCGTGGAGACTTAATCATGTCTGAGCCCACGCCTCGCCTCTTGATGCCCTCTGCCGGACGCAAGGTTGGCCTGATGCGGGCACTGGAGCGTTATTTCAAGGTCTACCCCTGCGGCCTGCCTCCCCAGGAGTCCGCGGCCTGCTGTCTGGCGGGCAAGGGTAGATATGTGGATCTGCCGCGGGCCGACCAGCCGGTTGAGTTCGGCAAGGCTCTGTTGTCGGCTATCGAGCGCATCGGCATCAACGTGGTCCTGCCGGTTCGCAACGAAGACATGATGCTGCTTGAGCTGTTGCGTTCCAAGATCGAGAGGCTTGGGGCCAAGCTGATTTTGAGCCCGTCCGTGACTATAGCCATCTGCCTGGACAAGATCAAGTTGGCTGCCAAGCTTGAGAAGCACGACTATTCCGTACCGCCCACCATGTCTCCCGACCAATGGCGGGACGAAGTAAACGCATACCCGGCGTTCGCCAAGGCTCGCTATGGATCCGGGTCGCGATTGGCGCAGATCGTCAGAACTCCTGAAGAGTTGGGCGCTCTCTCCTTCAGGCACGAAGACATCGTTGTCCAGCCGGTGCTTGACGGGCAGGAGTACACCGCTGACATGTTCTTTGATCAGTATGGCAAGAAGATTCAAACCGTGGTTCGCAAGCGACTGTCGGCATCGCAGGGCCAGATGGACATCGGCGAGATTGCGCCGCTTGGTGAAGTTCCTCCCGAGATCGAACGGTTTGGTACCAGTTGGTTGGGCTTTGTTGGCCCAATCAACGTGCAGTTCTTCGTCAAGGACGGCAAATACTGGATTACTGATGTGAACCCCCGCTTTTCGGGAGGCATCGGGCTGACCATCACTTCGGGTGCGGACTTCGCAGCCTACCTGCTTGAGATGGTTACCGGAGCGCCGATTATGTTCAGGGAGCCCGTGGTTGGAACCCGAGCGATGAGCTACATCGAGTACGTTTATGGGGCCAAGCCGTGAGTCTCAAGAAAGCCTGGAACCGGCTGATCAACCTACTGATTGCGTTGATAGTCATTGGTGGTTTGGTCATCTGGGCCGTGGTTTCGTTCAAGTCCAACAGAGGCAAGCCGGGAGTTGCTGCCCGGTGCCCGGCTTGCGGCAAGCATCTTCGTGTAATTCTTGAGGAGGATTGAAATGCGTTGTGTCGGCGATGTGGTCTATTCCGGCAAGTGCGTGCGGGGCCGCGAGGTGACGGTGCTCGACTGCAAGACGTGCGGCTTCAAGCACCTGGTTCCGCTGCCAAGCGAAGAGGAGATGGCGGCTTATTACAGGGACAAGTATTTCTCGGAAGAAAAGCCAAACTATGCTGAGACTTCAGGAACAACTTCTGAGTACCAGTTTTTGGTGGACCAAGAAAAAATAGAGTTTGCTCAGCCGTTTGAGGGTGCGATTTTGGACTTTGGTTGTGGTCCCAACGCCCCGTTTTTGAGGCACTGGGTTCGGCAAAGGTCCAGCACGAATTTGATAATCTCGGGGCCGGCGCTCTACGGGGTGGAGCCTACGTTTGTAGCTCCAACCAGAGAACATTCTAAAGTCGATGTAGGGCACGGCGTCAGCGCAACGATGTTTAACAGCATCAGACGATGCCCTAAAATGGAACGCTATGACGTGATCCATCTGGGGTTCGTCCTGGAGCATGTTGTTGATCCGCTGAAGACTGTTTGGGAGTTAAGCGGTTTGCTCAGGGCTGGCGGTCGCATGATTATAGAGGTTCCCAACGACTTTAATTTGCTGCAAATGATTCTTTGGGATAAGCAGGGGGTTCCGTGGTGGGTGTCTAGTCCCGATCACTTGATTTATTGGAACATAGATTCTTTGACGGCTCTGCTTTTTAAGGCTGGGTTAGTTCGGATGGGGTGGGGATTGACCTTCCCTGTTGAGATGTTCATCGCGCAGGGCTTTGACTACAGGACGGATCCCCAAGCCGCCAAAGCGGTAGTTGAAAGTCGGGCTCGGGCGCAGAGTCTTTGGAAAAAGATGGGGGACAGTCGTCCAACTGTGCATTCCGGTGTAGGCCGAACGGTTTGGGTTGTGGCCCGAAAACAGGAGATTTACCCGTGAAAGTCATCGCTGAAATCGGTTCGTGCTGGCTGCGGGACGGCTACCCGCTTGATGACGCTATCCATGCGGCTTTGGCCTGTGGAGCGGACCTGGTAAAGATTCAGTGGTGGTCCAACGAGTGGTCCATCATGCGTCGCCGCGCCATGGTGGCGGGCCTTGACAAGTGGAAGCTGAGCACCAAGGAGGTCCACGATCTTCTCAAGAAGTGGGCTGACAAGTGCGGCAAACCGGTGATCGGGTTCTCGGTTTTTGACCCTAAAGACGTGCAGGCGCTTCAAGATCGCTGTTTCAACGACGAGAAGATTCCCGCGGCCTTCATCAAGACGGCGAGCCAGGAGTGGCAGTGGGCGGCGCTGGCTGAGGCGGTGAGCGGGTTCTCGCTGCAACAAGACGTACCGCTCTACGTGTCGGTTCCGGCCGGGGCGACGATGAGCGTTGGCAACTACTGGTCTGGCAAGCCCATAACCTGGCTGTACTGTGTGCCGGAGTATCCAGCCGAATTCAGCGTAGATACAGAGCAAGAAATGCGGGTGATGATCAACAGGCTTCCGGGTTTTAAGGGAGTTTCGGATCACACGTTCCACGAAAGACCTTTTGTTGGAGGGGCGTTCGATCTCTTGAGAGTTACGGAGAAGCACTTCTGTTATACCGAAGACCTTCGCGGGAAGTGTCCCGATGGTGGCCCTTGGTCCCTGTCTCCAAAGAATTTCGAGAAGTACATGGAGACGGCTCATGGTGTTGGCTAACCGGCTTTTGCTTCCGCAGGAGCGTTTTAACATCAAATATCGGCCCGTGGACACGCAGCGGGTCGCCTGCCCGCGTTGCGGCGGGGCAACCCTGAGAAAGCACTTGGTGCTTTGTTCGTCCTGTGGTAAGATGGGATGTCCCTGCTGCATCGACAAGAAGCAGCGGTGTTCGTCCTGTCGGAAGGACAAGAAATGAGTTACCTTGGGCAAAAGACGGTTTTGATGGGTAGGGACTGCGAAGCTTTGGATATTCTTATCAATATGCACGCAGAAGGAACCCCTCTTAAAATACTCGATGCCACTTATGGCAAGGGAACAATGTGGAAGAAGTGCGGTTTTAGCCCCGATGTTCGCATGGACATTCGCAGCTTACCAAACGTTAATCTTGTGGGTGATTTTACTATTATGAAGGATGTGGGCAGTGGTTCTATGGATGTGATTGTTTTCGATCCTCCTCATTTGCCGACTCATGCGGCAAGCGAGAACAGTTCTAAGATATGGGAAGATCGTTATGGTATTACAGGGAAAGACGAGCTTCGCAAGGGAGACAATGTTTCTCCTATGTTTGCTTTATTTCTTAAACGCGCCAAGGAGGTTTTGACGCCTAACGGTATTATACTTGCCAAGATTGCGGACTTGGTTCACAATCACAGATATCAGTGGCAACAGTTTGATTTTATTAAAGCGGTTTTTGAGGCGGGAATGACCCCTTGTGACATGCTGATCAAAGTTGATCCCCAAGCTGGTAGGCTCAAGTCAAGTAAATGGAAGAAGCAGTCTCATTTTCGCAAGGGACATTGTTACTGGATTGTCGTCCGCAAGGGAAAGAGGTGCGAACGTCCATGAGGCTTTTGGCCAAGGTTATTGCGTTCCCGTTCATGGCGATCTTGTTTGCCATGACCACGGGATGTGCTGTTTGCTTTGTTGTGGTTGCATGGGTTCTGGACAAGGCTGGTTGGACCCAACTTTGGAGCGACGATGATGCCTGAACTGCTCAAACGCGCGATGGTGGAGCTGCGGGGGATCTGCTCACGAAACTGCCGGTCGTGTCTGCCCAGCGAACTTAAGACCGGTTGCAGCATGAGTTTTGAGCAGGCCATGAACATGGGAATGCAGTTTCGAGAAGCAGGCATCAAGGATGTGGTCTTGGCCGGCTTCGGGGATTCGGTGTCGCATCCGGATTTTGACGATATCCTGTTCGGCCTGACCAACAAGATGGGGATCGACGTTACCGTGGTCTGTCGCGTGGATCAGTTTTCCAAGGTCTATCGCATGAGCAAGGTCATCTTTTCGATAGGCTCCTTGGAAGATGCCGAGAATCTTCGCAGCCTTGCTTCGCGGACGTTGAGGTTCTGTCCTCAAATTTATGCGCACGTTTTGCTTGGTTCCGGCATTTCCAAAGACCTGTCCAGGATTGTTCACCTGCTTCAGGCTATACCCAAGTTCAAATCGGTCAACGTCGGATTTCACTTGAAGCTGTGTTCTGATCGGCAGCACGTTCGGGAAATCAAAAGCATCAACAAAGACTTGGAATCTGAAATCAAACGTGCTCGGGAAATCGTTAAGAAAACTCCTGGTGTGGTCATGTGGGACAAGGAACGTTTTTCTAGCCAATGCCCCTTCCGTTTTGGGATGCTCTACATAGGCGCTGACTTCAAGTTGCGGCCCTGCTGCCATCAGCCGTTGGCGGAACCATTGGGAGAGATCAACGAGAAGACTCTCAAGGAGATTTTGGAGTCCGAAAAATACCAGAACTGGCTTCAGAACCCGTGGGGACCGTGCAAGAGGTGTCCCGATACGGGAGGCAAAACGACAGAATCCCCTTGACTTCGCGGCTTTGATTCTGTAGAATATCCGCCAGCGATTCAGGAGATTGGCCGGTGGAAGAGAAGTCCTGGCTGGAAGCGGAGGACCGGTGGCGCTTGTCTTCCGGCGGCACCATTGCGGTGCGGCGGGACGGCCTGGATCGCAAGAACCCTGGTAAATGCCCTCTCGTTTTCGAGTTCTCGGACGGCAGCCAGTCCAAGTTTGGCGGAGCGTATCCTCGCAAGGGCATACTGAGGAACGTGACCCAAAAGACCTACTCGGTCATCGAAGCCAGCGGGATTGCTTTCGAGCCGCAGATTCCGGACGGCTTGAAGCCGTTTTTCTTGGCTGAAGGCTCGGAAATTCCCCTAATTCAGTGGTCTGTGGTCGTGGCCGCGGAATCCTGGATTTTGTGGCTCAAGCAGGAATATCTGGTTCCACGCAACGTGGATGCCTGGTTGTTGGAGTGGTTGAACCTTGATTCTCGACCCAAGTTCAGCGAGTGGGTCAAGACAAAGCAACAGGAGGAGTCTGGTCCCAGGGGGTCTGTTCGGAGAAAGTCGTCTTCGGAGAACAAGCCAAGCGTTCTAGGCAGGCAAAAACCCAGGATTTTAGGAGACTGACATGAATCTGTTCGAGGCACCGAGGTTTCCGGGAGACGACTTCGCGGTTCGCTTCAACGCCAATCAGGTCAAGTGTCTGTGTGAGTTGTTATTGGCTATTCGGAAGTCCAGTCCCGAGCTGTTCGTTGATGAAGATATTGAAATGATGGGGCTCCAATTGGCCTTCCAAGTACACATGACCCAGATGGTTTCTGGAACTGAAGAGCAGAAGCAGTTTGCATCCGAGCAGCTTGCGATGGTTCGTGATGAGATTATTAAACTTTCACATTTGATGGGCCAGAGCCAGGTATAGCCGTGAGCACGATGAAAGAACAGGCCCAGGAACTCTCGGGTCTCATGGATGAGTTTCAGAATCGATTTATTCGCTTGAACGAGTCTGGGGCCACCTTGCAAGAGGCTCTTGATTTTCTGTTGTATTACAAGCGAATGGTTCCCAAGAGTCTTGAGTTTGCAGTAAAAGCTATCAAGGAACAACACGGCAGCATCGCGGAAGATATCGATAGCATGATTTTAAGGGCTCGATCCGGAGACGAGACGGTTCTTACTGACGTTATGCGAGCAGGCAGCGACGCCCTGTTGGGGTACAGGTCTTCACGTAAGATGTGTTCAGAGATTGAACGGGAGATCGAAAGAGATGAGCAAGCGTCGGAGGGGAAGTGACACCTGTTGTGCCCGATGCTCCAAGCTGAAGAAGTGCCGCGAGCACCCAGCCAAGCATCGTAATCCGTGCCTTCACCAGCCTGGCGATGAGTCTTGCCTGTGTGAGCAGAATGGCCGCGGCAAGTTCTGCACGGTGTGCCGCGATTTCGCCGGTCAGCCGCGGGAAGACAAGAACCAGGCCAAGATGTTTCGGGGGTGATTGATCATGTGGAGAAAGATTCTGGCGTTCATGGGTTTTGAGTTCTTGTTGAAAAAACAAGAAACTAAATCTTGCAAACGTGTTACGTCTAAAGAGGAGGGGCCTCTCAAGTTTGTTGACGCTCAGCAGAGCGAGCTTCTAATATTGCAAAAAAGATTAACGGAAGCAGAGAAGTATGCTTCTAACTACAGGGAACTGTTAAAGCTTCAGTCTTGGCCGTTGGAAGAAGACAGCGAAGAGATTGCCTGTTTGTTTTTTTCTCGTTCGGCTTTTTTGGGTCGTTACACCCTGCGTTTTAATACAATTGAAAAGGAGATACGTTTGGTTATTTTCGACAACGTGAGAAGCTTCCATTTAAGCTTTAATCGCGAGGAAGCCCAGTTGCTTCGTGCTGGATTGGACCGTTTGTTTGGCGAGGATCAGGAAAAGGAGATTGAAGCATGAACGTGAAGCGCATTGCGGTTACCATCTTCGTGGCGGGGTTCGTGATTGCGATGTTGGTCGTTGGCATCGGCTCCTGGCACATCGTTCCTCCTGGCCACCGCGGCGTGGCGGTCACAATGGGTAAAGCGGATTCCGTGGCTCGTTCTGACGGCATCACCCTGAAGCTGCCCCTACTGACCACCATCCACAACATGCCCATCAAACAGATCATGCGGGAGGGTAATGCCCCTTCGTTCAGCAGCGATCTCCAGACTGTGAACGTAAGGTTCAACGTGCTCTACCGGATTCCCGAGAAAGAGGTCGTGAACCTTTTCGTGAACTACGCTGGCGATCCCTACGACGTTTTGATTCAGCCCCGCATCCAGGAAGTGCTCAAGCAGCAGACCGCTTTGCATCGGGCCGAGGACATCGTTAAGGCTCGCGAGAAGATCAAGCAGGCGGTTTTGCCTGCGCTCCAGAAGGCCATCAGCGAGGTGGTCATCGTGGACCTGGTGGTTAACAACATCGACCTAACCAAGGAACTGGAGCAGGCCATCGAAAAGAAGCAGGTCATGGAGCAGCAGGCGCTCGCCAAGACCTACGAACTCCAGAAGGCCAACAAGGAGGCTGAAATCACCATCGTGCAGGCCAAGGCTGAGGCTGAAGCCGTGCGCATCAAGGGCGAAGCCCTGAAGTCGAGTCCGGAGGTCATTCAGCTTGAGATTGCCAAGAAGTGGGACGGTAAGGTGCCCACTTATGTTTCAACAACGGCCGGCGGAGCCAACATCCTGCTGCCGGTACAGAAATAGGAGGAAGATCATGTCTAAGCGTCATGCGTCCCGCAAGCAGGTCAGTGTCAGTTCTAAAGATCTTGAGTTCACAGATAGGCTGATTCGGAAGTGGGCGGAGCAGCTTCAGGTCGGGTTGTCGAAGTTGCCTGTCGAGACCCCCAAGAAGGGAACCTACCTTGAGATGACTATAGTGTTGATTAAAAACGGAAAGACAGAGCTTTTGGCTGCCGGTAGGGCCGACATGAAGGTCTTGGCGAAGACCCTAGCGGGCAAGTCTTCGGTGTCTCACTGGGGCGTGTAGCCATTAACAACGGCCGGTGGAGCCAACCTGCTGCCGGTACAGAAATAGGATACGACGGGAAGGCGGTCCATGAGTAAATCTAATTCCCAAAAAACCGAAGACATCAACGTTATCCGCTCAGTTCCTCTGATGGCTGCCAGGGCCGGCAAGGAGTCTCGGTTTGCACCAGGATCTTGGGATGAGATCGAAGACCGGATAAACAACATCAAGGCTCCTGATGGAATTCGGGTGACGCCGCATTTCGAGAAAATCGTTTCTGGGGGTTCTTGCAAGATAATAGAAAGCTGTATTGTATATAGTGCTTGTTTCAGGGAGCTTCGTCTTAAGATCGTAGACAGGGACAACAAGCAGGAAAAAACCTTGTCTCTTAACAAAGACGAGGCTTACAAACTGTATCTCGGTCTCGCCAGACTGTTCAGAAAGCCCGGAGATCCGGAGATTCCGGAAGAACCAGAACAAGGACCTTTCGACTAATGCCTGACCACGGATTCACCCACGAGAGCACTCACAACGAGAGCATCGAGTGGTACACACCTCCGGGCATCTTTAAGGCGCTCAGGCTGGAGTTCGACCTCGATCCGGCATCTCCGGGCGCTGCGAGAGTTCCGTGGTTGCCGGCCAAGAAGCATCTGACTGCCGCGGAAGACGGCCTGAAGACGCCTTGGGAGGGCAGGGTCTGGCTGAACCCCCCCTACGGCTCAGAAACAACCGTCTGGATGGAGAAGTTCGTTGCTCACCACAACGGGGTCATGCTCGTGTTCTCGCGAACTGACACCTGGTGGTTTCACAACTTAGCTGTGAAGGCTGATGCACTGTGTTTCGTCAAGGGCCGGATAAAGTTTGTGGCATCCAACGGGGAGGTTGGCAAGTCCGGCAGCGGCGCTGGTTCGTTGCTGCTGGCTTGCGGATCCGAGTGTGTCGAGGCTCTGCGCAACAGCGGGTTGGGTTTCTTTGTGGAGATCTAAGAATGTTCTCCGTCCCCAAAAACATCATGGAATTGCTGCCGCAGGCTACGGTGGCCGACTTGATCAGGATGATGGAGTTGGCAAGCGAGCAGTATTCCGGCGAAGAAGTTAATAAGGTGGAGCTTGAACTGGAGACCAACAAGGGTAAATACGTGATAATTGTCAGCAAAGAGGAGACCTAAATGAGCAAGAAGAAATCCGTTAGGCAGGAGAAATCGTGCGACATCCACCAGATAGAACAGCAGATAAATGACAAGGTTCAGCAGACAATATTAAAAGCTTTGGAGCCTTGGGTTAAATGTATAGCCCGTCTGCGCCGCGAGCTTGCTTTGCGTGATTGGGTTTTGGAATCTCCAGAATTGTTGGAGAAGCTGGCTGCGGTCGAGCACGAGCGGTGGATGCGGAACGCCAAGACTCTGCTTGAGCAAGAGACTATCAGCCAGGAGCATCGAGATCGTTGGTTACGGGAATGCCTCATGCCCTACACCCACCTCAGCGAGGGAATGAAGGAGTATGACCGCATCGAGGCCCGCCGCTCCTTGGCGGTGATCTTTGAGACGCTCGAACAGAAGATAGAGGAGTTGATGGGTGAGAGGGAGGGGAAAGCGTAGATGCCTGGAAAAGACCTTGGTACATGGCATGTGCGTGTTAAATTCCGGAACGGTTCTGGATTTATTCAGGAGTGGAGCACCGGAGCACGATATGGTGGAGGCACGGAGGGCACGAGTCCTCTTGGTGAGCGCCGCATCGAACCTTCTTGGAAAACAGAAGAAGACGTATTAAGGACCATGTTTTACATGTTTACTGAGGGAAACTATTCTTGCGATTGCAACCGCCGTTTATTTTTGGATTGGGCCGCACAGAGAGAAAGGCCCGAGAACGGCCACGCTTGCGGCAACGAGCTTGAACTAGAGGAGCTTACTGCCATCGCCCCTGATGGGCGCGAGATACCCCTGTTCGTCTTTGGTTTCATAGCGAAGTGAGCAAGAAGGAGATTCTTTGATGGACATCGAGAAACAACACGCAACAAAGAAAGAATATCCGCCAGTCTTGGATGTCTGTTGCGGCCCAAAGGGAATGTGGTTCAACAAGCACGACCTTAGGTGTTTATATGTGGATAATCGCCGAGAATACTGGCGCATGGAACACCCGTCTGGAACGCGCACCGCAAACATAGACCCGGACCTTGTTGTTGATTTTACGAAACTTCCATTTCCAAACGATACATTTGCGCTAGTGGTGATGGACCCGCCACATATCCCGCAGGAAACAAATTCGGGCATGGTGGTAAGACAGTACGGACGCCTTGCTGGCGATTGGCAAACAATGCTGCGCCACGGATTCCGTGAATGCTTTCGCGTATTGCGCCCAGACGGCACGCTAATTTTTAAATGGAACGAGGTGCGCATTCCGATAAAGGAGATTCTTCCGTTGGCTGTTGTTCCTCCGTTGTTTGGACACAAATCGGGAAAGTTCATGCAAACGCACTGGGTTGCATTTTTGAAGCCAGTTGAACCGCAACACACTCACACAGAAAACGAGGTGTAGCGAATGGACATCGAGAAACAACTCGAACAAATCAGGAGAGAGACCGAGGCTCGTTGCCCCAAGTGTAACCACTTGTTTGATGGCGAGGAACTAGGTGACAACGGGCTCATAACCTTCTGGGCGGAAGACGGCCCGCAGGAGGTTGAGTGTCCGAACTGCGAGGCTATGCTGGTGATCGAGGAGAGCGTGAGCAGGACTTACGAGGTCAAGGAGAAGGGTGAAAGATGAGCTTTGGATCGTCCGCGTCTCGAAGACGCGAAGCCTCCAGAAAACACGCTCTTCACGAACACAAGTGCAGGTGTGGTCGAATTATCAATGGCAATGCTTACTACCAGCACCGGAAGAGTTGTCCTTGTTACAGGGTGTGGAGGGCGCACCAAGATGCTCGCCAGGAAGTTGAAAAGAGTTTGAATTCGACGAAGGACGCTTATATCCCCATGGATTTGGAGGACTGTTTTGTTCGGTTAAAGAAGATCGTCAGGTCCAAAGATATCGAGAAACTGAAGAACGGCAACGAAGACGACATGGGTCAATGTCATTTCGGTCTCGGCATGTGGATGCGAAACAACTGGGGCTTATGGGGTAGCACTCCACCCGTCCAAGGTTCGCGACTTGCTAAGTGGTTTAACGAGCAGGGGGTTCGCCACCCCGATGACATGTCGGGAATCATCTTAACCTCCTTCTGGAGGCACCTTAACAATCGCCCCATCGATCTCTGTGGGCAGGTGAAGTATTATCGGGACTACTGGAGCAAGTTGAAGGTTGCACAATCAACGATTATTGACAAGGAGATAGAGAAAAAAAAAGGGGGGGGTATACCGTTTCAATGACACCAAAACACCCATCTCCGGAAATAGGTATTTTCGGAGATAATACGATACAGAAGAAGCATAAAAGCGTCGTAAGTCCTTGAGCCGTGGGCACTTGCGTTCGTTCTCTCTTTGGAGGTTTTTGGGGAAAGCGGTCTTGACTTGCCGGCGAAGATCTCTAGAATGGTGTATCCAGAGACGGCCTTAAACGGTCGTTTAGGCCGGGGTCTGAAGATGGAATTGCCCGTTGAAACGGGCTAGAAACAGGAGATTGTCATGTCCAGCAGCGGAAAAACACTCGCTAAGAAGCCGAATCCGGTGTACCTCAAGATCGGAACCGTGATCCGAACCCGTCGTAAGGCCCTCGGAATGGTTCAGAAGCCGTTCTCCAAGAAGATTCGCCTGGCCCAGGCTCAGCTTTCTCGGCTGGAAAACGGCCAACAGGGGATGCGCTTCGATGTGCTCCTGAGAATTTCCAAGGCCTTGAACGCCGCGCCCAGCGAGATTTTGGTTGAAGCGGGTCTTTAAGCTCCCATGACCCTCCCCGAACGCAAGTTCATCCGCAAACCCCAGATCGAGGCGGTGCTGAAGCACCTGGATAGAGGCAAACACCCCAAGAGGGACCGCATGTTGGTCCTTCTGGCTGCCTCGCTGGGGCTGCGGGTAACGGAGGTGGTCAGCTTGAGGAAGCTGGCTTTCCGGGACTTGCTCAAGGGGTGGGTTTGGGTCCGTAGCGCGAAGAAGCGGGACGGCGGCAAGCGCCCGGAGGAACGCCTGCCTGTTCCTCCGGGCATCTTGCCTGAGCTTAAGGCCTATCTACGCGGCAAGGGCTGGAAGGAGTTCCTGTTCCCAGGCCGGGCCAACGGCCACATGTCCGAGCGATACGCCTTCCAACTGTTCTCGGATGCCTGCAAGGCCTGCGGCTTCGGGCACAAGAGCTTCCATGCGCTGCGCCACTATCGCGGGTTCACGGTTCAGGAGGCGAAGGGTGACCTCGACTGGACCCGCCGCATGATGCGGCACGAGAGCGTCGCAACCACGCAGATCTACACGGAGAGAACCCCGGACGAGGAGCAGCAGCTTGCGAAGGAGATTGGCTGGTAGTTTTTCCTTGACTTTGCGAGGGATTCGCAGTAAAATGCGAACGTGAAGTAAAACGGAGATTGGATTAGGAGATTGCCATGAAAATCATCGAGGGAATGAAGCGTCTCAAGGTCATCCTGAAGCGGATGCAGGACAACACCCAGCAGGTTGCCGTGTATTCTTCGATTCTCAGTACCTTCTTTTGCAACAGAGCAGTTTAGATTCGATATTATCGACAAGCTTCCCTGTCCTCAAGAGTTTGATTGGTACGAAACCTTTTTGGTTTGGGAAGAGGATGATCCTCATAACCACGCGAAGCACCAAAGCCATGAAGTGTTTCGAGATTGCGGCTTAAGGTTTGGCTTCATGGTCAAGGGGGACTTTAGGGAGTTTTGCATGTGGCCCTGTTCCCAAATAGGCTCCTGTCCCCCGAACGGGGGTAGGATGTTTATGCGTCCAATAAGGCTGAAATGGATAGACGTTCCGTTTGTAGCCCATCTTGTTTTACGCCAACAACCAAGCGAGATTTGGTCTTTTGCAAAGTATCCAATCGTGCTTACGATTTCCGTTCGTGGAGTTCTCTACAAGAGCTGAGGGGCAAAACGTGAAGATTCTCGTTTGCAACGATGATGGTTACGACGCTCCAGGAATCAAGATTCTCCGCAGAACCCTCAAGGCGGCTGGCCACAAGGTCTTCTCTATCGCTCCCCGCGTGGACAAAAGCGGCAGCGGATCGGCGGTATCGATCAACAAATATTTGGGGTGGAACAAAAAAGAAAACTACTTGACCGTGGACGCAACCCCCCTGGACTGCCTTCGCTTTGGATTGACGGAGTTTTCTCCGGACATGGTGATCGCTGGAGTGAACGACGGAGCCAATATAGGCAGGCATCCTCTGACTTCAGGCACTGTCTGCCTGGCTGCTTACGCTGCCGAGGAGGGCATTCCTTCGGCAGCCATCAGCCAGCATCGGGGAAACTTCGAGGTTGCGAAGAGCATACTTCTCTCTGTTATTGACAAAACACTCAACAAGTACGCTCTCAAGTCCGGACAGTTTCTGAATATCAACCTGCCTTCCACCCTCGTGGACAAAGCGTCATATTGGGATCAAAAGATTACTTCTCAAATACAGGGTGGTATTGTTTGCGAAACAACAGATATTTCCTCAAACAAAGAGATGCTGTGGTTTTGCATCAAATCCCGGTGGTCCGAGGCTCACCGTTACGAGAAAATGCTTGATGCTGGTGTAGTTTTGTTTCAAATCCTTGGCACTTTTGCTTCGGGGGGTGGGGAGATGGATCATGGCCAGCCGCGGAAGACTAAGAATCAAAAACCAAAACGTTCGGGTCACAAGCGATGACGTGCTGCCGCTAGTCTGCTCTACTTGCTGTTCACGTTTCAATCGGGCGGTTTCCTGTGACGAGATGTTCGTGGAGTGCCCCTCCTGCGGCAGTCGGAAGATTCGCGTGCTTCCCCCCGCGAAAATACTTGATTTGGTCGAGGCGAGGCACTATAATAAATCCTCTTCGGAAGCCCGCAAGTCGCCCGAGGAGACTGAGGGGGTTGTTCGGGTGGACTTCACCAGGTTCTTCGAGGAAACAGAGATTGTCGAGGAGGTTGTCCTGTCAACTACCGCTGGGGCTTAAGCCCCGCGGCTTGTAACTAGCCGGCCGCGAAGCCGGTTGCTACAATAGGCGCGTTGACAAGCGCCCGAGCCCGGATGTTCCGGGCAGCATTGAAGTCGGCGTTAAGGGAGTGGCCGCAGTGGCGACAAACAAACTCGGACTGGCTCTTGCGGTTGGCCTT
>Ga0180007_10004332_pt1 | contig 15079 bp, 13 predicted proteins | sample MM_PC_MetaG_FD_121122 | JGI IMG/M metagenome (GOLD analysis project Ga0180007, IMG submission 121122) | Groundwater microbial communities from the Aspo Hard Rock Laboratory (HRL) deep subsurface site, Sweden - MM_PC_MetaG | ecosystem: Environmental > Aquatic > Deep subsurface > Groundwater... | reverse complement strand
TTATGAAAGTTATCGTTTTGGCTGCAGGCCGTAGCAAGAGATTAAAGCCCTTGAGCGATAAAGTCCTGCTAAGTTTTCTGGGCAAGACCCTTATAGAACACCAGTTGAACCAGTTAAGTGAAGCAGGTCTGGCAGATGTGATAATTGTCGGCGGCGCACATAATATTGAAGTGCTGCGTGAACTGACCAATAATCTTTCCAATAAAATTATTGTAACTGAACAAAAAGACCTGGATGCTGATATGGCCGGGGCAGTCCTTAGCACAGAAAAATTTCTTAAGCATGACCCGGTGCTGGTAATCAGCGCTAATGATGTAGTTGATGAGACTGCCTACGGGGATATCATCAGGATTTCAAAGGATACGAGCTTAGACGGCTGTCTTATAGGCAAAAAAGTTACATCCTATTTTCCTGGCGGTTACCTGAAGGTAGATGAAAAGGGTTTGCTTGAGAGTATAATAGAAAAGCCTGGTGAAGGTAACGAACCGAGCGATGTCATTAACCTGGTAGTGCACTACCACGCAGACGGCACAAAGCTGATTGAAAATTTAAGGCAGACCAAATCAGACTCGGACGACCTGTATGAAACGACAATAGATAAAATGATCAAGGCAGGAGCTAAAATTAAGGTAGTCCCTTATGAAGGCCCATGGCATCCCATTAAATATCCATGGCATGTTTTTGATGTTGCCGCCTATTACTTTAGCAAAGGGAAAAAGTATATTTCCAAAAACGCACATATCTCCGATAAAGCCATCATCAAGGGTGATGTCATAATAGAAGACGGAGTAAAGGTTTTTGAAAATGCGATTATCAGAGGGCCTGCCTACTTAGGTAAAAACACAGTGGTGGCAAATAATGCTCTGGTGCGAGATTCTTATGTGGGCGAAGACTGCGTAGTAGGATTCAGCACGGAAATAGCCCGCAGTTTTTTAGGCAATAATGTCTGGACCCATGCCAATTATATCGGAGACAGTATAATCGGAAATAACTGCTCATTTGGCTCCGGGGCAGTGACAGGAAACCTGCGGATTGATGAGAAAAACATCAGTGTAAATATTTCTGACAATAAAATAGATTCGGGCAGAAATAAACTGGGGTTGATCATGGGTGATAATGTCCGCTGTGGCATCAATACCAGTTTTATGCCGGGAATAAAAATAGGCAATAATTGCTTCATAGGTGCAGGTATTATTGTGGGCCAGGATATTGAGGATAACATGTTTGTCTATGGTAAAGTTGAACTTATAGTAAAAGAAAACACGGCTGAGCTGGACAGCAATTTGCGTGCACAAATGAAGCGAGCACTTAAATAAAAGCCTATAAAAGTAAGCGCTGCGGTAGTGTAAGAAAAGGGGATGTGGAGATAAAGGAGATAAGGGGATAAGATTTTGAATTAAAAATTAAGAATTAAAAATGAATAATCTTCATATCCCCTATATCTCCTTATCCCCCTTCTTACACTCTTAATGGATAGTAATTTTAGGAGACCAAAAAGATGAAAAAAATACTAATAGCAGCTCTTTTTTGGGGAGCAGGTCTTTGGGCATGTCAGAATGGGGTCGTGTGTAGTAATGGCTCTTGTCGGGTGATGAGCTTAGATGCCGTAACCTTCAAATCTGATGGAAGAGTTGTAGGTGGAGGATATTCCCTTGAGAAGGATAAAGATATGTGGGCAGTCTGGAAGTTTGTCATTCCAAAAGATGCTTCTCTTGATGAGATGTCTGGTTTAGGAAGCCCATTTGTCAGGGTAAACATCTCCTGCGGTGTTAAACAAAATGGTCTAAGCACAGAGGTCTGGCCCTCTCCATACACACCAATCCTGTCCATCTCTTACTCCAATTTGACAACTAAAATGACTGCGCCCATTCGGTCTGAAACCATTCATCTTATAGACTCAGCAAGGCAAAGGAGTGGAATAGCTGTGATGGATTATTATGTCAGTATGATGGAAGAAGGGACCGAGCTTACCGTAAAGCTCACCAGGCCAGCATATTTGGAGGCTCCAACTATTTCTGTCAATAAGGATTCTTGCTGGCTCACCTATATCTACAGAAAGGGTCCTCCCCATTCTCCTCCTGATCCATACGAGCCAAATGATGACTCTGAGTCTGCTTACGAAATTAAAGAAGACAGGCTTGAGGCTTCTATCTGGGATGGAAAGGTTATTAAGCCGATAGATGTTGACTGGTATAAATTTGAGATGAAAAAGTTCTCTACTTTTGAGATTGAGGTAAAGCCAAAAGAAGAGAAATCAAAGATGATGCCAAGCTTAGAGCTTTTTAACAAACAAAATAAGCGGATTGCTTTTGTAAAAGGAAGGGAGTCTGCCACTCTCACCTGGCAAGGAATGGGAATATTTTGTCTTAAAGTAAGCAACGCAAATCAAACCGAGTCAAGCGAAATGAAGTATATCCTCACCATAATTCAGAAGTAAAGGAATAAATCTACAGATTACACAGATTATACCCAAATGAATCAGGTTTCCAAAAAAATTGTAAGCGTTTAGGCAGTGTAAGAAAAGGGGATATGGGGATTATTTCAGATAAGGAGATATTATGATGTAACATATTTCTCCGCTTTTCCATTTTTCCTTAAGGGACTTTAGAATTATACCTTTATCATCTTCATATCTCCTTATCCCCTTTCATTAAAAAAACAAAGAGGGAAAAGAATATCTCTTTTCCCTCTCTTTCTTCAATCCCTAAGTTTTCAGCTTACCCCTCTTCTCCCGCTGCTGGTGCTTCAGTAGCAGTTGGTGTCCCTTCTTCTACTGGTGCTGCTGTTTCCTCTTCAGTTGGTGCCGGTGTCTCTTCTGTTGTTGTCTCAACAGGTGTTTCTGTCTTTCCAAAACAACCAATCATAGCGATGGAACACATAGCTATTACCAGACAAATACTCAGATTTAATATGAAGCGTTTCATTCTTTCACCTCCTTTTCATTACTTTGGCAAAATTTCTACCTTTTGCTAAAGAAAATATATCTACATACTTATTGTCTTGTCAAGATATTTTTTTGCAAGGAGCAAAAAATATGAGGTTTACAGTAAGCATTCAGGTAGTGTAAGCAAAGGAGATATGGAGATTAAGGGGATAAAATTTTGAATTAAAAATTAAGAATTAAAAATGAATAATCTCCATATCCCCTATATCTACTTATCCCCTTTCTTACACTCTTGATGTATAGCCTGAATGGTTACGAATTATACATCATTACATCACATCGCCGATAGGTCAGCTAACTTAAGGAATAGGTCTGAGATGTGAAATAAAAGAGCCTGTCTGTTCTCTCGTATCTTTTGGTCATTAGCCTGCACCAGGACCTCATCAAAGAATTTATCTATGCCTGGTCGCAGTTTTGAGAGTAAGAGAAACGCCTCATCATAATCCTTCCTTTTACAAACTGATTGGAGATCAAGTTCTGTCTTTGTCAGGATAGAATATAGCTCCTTTTCTGCTGGTTCTGCGAGAAGGCTTTCATCAAACCCCTTTCTCTCTGCACCCTTTAGTATATTCATCACCCTTTTTATACTCACCGTAAGGTCGGAAAATCCCTCTTGTTTCATAAAGTTTGATAGAGCCTCTGCCCTCTGGCGGCAATTTTTTGGGTCGTTAAAACCTGCTGATAAGACCGCCTCTATAACACCCCTACCAAAGGAAGAAGAGAGCACAAAGAAAAGCCTCTGCCTGAGGAAAGGAAGGAGGCTCTCCATTATCTTTTTTTCATCCATCCGCTCATAACCCTTGCAGGCTTCACTGATAATAGAGGCAAGAAGAACCCTTGTCTTAAAATCTGCCTCTAAGATAATCTGGATAACAGAATTTCCAGCCCTTCGTAAGCCCTGTGGGTCCTCAGAGCCTTTGGGAATATAACCCAGAGCAAAATATCCAACCAATGTATCTATCCTATCAGCTAAGTTCACAACCTTAGCAATAGAAGAGTCTGGCAAGGGTTCATAATGCTCCCTTATTGCCTCAGCTATCTCTTCTTCTATGCCACCAGCCTTAGCATAATGATACCCCATAATACCCTGGAGCTTTGGAAACTCACCTGTCATCTGAGTCATTAAATCAGCCTTAGCTAAATACGCCGTTCTTTCCACATATCTAATATCTTTTGGCTCAAGCAGTCGCAGGCTTAAAGATGTGGCTAATCTCACACATCTTAAGGTCTTCTCATGGACAGACCCCAACCCTTCCTGCCATGTAACACCCTTCAGTCTTCCTGCAAAAGTTTCAAGCGGAATCTTCTTGTCTTCCTTCCAGAAGAATGAGGCATCAGCCAGCCTTGCCGACAGAACCCTTTCATACCCTTTTCTTATCAAAACACCCTTTTTAGAATTTGAGACAGCCAAAAACCAGGGAGCCAATTCACCATCTTTTAGAAGAGGAAAGTATCTTTGGTGAGAGACCATAGAGGCAATAACCACATCCTTTGGTATCTTTAAGTATTTCTTGTTGAATTCACCCCTGATTATCACCGGGTCTTCAACCATATTAACTACCTCATCCAAAAGTGCGGAAGATGCCAGGAGTTCAGCTTCAACACTTTTTGCTTCATCTTTGAGCTTAGAAAGGATGTATTCCTTTCTCTCCTTCTGGTCTGCCATCACCCCATTTTCTCTGAGACAAGAAAGGTAAGATGCTGGAGAGGTTATAAAGATGGGTGGTCTTCCTCGCAGACCCAAAGACTCTCTCTGTGTTTGGACATCTTCAATCTCAAAGGGAATGAGTTTATCTCCCAAAAGTGCCACTAACCATCTGATAGGTCTGGCAAAGGTAAAATCCCGTTTCCACCTCATAGACTTTGGAAAGGATAGGGATTTTATAAGCTGAGGAAGAACCTTTTGGACAATATCTTCTATTGGTCTTCTCTCCTTCTTCTTTATCAGACACCAGTATTCCCCGCCTTTTTTCTCTATTTTAACCAAATCCTTTGGCAAGACAGAATGTTTCCTGGCAAATCCATCTGGAGAGGTTGTGGCTGGAGGACCTACTATCTCTTGGTCTTTTGTTTCAGCCTCCTTCACAGAAAAGAGGATAAGGCTGAGCCTTCTTGGTGTGCCATAGACCTCCGAAAAGCTAAATTCTATTGCATTTTCAGAAAACAACCTTTCTGCCTCTATCTTCAGCTGAGAGAGTGCTGGTTCTATATAAGAGGCAGGAAGCTCCTCTGTTCCAATCTCAAGCAAAAGGTCTTTTATATATTTTTTTTCTTTAATTGACATTTTCGTAATGAGATATTTCTTTCAAGTAGCAAGAAATATTCTGATATTTAGTTTATCACATTTCTTTCTCTTTGTCAATTTCCTTGTTTTTTGGAGTAATAATACATTTTCTTGACATATTTAGAAAATGGTGATATATTTATACAAATTATGGAAAAGAAATGTTGTGATGTCCGAGGGTGTCCGGCAAGCTATTATTTAACTTGCGATGCTTACAAAGAAGGAAAGAACTGCTTTGAAATAGAGGCTGAAATTCCTTGTTGTAAAAGGCAGACTGACTGCACAGAGTGCAATATTTATAGGAAACTGAATAATGGCAAAGATTGATGAGTATCTAAAAGAATTGTTGGATAAGAAGGGCTCAGACCTTCATATCAGGACAGGCGAACCTCCTATCCTGAGGGTTAATGGAAGACTCACAAAGGCTCAGTTGCCAATCCTCTCAAGTGACGATACAAAGAATGTCCTCTTTGAAATACTCAATGAAGAGAGAAAGAAAATTTTTACAGAAACAAGGGAATTGGATGTTGCCTATACGCCGCAAGGTTGGGAGACAAGGTTTAGAGTCAATATTTATTGGCAACAGAATAGTGTTGGAGCAGCAATTAGAGCCATTCCGCTTAAGATTCCCACAGTTGAAGAGCTTGAGCTTCCCATTATCTTGAAGGATGTTGCCTTAAAATCCCGTGGTATGATTCTGGTTACAGGTCCAACTGGTTCTGGAAAGTCAACTACCCTGGCTGCCATTGTCAATCACATAAATCAGACCAGAAGGTGCAACATTATCACTATTGAGGACCCGGTAGAGTTTATCTATAAAGATGACCTTGCCTCTATAAACCAGAGGGAATTGGGTGTAGACACAAGGTCTTTTGCTGAAGCCTTAAAGCATGTGACCAGAGAAGATCCTGATATTGTCTTAGTGGGTGAGTTAAGGGATTTGGAGACAATAGGTGCGGCAGTCACTGCGGCTGAGACCGGGCAGTTAGTCCTTACAACCCTACACACCACAGATGCTGTCCAGACAATAGATAGAATAATAGATGTCTATCCCCCTGACCAGCAGACCCAGATACGGGCACAACTTTCAATGACTATTCAGGCTGTTCTCTCTCAAACACTACTCATCAAAGCAGATGGAAAGGGAAGGGCTGTTGCCACAGAGCTGCTGATAGCTAACACTGGAGTAAGAAGCTTGATACGGACAGGCAAGAGCCACCAGATTTACTCCATTATTCAGGGTGGAGCAAAGTTTGGCATGCATACCCTGGACCAATCCTTGCTCTCTTTGTGCAAAAGGGGTGTAGTCAGTTATGCTGAAGCTATTCAGAAAACATCAAATCCCACAGAATTTGAGCAAAGGGCACAAAGGATGGGAGTGTCGTTATGAATCGCGAATTGCGAATTGCGGATCGCGAATTGAAAAATAGAATTGCAAATTTAATAAATTAAAGATTCGCGATTAACGATTCGCGATTGACGATTAAAAATGGCTATTGAAAAACTTTTAGAGGTAATGCTAAAGAAGGGGGCTTCGGACCTTCATATAAAGTCTGGTTCACCACCCTTAATAAGGCTACACGGAGACCTTCTCCAATTAAAGGAGATACGGCCTTTGACTATTGATGAGGCAGAAAAGCTCTCCCTCTCTCTCTTAACAGATGCCCAGAAAAAAAGGTTTAGAGAAGAGATGGCACTTGACCTCTGCGTAGATATACCAGGCTTAGCCAGGTTCCGAACACATCTATTCTTCCAGCAAAGGGCTGTATCTTCAGTCTTTCGGGCTATTCCCTACGAGATTCGGACAACAGATCAGCTCAATGTTCCTGCATCTGTGAAGAGCCTCTGCACAAGACCAAGGGGCTTAATTCTAGTCACAGGGCCAGCCTCTTCGGGAAAATCAACCACATTGGCCAGCCTCGTAAACTTTGTTAATGAGAATACTGGTTCTCATATTATTACCATTGAAGACCCAATAGAATTCATCCATCCCTGCAAGAAATCGCTTATCAATCAAAGGCAAATAGGCTCTGATACCTTAGGCTTTAAAGAGGCGCTAAAGCATGTCTTTCGTCAGGACCCGGATATAATTTTAATCGGAGAGATGAGAGACTTAGAGACAATCCAGACAGCAATCACAGCCGCAGAGACTGGACACTTAGTTTTTGGCACACTCCATACCCCTGATGCCACCCAGACGATTGATAGAATCATTGATGTCTTTCCTCCATATCAACAACAGCAGATCAGAATTCAGGTCTCAGCAAACCTTCAGGGAATACTATCCCAAATTCTGGTAAAGAGGGCTGATGGAAATGGTCGGGTGGCAGCATTTGAGGTGCTTATCGCTGTCCCTGCTGTCCGAAACCTTATCCGTGAGGGAAGGACATTTCAGATTCCATCATTCTTACAGGTTGGAAGGAGGCAGGGGATGATCTCCCTGAATCAATCCCTTATTGACCTCTCAAAAGAAGGAATTATCAGACCAGAGGAGGCCATAGCTAAGGCAACGGATGTCTCTGAGCTTACCGCAGTCCTGACAGGCGGAGAGGAGACTCAAAAATAAAATAGAAAAAGAAACACGAAAGCCCGAAACAATGAAATTCCGAAAGAGAGAAAATGGATTGAACCACAAAGAGCACAAAGATAAAGATATTAAAAATTATTTTTATAACTCTTTGTGTCCTTCGTGTTCTTTGTGGTTAAAAATATTTTTTTCTGGTTTTCGTTTTTTCGGGGTTTCGTGATTATATTTTATTTCTCTAAAGGTTAATTTTACTTCAGATGGGTAAATAGTTACCTCTTTTTCGGGAACTGGAGCGTTATAAATGAAAATAGGTGTAGTGAGCGATTCTCACAAAAACTTAACCTATCTTAGAAAAGCAGTTGAACTTATAATAAAAGAGGGTGCAGAATACATTATCCATTTGGGAGATGATTATCAGGATGCTGAGATTTTGAGGGAATACCCGCTAATGTGCTTTCGGGTTCCTGGGGTCTTCTGTCCTGAATACTTTAATGAGACCATTAAAAACAGGATACGAGAAGAGATTTCTGGGATAAAGATCCTTATCACCCATACCCTTTCATCCCATAAAAACGACCAGAAGGAGGATTTAGTTCCAGAGGATATAATAAGAAATAAAGAGGTGGATTTGGTGCTTTTTGGCCACACCCATCTTTATGAAATAAAAAAGGAAGGAGGGGTTCTCTGTTTTAACCCCGGACACCTTCAGGAAATAATGACCAAAGGAAGGTCTGCAACCTTTGGGATTGTTACCATTGCTGATAAAGAGATTACTTGCACAGTTTTTGACCTTGAAGGGAATAAGATAGTTGATAGTTTATAGTTGATGGTTGATAGACTATAAACCATAAACTATAAACTATAAACTAATTTATGGAGGTAAATTATGGCAAAGAGAAGTCTTTCTGTTCTCAAGGCAAATAGGCAGAATATAAAGAGGGCGTCAAGGAATAAGTCCATAAAGTCTGAGATAAAGACCTATATTAAGAAGACAGTCGAAGCTGTTCTTGACAAGGAAAAAGAAAAGGCAGAGGAGCTTTTAGGACTTTCCCAGAAGAAACTTGACAAGGCAGCAAAGAAAGGGATACTCCATCCAAATAAGTCTGCTCGCTATAAGTCAAAGTTAGCCAAAAAGGTTGCGGTTCTATTAAGCTAATGGGACTTTAGATTTACACTTATTCTTTTGACACAGATTAACACAGATGGACACTGATAAGAATTAAAAAATTATCTGTGAGTATCAGTGTAGATCAGTGTCTAAAAATATTTATGTTAATCAGTGTCTGAATTTATGTTCAAAATCCTTAAAATCGAAGTTTTCTAAAGTCCAAAAGCAATGTATGTTCATCAACCTGCCTTTGTTGGTCCGGTCACCGGGCTACTTGACCTTTCACGGAAGAATGGGGTTGATATCTTAAAGATACGGCTTTCAGAGATAACACAAAATTACCTTGAAAGCGAAAGGAATATAGATGAAATCCCTCAGTTTTTGGTGATAGTAAGCATGCTTTGCTTCCTGAAATCCCAAAGGCTCCTTTTTGGAGAGACTGAGGTCGAAGAAGAAGAGGATACTTCCTTTCAGAATATAGAGGATTATAGGCTCTATAAAGATGCCAGCCTATGGTTTTCTGATAAGCTTTCCCAAGCAGATAATATATTCTTTAATCTGCCTGCCACAATGGATGATGAGCAAGAGCGGGAGGTAGAGGTGTCCCTATCCAACCTCATTCTTCATGTAACTGAAATCTTCTTATCAAAGGAAGAAAAAGGGGAGATTGTGATTGATGAGATACGGGTTTCAGAGAAGATAGAGGAGATAATAAGGAGACTTGAAGAGATTAGAAGGATAAGCTTTATTAACCTCATTGCTAATCTGAGAGACAGAATAGAATTGGTTGTCACCTTTCTTGCCCTTCTTGAGCTTGTGAAAAGAGGCTTTCTCAGGGCTGTTCAGTATAAACCCTTTGCTCCTATATGGATAATCAGAAGATAAAGGCAATTATAGAGGCTCTGGTCTTTGCATCTCCTGAGCCTGTTACGGTAAAGAAAATAACAGATATTCTTGAGGAGAAGGAGGCTACTGTCAAAGAAGCTATCTTTGGTCTGCAGAATGACCTTATTCTTCGTGGTATAGAGCTTATCTTCGTAGCTGGAGGCTGGAGGCTCCAGACAAGACCAGAGTTTTCTGAGTGGATAAAGAAGCTGAAACCAGCCAAGAAAATAAATCTTACCAAGCCAAGCCTCATTACCCTATCCATCATTGCCTATAAGCAACCTGTTACAAAGGCAGAGATAGAGGTTATCCGTGGGGTGAGTAGTGAGGGTCCAATAGAACATCTGATGAAGCTTATGCTTGTTGAGATAGCGGGTCAGAAGAAGGCACCAGGTAATCCTTTCCTTTACAGGACAACAAAGAAATTTTTGTCTTTGCTTGGTCTGCCTGATATCTCAGCATTGCCAAAGATAGAAAATGCTTAAATCAGAATACAGAATACAGAATACAGAATACAGAATATCTTCTCTTATCTGTGCTGTGCTCTGTGCCCTGTTTATTCCTTCAATATGCCTTGCTGCACCACCCATATATAATCCGTCCAAATCTATCTCATACGAATATGCCTCAACAACCACCAAAGCTGTTACTACTGGTATAGCAAACGTTCTGTTCCTCTGTGTTGAATTCAAGGATGTGAAGTTTCAACCAGATGCCTGTTTTGAAGATTTAATCTCAAGGTTTGTTGATTATTATCAAGAAGTCTCTGATGGAAAGTTAAGTATTGTAGCTACATTTTCAAAGACCTATACCCTGAACCAGACTATGGGTTATTATGGAGCAGGTACTGAAAGGATAGGAGAGCTTATAACTGATGCCAGAGCTATAGCCACAGATACAACCTTTTTTAACTATAACCATGTGATGATTCTACATGCAGGTTTAGGGGAGGAGACCTCTGGTAATGATGTTGACATACTCTCCCAATGCCCTGGAGATTCTATCATTCCAGAGATGGAAGCCAATGGTATATCTCCGCTTGGCGTCTGGTGCCATGAGTTTGGCCATTATCTTGGAATTCCTGTCAATCTTCCATTTGGATACTGGTCCTTAATGGGTGTGGGGTGCTATAACGGTAATGGAAATTATCCTGCTCACTTAGATGCCTATTCTAAGTTGTATTTGAATGGCTGGATTGCTTCAACCCAAACAGATAATCTTGTTCTTCCATTAAAGCCAACACCTACTGTGTATAAGTTTGGTTCAGGCACAGAGTATTTCCTTGTAGAATGGAGGGAGAAGAAGGGATTTGACTCTTTTATCCCAGGGGAGGGATTTCTTATCTATCGTATTAAATACCAAGGAGGATGGGAAATAACTATACTTCCTGCGGATAATGAATGGGATGGGCTTGGAGACTCAGGGGATCCATATCCAGGCTCAACAGATAGAACAAGGGTAACTTTTGCTCCAGGACTCACCTTTGAGATTATCCTTCCTTCTGTGCTTAGTGTCAAGGCATACCCTAATCCTCTTTATCTTGCGAGGAATCCTCTCTGTTTCTTTGATGCACCTCCAAAAAGTCTGATAAAGATATACAATGTTGCCGGAGAGCTTGTCGGAGAGGCAAAAGACGAAAGATTCATTGGAAAGCTCTTTTGGAAGCCAGGCGATATAGCCAGTGGTCTCTATATCTTTGTAGCAGAAGACCCAGATGGAAACAGGGGCTATGGAAAAATTGGGATAATAAAATAATAACTATTCATCACAGAGGACTTTAGAGAAATAAAAAATTAGACACTGATCTACACAGATGAACACAGATAATTTTTAAGTTTTATCAGTGTTTATCAGTGTTTATCTGTGTCAAAAATATTTTTTAGTGTTTTCTATTTTTCGTGTTTCTTTTTCTTAAGTGAACTCTGTGTCTTGAGTGGTTTATATTTCTTAAATAAGCTGAAAGAGGATATAGGCAAAAAGGACAATTGAGCCAAGATGAAGGCTCTGGTCAATGATGCCTATGAGTATTCCTTCCCTGCCTATTCTTATTTTTGTCCAGTCAACTAAAATATGAAATCCAGAGACAAGAATGCAGAAAATAACCCATTGTAAAGAGAAAACCCCCCAGCCAAAGAACAAAAAGATAGAAAAAAGTATAGCCCCATGAAGCAAGATAAAAAGCCTTATTTTTCTCTTCTTTTTGGAAAGCCAATCTGGCTGGAGGAGTATATCTCCCACAATATGAGCTAAGAATGCCCGCAAAAGTAAGTCAGCCATTATCCTTGTCTTTGCTTATGCTTTGGATTTGTGCAGATCACCCGAACAACCTTCTTCCTCTTGATAATCTTGCACTTTTCACAAATCTTCTTTACAGATGCTGATACCTTCATTTTTGTCTATAAATCACCCTTCCTTTGGTCAGGTCATAAGGGGTCATTTCAATTGTCACCTTATCGCCCGTAAGAATCTTAATATAATGCATTCTCATCTTGCCGCTGACATGGGCAAGAATCTTGTGTCCTCCGGGAAGCTCAACCCGAAACTGAGCATTTGGAAGCACATCTGTTACCTTCCCTTCTACCAATACCTTCTCTTCTTTTTTCATCTCAAATATAGCTATCAGAAGAAAACTTGTCGCAAGATAGCTTTGTGTAGTATAGTTTTAGTGGAGACTTTTAGTCAAGGTATTTAGAAGGAATTATAAAATGTATACCCAAACAAATCAAGTTTGCAAAAATTGTGTTCGTTTATGGTTCTGAGGTTCACGGTTCAAGGTTAGAGAATAAGAGGATTAACCGTGAACCTTGAACATAGAACATAGAACCTTAAACCTATTTTGGTAAACTAATCTCTTTTCGATATATTATGAAGGCTAATATTTACGAGGCATTTCTTTCTATTCAGGGAGAGGGTCCCTGGGTGGGAAGGAAACAGGCCTTTGTCAGGTTTTGTGCCTGTAATCTAAGGTGTAAGTTTTGTGATACAAGATTTGCTCAGGCAGAAAGTAAAATCTGCCACCTCTTTTCCGAAGAGATAGAAAATCCAGTCTCAGTAGATGGGCTTATCTCTGCACTCAAAGGAAAGACCTTTCATTCAATCTCCCTCACAGGGGGCGAGCCTTTGCTCTCTTTGGATTTTATCAAAGAATTTTTGGCTTCTAAAGAATGGGTTGTCTATCTTGAGACAAACGGAACCCTTCCCCATCTCTTTTCTGATATAGCAGATTCAATAGATATGATAGCTATGGATATTAAACTTCCATCCGTGACAGGAGAAAAGCCTTTCTGGGATGAACACAGGCAGTTCCTTAAACTTTGCAAGAATTGCTTTATAAAGATTGTGGTCTCAGGGGATATAGACAAGAATGAATTGGCTTATGCAAGCAGGCTGATAAGCAATATAAACCCGAATATTGCCACTATCATTCAGCCCGCAGATACAAATATCCCTATTGCCCTTCTTCTCGAGCTCCAGAATATAGCCCTAAATCATCTCTCTGATGTCCGCATCATCCCTCAGATACATAAGATAATGGGCTGGAGGTAGAATTATTGTAACTACTCAGCTATCAAGGTACAAAGACATAAATATTATAAATAAATAGCACGCAGATGACACGGATGCTACGGATTTGCTGTAGATAAAGAGAAAATCCGTGTCCATCCGTTTAATCTGCGTTATCCGTGTGCTATTCCATTCTTTTTTGTGCCTCAGTGTCTTTGTAGTAGCCGAGTACTAATTATTGCTAATTGCTAATTCTTTATCTTCTTTTTTATACTTAAGTATAGTGTAAACTGTTATTATGAAAAACATTCCTCTTCTTCCCTTACGAGGAACATTTCTCTTTCCTTATATGGTCATTCCTTTATTTATTGGACGCAAAAAGTCCATCCTCTCCTTAGAAGAGGCAGTAGCCAAAGATAAATTGATTATTGCTGTCTGCCAAAAAAACAAAGATGCAGATGAACCAGAGGAAGAAGACCTGTATCCTATAGGCACTGTGGCTGAAATCCTTCAAGTCTTAAAGCTTCCTGATGGAAAGGTAAAGGTTCTTTTAGAGGGACTTTTCAGGGCTAACTTAAGCGATATAAAGAGAGAACCCTTCTTCTCTGCCAAAGCAGAAAGACTGAAATCTTATCCCAAAAAAACAAAGAGAGCAGAGGCTTTGATACGGGTATTAGGCAAAGATTTTGCAGAATATGCTGATCTTAAAGGGGATGGTCTTAATGTGAGTGATATTTTAGAGATACAGGAACCTGACCAGTTTTCAGATCAGGTTGCCTCCTTTCTTCAAATCTCATTAGAAAAGAAAGAGAAGCTCTTCGCAGAACCGGAGCCAGAAAAGAGGCTCACCGCACTCTCTTTTATTCTTTCTTCTGAGATAGAGATGTTAAAATTAGAGAAAGATATTCAGAAGAAGGTGGCAAAGCAGATGGAAAAGACTAAGAAGGAATACCTTCTCAGCGAAAAGATAAAGGCTATGCAGGATGAATTGGGAAAAGAAGATTATGATGAAACAGAAGAGATTTTCTCTGAGATAGAGAAGGCAGGATTACCAAAGGAAGCAAAAGAGAGGGCAGAAAAAGAGGTTTCGCGTCTACGAAAGATGCCAGAAATGATGGCTGAAAGGACTATTATCAGAAACTACATAGACTGGCTTATCAGCCTTCCCTGGAATAAAAAGAGCGACAAGAAGATAGACATAGCTTGTGCAAAAAGGATATTAGAGGAGAATCATCTTGGGCTTTCCAAAGTAAAGGAGAGAGTTCTTGAATTTTTGGCTGTGAGTAAGTTAGCCGGAAGGCTTCCTGGCTCTATCCTCTGTTTTGTTGGTCCGCCAGGGGTAGGAAAGAGCTCTGTGGCTCAGTCCATTGCCAAGGCACTTGGAAGGGGTTTTACAAGGTTTTCATTAGGGGGACTGCGGGATGAAGCAGAGATAAAGGGGCACAGGATGACTTATGTGGCAGCTATGCCAGGAAAAATCCTCCAGATGATGAGAAGGATTCAGCATAAAAATCCCGTCTTTCTTTTGGATGAGATTGATAAGGTAAGTACGAATCTCTTATCTTCTTTCTTAGAGCTCCTTGACCCTGAGCAGAATTCACACTTTTTGGACCACTATATAGATATTCCCTTTGACCTCTCAGATGTCCTCTTTATCACCACAGCCAATACCCTTCACTCTATCCCTTCTGCCCTCTTAGACAGAATGGAGATAATAGAGTTTCCGTCTTATACACAAGAGGAAAAGCTCCAGATTGCTAAAAAATTCTTGATTCCAAAAACAACTGCAGGCTCTGGGTTGCCACATCTTTCGGTCTCTGATGAGGC